>Ga0208902_1000202_pt1 | contig 36258 bp, 29 predicted proteins | sample AntAceMetag02UKH_FD_184767 | JGI IMG/M metagenome (GOLD analysis project Ga0208902, IMG submission 184767) | Saline lake microbial communities from Ace Lake, Antarctica - Antarctic Ace Lake Metagenome 02UKH (SPAdes) (version 2) | ecosystem: Environmental > Aquatic > Non-marine Saline and...
TTGCCGAGCAGATCAATGTGCGGGTTCTTGGTATTGTTGAAAATATGAGCGGCATGGTCTGCCCACACTGTGGAGAAAGGATCGATCTCTTTGGAAAAGGAGGCGGCAAGAAAGCAGCAGAAGACTTGGGTGTTCCCTTCCTTGGCGAGATCCCACTGGATATCGAGATGCGGATAGCCGGCGACGAAGGCCGTCCATTCATTATCAGAAGCGCGGACAAAGATAAATCAGAAACCTGGAAACACGTGGATCAGGTTATTGAGAACATTCTCAACAGCATCGAAGACTAAGAAGAATAATTTGCAGGACCACTGCAAACAATCCGGTTGTATGGGAGGCGACAAACCTTCCACTTTTTTTTACGCTGCAATCTATCTTTCACGAGACTTATTACCCAATCCGCTCAAGTAGTATCTGAGGATTATGAAGATCGGAATCGTCGGAGGAACGGGAGATATTGGGGAGGGTCTTGCCTACCGCCTTTCGCATAAACACGAGATTATCATTGGATCACGGGATAAGAACCGCGCCTGTGAAGCCAGCACCTGCACAATGGATACTCTTAAAACGCGGGGCATTTCCAGCAGTTGCGAAGGAGCAACCAATCAGGAGGCCGTTGATGCCGGAGAGATTGTTGTGCTCTCCCTGCCGTTTAAACATCTTGACGGAACCCTGTCCGGCCTTTCCGGATTTGAGAACAAAATTGTCATTACCCCCATAAACCCCATCGGACGCAGTGATCACTTCTATTATGACCCGCCCGAGGAAGGGTCAGCTGCGATGGCTGTCAAAGCCCGGATGCCGGAAAGTGCCCACGTCGTTGCTGCGTTTAACAATATCGCAGCAAACCGCTGGAAGATGATCGATGAGGAACTGGATTATTCCGTGGCAGTATGCAGTGACGATGAGGAAGCAAAAAAAATAGTCATGGACCTTGTACAGGAGGTCTCACTCCTAAAAGCGTATGATGCCGGCCCGCTCTCAGTCGCCTCCATTGTGGAGTCCATCACGCCGCTGGTGCTCAACGTCGCCCGCCTCAATCATATGAAAGACGTGGGCATTCAGTTCAGATAGACCCAGCACGCAGACTTTTTTTTCCCGGTCCCCATACTTTTTTCTTCTGGTACTGCCATCTTCAGACCATGGAACTTCACACTGTTGCTCGTACGCCACTTGCAGGTCTGCCAGTGGTCGTCTGGCTGGGGATCGTTCTTGTTGTGCTGGTGCTCATCGCCGGTTTGAGTGGCTATCTGCGACGGAAAGGCATCGTCAGAATCCCCCTCAGGGTGCACTACGCAGCAGGGGCAGCGGCTGTCATACTCGGCGTTGTGCACGCAATCCTCGGCATGGCTATCTACCTCTAAGTTTTCCCGTTCCTGAGAGTTCCTGAAAAAATGAAAGATTTCAGAGTATTATTGTTGCTGTCGCTGTTCGGTCGTGTTTATCTTTGTAATCAGGACTTGTTGCCGACGCCCAGAGTATTTTCACTTCTTCTCCCGGCACCAGTACCGTATCATACTCATCGCCCGTTGTAAGCAGGCGTGAACATTCCAGCGTAATCACGCCATCCTGATACATCCCGGCCCGTTCAAGAAGATTATCTTCGCCACCTAGCGTCTGATCCGGCGGATGTGGTCCATAAACACCGGTTGAAAACATATCATAGAGAACCAGTGCTGGTTGTTCACGGGCTCCCAGAATTATATCAGCATCCTTCATTATTTTCGTGGGATTCATGCCCAGAGAAACCCATCCCCGTGCCTGTCCCTCAACTCCAAAGACGACCAGCTCATCCGTGGTCTCCCAGTGTAGTGTAAACATGCCGTCATCACTCGAAACCGACGAAGCATATTCGCCGGGGCTGATGATCCCATCAGCCTTCCATCCGGCTGGCGTGGCAGCGGTAAGGGCAAACGTCATGGAGGCAGTGGGATTAGGTGCGACCGTTGTCTGTTCAGCCACTAAGGGTGATGGTGCAGTTTCATCTCCGCTTCCCCCGGTGCACCCGCTGGTAACCACGAGCAGGCAGACAGCGAGAAAAACCAGCACGAGCAGGGAACCTTGTGCATTTGATCTCATATGGGTGAAGAGGTCGCAGACTCTCAAAATACTTTCCCTCCAAAAAAACGAACATCCCCTCAACAACCAGGAGAAGCAGATAGTTCCACAACCTTAATGCCCCGCCACAGTAAGATACCAGTTAAATGCCGGAACCAGACGGGATAACCGGATCACATTCTGACGGGAAGAAACCACCAGAAAGTGAACACTCTCTTCCAGACGAACCTGTGGACCAAAAAAGCAGGATTCCATCTCATGTTTCAGTTCCCATTCAGGTTGGATTTATTGCCACAGAAGACCGCTACGAAGGAGAACGGGTCATTGAGGCAGTGAAAAATACCCTGCATCGGCTGGAGAACATTCTCGCTGCCACACCCCATTCGTACCGGTTTATTCTTCCGCTCCATCCCGGCCCGGAACATGTCATCCTCGAAGCGCTGCTTGCCGACCCCTGCTGGGAGCACTGTACGTCGCCCGAGATCATTGTCGTTGCCGAAGAAGATACCAAGACCCCAACCAATTGCCCGTTTGAGGGAGAGATCAAATACACAACCGAATTATTCTCGCCGGAAGATACCACGCCCGGATTTGATCCAACGGCGGATACCATCATGGATCTTTCAAACCTGATCCTCCTTGTCGGCGAATGGGAACCCGGCTCAACCCGGTACCGGCCCGGCACCGTCTTCGACCTCGCACGGAACCACGGGCGGACGATTGTAACTATCAATCCGGACACCGGAGCAACCGATGAACTGGCCCATGACGACCGGATTTTTACCTCCTATAAGCAACTCAATGACTATAACGAGGAATATATTTCCAGGCGAAGATATGCTGCAGATTTTCAACGCTATCAGCATATGCTCCGGGAAGAAGCAGAAAAAGCCGGACTGCCTGAAGATATTATAAAGCCCATCTATGCATCACTACTCCCACAATTCACCCGCACCAAAATTCTTGCCAAAAAATACCGTCGTCTCTATTCATTAACAGGAAATCTCGTCTCAGCGCTGGCCGCGATGGCCGTCGCAACGATTACCTTTCAGACCCTGTTCCTGCCAACAATGCCCATTCTGGTCTGGCTGGAAGTGCTGGAGATTGCACTTATCATTCTCTGTATGTCCGCCTCACGGTATGGCGACTTTCACCGAAAATGGATGGACTACAATTTTCTTGCAGAACGGGTTCGCGCCGCATTCTTCCTCTGTATCTGCTGTATCAACTGCAAAAAACCGGAAGCACCGCCGCATATGAGTCTGGCCCACCGGCCGAACGACTGGATGGTCATGGCCTTTGAATCAGTTATTGAGACCCGCCCTGTATCCTTCTGCCGTCTCGACATCCCCTTTGACCCGATGAAACGGTTCTTCCTTTCAGCATGGATCAGCAACCGCCTCCATTATTATGAAAAGGCAGGAAGCGGTTCAGGACGACAGTATCTCATATTTACCATCATAGGTGAGGGACTGTTCGTGGGAACGCTCTTTCTTGCGGTGGTGCACGCCCTGGGCATTGGCCACTGGGAACTGCAGTATAATATTGAACTCGCGACGGTGCTCGCCTTCCTGACCATTTCACTACCCGCGATTGGTTCTGCTGTCGCCGCCATCAGAGTGCAAAGGGAGTATCTGCGTAACGCTGAACGCTACTCACACGTGGTCAGACACCTGACAGCAATCAGAAATCAGATTCGCCATGCCAGAACGATGGCTGAGCTCAGCGGATTTCTGGAAGAGGTAAACGAGATCACCCTTCGCGAGCAGCAGGACTGGCGCATCATCTTCCGGTTTCGTGGTATTGAAAAGATGTAGTCCGCCGGATTTTTTGGAAGAATGAGAAAAAACCAGACTCTTTCGCTCACCAGAACACTCGGATCGGGCAAAAGATTTGAGAGTTCCCTTCCTGAAGGAACGTGGCGGATGCCCTGAATCATGCGCCGGATAACCAAAACATACCTCCAGTGACATAGAGTGTCATTGAAGGAAACAATTAATATAGTGGCACGGCAGATGTACAAGAGTATGTCTCAAAAATCTTTCGAGACCGGGAACGTCGCAACATCTGCGGCAGATCGATTTCTTTGTCGAACAGCAGAGTAAATCAAAGAATGTAACTGTTTTTGATACCACCTTACGGGACGGCGAACAGACGCCCGGCATCTCATTTACCCCCGAAGAGAAACTCTCGATTGCTCATCAGCTCTCAGATATCGGCGTGGCGGTAATTGAAGCAGGATTCCCTGCGTCATCAGAGGCCGAATTCGTCATGGTGCGGGATATTGTCCGGGAAGCACCCGGTGCCGTGATATGCGGGCTTGCCCGTTCGGTACAGAGAGATATCGACCGCTGCATTGACGCCGGCGTCGATATGGTCCACGTCTTTATTCCGACTTCACCGGTTCAGCGAACCCACACGATTCGTAAAACCCACGAAGAAGTCTGTGCCATAACCGGTGATATCATCGAATATGCCCGCGACCACACGGACCAGGTGCTCTTCTCAGCAATGGACGCGACCCGGACCCCGATTCCTGAACTGCAGGAAGTCTTCCGGACAGCCATTGACGCCGGGGCAACGGCCATTAATGTGCCCGATACCGTTGGTGTTGCTACGCCGTCAATGATGAAATCACTCATTGAAACGCTGCGTAAAGAGATTACCTGTACCATTGATGTGCACTGCCACAATGACTTCGGTATGGCGGTTGCAAACACCATCTCAGCAGTAGAGGGCGGCGGTGACCAGGTGCAGGTGACGATAAACGGGATTGGCGAGCGGGCCGGAAATGCAGATATTGCCTCGGTGGTCATGATTCTGGAGACGATGTATGGGTGCCATACCGGCATCGACACAACGCGTCTTGTTGAAACCTCGCGCCTGATCTCACGGTACAGCGGTATTCCGATCATACCCACTCACCCGATTATCGGTGATAATGCCTTCTCGCACGAGAGTGGCATTCACTCGCAGGGCGTGATAGAGGAGTCCAGCACCTTCGAACCGGGCATTATGACGCCGGAGATGGTCGGGCACCGCCGCCGCCTCAAACTGGGCAAACATGTGGGTCGCCACGCTATCAAGGAGATGCTTTCACAGGCACAGATCTATCCCGATGTCACCCAGATCGACGAGATTATGGTCAGGATTAAACAGATTGCCGCGAAAGGGCGACAGGTAACCGACAATGATCTCTATGTTATCGCTGAGTCGGTCATGGGCCGGAAGGCTGCGAAGCGGACGGTTGAACTGGACGATATTCTGATCACCACCGGCAATCATAGCATTCCGACTGCAACCGTAAAGGCAATGGTGAACGGCAAAGAGACAATCTGCTGCCACACCGGCGACGGACCAATTGATGCTGCTATGAAGGCGATTCTGGGAATTGCACCGACCGGCGTGCACCTCAAGGAGTTCGGGGTGCAGGCGATCTCCGGCGGCACTGATGCGATTGCTCATGTGACCATCGCTGTTGAAAATAATCAGGGACAGGTCTATGACGCCGGGGCATCCGGTGAGGATGTCGTCATTGCATCAGCAGAAGCGATGGTGCAGGCGTTAAATATTGTCTCCCGGATGGATGCAGCCCGGAAGCAGGATGTGGAGTGAGAAACTCACTTCAATACCCATCAAATCTCAACCAGATTATCACTCTTTTTTCCGGTGCCAATTTTCACGTCCATAAAACCTCCCCGAACTACCGATGAGCACAGACCTTAATGCACCAGCCGGATAAGTAATGAAAGATTATGAAACTCGGTGTTCTCTTCTCCGGCGGAAAGGATTCTGCCTATGCCTGCTGGCTGGCGATGCAGTCTGAAGAGGTATCCTGCCTTATTTCAATTGAGCCGGAAAACGTTGAATCCTATATGTTTCATACCCCAAATATCAGTCTTACCGGATTGCAGGCAATGGCAGCAGAACTGCCACTCGTCAAGGGAAAAACTGCCGGAGTCGAAGAGGAAGAACTGGGCGATCTCACGGCAGTTATCCGCCAGGCACAACAGGAATACGGCATCGAAGGTATTGTCACCGGCGCCATTCTCTCCGTCTATCAGGCAACACGGATTCAGCGGATCTGCTTCGATCTGGGCCTGTGGTGTTTTAATCCGCTCTGGCACTGCAACCAGTTAGAATACATGCAAAGCCTGCTTCGTGAAGGTTTTAAGATCATTATTGCCGGGGTTTTTGCCGCCCCCTTTGATGAATCTTGGTTGGGCCGGACGATTACCCCGGCGCTTCTGGACGAAATCTGCCGGATTGAGAAGAAATGGCAGCTTTCACTCACCGGAGAGGGCGGTGAACTGGAGACTTTTGTCTGTGACACTCCGTTCTTCACCCAGAAGATTCGCATTACAGGTTCTGAGACAACCTACCGGAACCACAACGGGCGGTATTGTATCACGGGCACAGTGCTGGAGGAGAAATGATACTGCTAGTTGACTGTGGCTGGAAAAAAGACTCCCTTTCCCGGTTCGAGTTTGTTCACCCCATTGCAGAGATCCTCAAAGCCTCTGGGGCATCGTATGTGATCTGCCATTTCCGGGATCTTTCAGAAGAACAGCTCTCATCGATTGACAAAGTAATTATCTGTGGAACGGCGCTGCAGGACAATGCTTTTCTCAGCGAACCAGAAGCATTTGCACCGCTTTTTAACGAAGCAATGCACACCATGCCCATCCTTGGAGTCTGCGCCGGGATGCAGATATTAGGTCGCTACTTTGACGGAACCGTTACCACGTCACCCGGATTTGGCATGACCACGATTAAAATTCTTGACGCTGACGACCCGCTTTTTTGTGAACAGACGAAAGCAACCTTCCAGGCCTATGAGATGCATCAGTATGGCATTCTGCCTGGCAGCGAATTCACCGTGATAGCCCGGTCAGATTCAGGTGTGCAGGCCATCCACCACCGGGAACGTCCAATTTGGGGTGTTCAGTTCCATCCTGAAGTGCGAAATGAATGGGTCGTTGAACGGTTTCTGGAGCTTGAAATATGAAACCGTCATTTCTTCCGACCACTCGGGCCGAGATGGAACAGCGTGGATGGGACCAGTGCGATCTAATCCTCGTTACCCCAGACGCCTATGTGGATCACCCGTCATTTGCAATGGCGCTACTGGGCCGGTTTCTGGAAAAACACGGATACCGGATCGGCATTCTTTCTCAACCGAAATGGAAAGATCCAGAGAGTTTTCTCGCGCTGGGAGTGCCACGCCTTGCTTTTGGCGTCTCGGGTGGCAATATGGACTCCCTCGTAATCAACTACACGGCTGCTAAAAAAACCCGTTCTGATGATCCGTTCTGCGACCGGGGAGAGCCATTCTTTTCAGAAGATGACGGTGGCTATCGAATCCGGCCAGACAGAACCACCATCGTCTATACTCAAAAAATACGTTCGGCCTGCCGTGGCGTTCCGGTCATTCTCGGCGGCATTGAGGCGTCACTTCGCCGCATCACTCACTATGACTTCTGGTCCAATTCAGTCAGGAGAAGTATTCTCTTTGATGCAAAGGCCGATCTGCTGGTCTACGGAAATGGAGAATATGCCCTTCTGGAGATCCTCAGGAACCTTGAAGCGGGGCAGACCTGTGCTGAGATAAGTGTCTCCGGGACCGCCAAAATCGCAAAGGAACGCCCAGACAATGAGGAACTTGTGGTTCTTCCTTCTTTTCAAGAAGTAAAGACCAGCAAAGAAGCTTTTTCAAGGGCTCATCGCATGTTTGAGCTCAATAACGACAGGAAACTGCTCGCACAACAGCAGGATACCCGGTATCTGGTACAGATGCCTCACCGTCTAACAACACAGGAAGAACTTGATGCCGTCTATGATCTCCCGTTCCTGCGTCGTCCTCACCCACGATATCACGACATTCCGGCCTTTCACATGATCGAGCATTCGGTGACCACGCACCGGGGCTGTTTTGGTTCCTGCTCCTTCTGCTCCATTGCCGCCCATCAGGGAAAGGAAGTCGTCTCACGCAGTGAAGCATCGGTGCTGCGGGAGATTCGGGCCATTGTAAAAAAACCCTCCTTCAATGGCACCATCACCGATCTCGGCGGTCCCACAGCCAATATGTATGCCGCAACTTGTTCCACCGGAGGATGTCTGCCCCATGATTGCCTCAAACGCGGCGAAGGGTGCCCGAATCTCTGTTCAGGCATTGCTGCGTACCGTCATCTGCTGCAAAAAGCCCGCGAGATTCCGGGTGTCAAAAACATTCAGATTAACTCAGGTATACGGTATGATCCGCCCCTCATGGACCAGGCGTTTCTCACTGAACTCATGAAACACCGCCACATCTCCGGCCAGATGAAAGTGGCACCTGAGTCAGGCAGTGATACTGTCCTTGCACTCATGGAGAAACCTCCTGTCAAACGGTTCGAACAGTTTCAGGCACTTTTTGAACAGGTAAAGCGGGATGCTGGCAAACGGTTTTACCTGATACCCTATCTAATCGTTGGCCATCCCGGCGAGGGAAATCGTGAAGCAGCTGAGACAAAGCAGTTTCTGATAAGCCACGGTCTTACCGGCCACCAGTTCCAGATCTTCACCCCGACCCCCATGACCCGTTCAACCGCGATGTATTATACCGGGAAAGACCCGATGACCGGAAAACCAGTTCAGGTCGAGAGAGATCTCCGGATTCTTACTGACCGGAAAAACGATCTGCTCAGGCGCTTTTCTGATGTGCCTGCCATCTCACCAAAAAAGAAGAAAAAAACCTGGAAGAAAGCGTGAAAGATTGCCTTAAAAATATCCACCAGCCTGTTATTTCAGCAACAATGGAAGATCGGCTATCGATGCAATGCTTTCGTCTGGAACAATTCCTAACTCTTCAGCCAGACCATTCCGGTATTTTCCGGTCTTCACCTGAACACCAACAATTCCCATCTCCTGAGCTCCTTTTACATCGGTCCGGATATCGTCACCCACCATCATCGTCTCTTCCGGCACTGTTCCTAAAGCTTCAAGGGCCTGCCTGAAAAAAGCTGGCGAGGGCTTGCCGATGACCGTAGCAGGAACGCCTGATGCGTATTCAAGAGCCGCAACAAAAGGACCGGCAGAGAGGGAAAGCCCGTCGGTGTCCATCCAGTAGCGATCATGTTCAAGAGCAAGAAACACTGCCCCGTCTAAAAGGGCACGAAACGCATGGGTAAGACCCTGATACGAGAAATCATCCCCTGCGTCCCCGACAACAACTGCAGCCGGATCTGAATTTTCGAGAGTAATCCCGGCAGCGGTAACATCCTCTTCCACATCACCGGTAGTCAGAAGCAGGCAGTCTGAAATCCCTTCAGACTGGAGATACGAAGCAGCAGCAACAGCAGGAGTTAAAATTTGATCGGCAGAGACCGAAATGCCAAAGCTCTGTAGTTTTGCCGCAATTGAGGCACGACTCTTCCGGGTGGTATTCGAAATACAGAGAAACGGGATCCTGTGCTTCTGAAGAAAAGAGACGGTTTCAGCGGCACCTTCGATCGGTGCATTCTGAACATATAGTACACCGTCAATATCCAGAAGCACACCCGAAATCACCTGATTCATACTCTCTGATTGGAATTTCGATGGTAAATGATTTCGGGAAACTTCTTTGGATAAGGCGAGGCAAAAAGCGGAAACGAAACAAAAACAAAAAAGAGTGGGTTACTAAATTCTGATCTGCTGTATCGCAATCTGGACTGCATAACGCACGGAGCTGTCAGGGTCTTCCAAATGACTGGACAAACAAGGGAGCGAAGACAGATTACCAACCTTGCCCAAAATCGTTGCCGCAGTTCGGCGAACCCCGGGATTGTCATCCTCAAGAGAATATTCTAGAAGAGAGACTACCTCAAGATCACTGGACTGGCCCAGAGCGCGGGGCGCCTGAAAAATTATCAGAAAATGGCTTCAAATAAATAGACCGGTGGCCAATAATATTTCATAAGCGTGATCAAAACATCATACCGAATTGATATGCTATTAAATGTGATACTATGTGTGGAATCATAAGCGTCGTTGACCGTGAAATGGATCTCATGGACGGGTCGCGAATCAGGAATGCCCTTGCCCTCATGAATGAGCGGGGGAACGGAGAGGGCGCTGGATACGCAGTCTATGGCGCGTATCCCGACTATGCAGATTACTACGCCATCCATGTGTTCTTTGACAATACTGTCGAACCAAAAGCACAGGTGGAAGAGGAACTTCTGAAATGGGGCAGGATTGCCTTTGATGAGGAAATCCCGACTTTTGAACAACCAAATCTTAAAAAAAAGTATATTCCGTGGAGATATTTTTTCAGACCACAGACCAGTGCAATGGGAACTGGTGTCACCGAAGATGATATTATTATCAATATCATGAATATGGTCAACACCTCAGTTCCCGGTGCCACCATCTATTCAACCGGAAAGAACGTGGGTGTCTTTAAGGCATCCGGATGGCCGGAAGAGGTCGCAGACTTCTACCGAATTCAGGACTATGAAGGGTACATCTGGATGGGCCACAATCGCTATCCGACAAATACCTCTGGATGGTGGGGCGGTGCACATCCCTTTAATCTGCTGGACTGGACAGTGGTCCACAACGGAGAGATTACTTCGTATGGCACAAACCAACGATATCTGGAGAGTTTTGGCTATAAATGCACCATGTTCACCGACACCGAAGTTGTCGCCTATCTGGCTGACCTCCTCACACGCCAGCATGGTCTGCCGGAAGAATATGCCATCCAGGCACTCGCCCCGCCGTTCTGGGACGAGATTGACCGCATGGAAGATCCAAAAGAACGCGAGTTTAATACTGCGATGCGGATGGCCTACGGACCAGCACTCATGAACGGACCGTTTGCCATTGTTCTTGGCCATAAAGAAGGCATTGTCGGATTCACCGACCGTATCAAGCTCCGTCCCCTGGTTGCAGCAGAAGCAAAAGACTGCATCTATCTCTCCAGTGAAGAGGCAGCCATACGGGTCATGGAACCAAATCCTGACCGGGTATGGATGCCACGGGCAGGAGAACCGGTTATCGGGAAGGTGTACAAATGCCAATAGGAAGCGTGCCACCGAAGTATAAGGTCACAATAGACCGTGATCTCTGCATGCTCTGTGAGCGCTGTATCGAAAACTGTTCATACGGCGTATTCCGGCGTGAAGGAGACAAAATCCACATCCAGTCCCGTGAGTGTACCGGATGTCACCGCTGTATAGCCATGTGCCCCCGTGATGCCATAACGCTTGAAGAGAAACCCAACGACTACCGTTCACATCCGATCTGGACCCGTGAAGCACGGGAGGCGATCTATAATCAGGCACAGTCCGGAAAGATCATTCTCGCCGGCATGGGGAATACTCTCAAGGTCCCGCCGATCTTTGACCGCCTGCTTCTTGATGCCTGTCAGGTCACCAATCCGTCTATCGATCCACTTCGTGAACCAATGGAACTGCGCACCTACATTGGCAAAAAGCCAAAACGTGTCGAGTTTACTCGCCGTGGTGACGACTGCGACCTTCTCACAAAACTCGCACCAAACCTGAAATGCGAGACACCGATCATGATTGGTCACATGAGCTATGGTGCCATCTCACTCAACGCTCAGCTTTCCCTCGCCCGTGGTGCTGCAAGTCAGGGAACATTCATGGGAACCGGAGAAGGTGGTCTGCACAGCAAACTCTACCCGTATCAGGACAATATGATCGTCCAGGTTGCTTCGGGCCGGTTTGGTGTGAACATCGACTATCTGGAACGCGGTGCGGCGATCGAGATCAAGATCGGCCAGGGCGCAAAACCCGGCATCGGCGGGCACCTTCCCGGAGAAAAGGTTGATAAAAATGTCTCTGAGACCCGGATGATACCAGAGGGTAGCGATGCCATCAGCCCGGCACCGCATCATGACATCTACTCCATCGAAGATTTGGCTCAGCTCGTTCGCAGTCTGAAAGAGGCGACCGAGTGGAAGAAACCGGTCTTTGTAAAAATTGCTGCGGTGCACAACGTCGCTGCCATTGCAGCAGGCATTGCCCATTCTTCAGCTGACGCCGTTGTCATTGACGGTTTCCGGGGCGGAACCGGCGCTGCACCCCGGGTCTTCCGGGATCATGTGGGTATCCCAATCGAAGCAGCGGTCGCAGCAGTTGATGAAAAGCTGCGCGAACAGGGTATCCGAAACGAGGTCTCGGTCATCGCATCAGGTGGTATCCGGGACTCGGCCGATGTTACAAAGACCATTGCCCTTGGTGCAGACGCTGTCTATATCGGAACGGCAGCACTTGTCTCGCTTGGCTGCCGGGTCTGTGGAAATTGCTACCGGGGGATGTGCCCCTGGGGTATTGCAACCCAACGCCCGGAACTGGTATCTCGCATCGACCCCGACATCGCCTGGAAGAATGTCTCAAACCTCATCAACGGATGGACCCTTGAGATCGCTGAACTGATGGGTGCTGCCGGTATCAACTCGATTGAAAGTCTGCGCGGCAACCGGGAACGCCTGAGAGGATACATGCTGGATGAGAATCTGCTTAATGTCCTTGATGTAAAGACTGTGGGGGCCTGAAATGACCGGACAGATACGTATTGATGCAGAAGGAATGCACTATACGCCGCTCAACCAGAAGATCCGTGCTGCGGTGAAATCCGGCGTGACTGAGATCACCCTTGATAACATAAACGGCCAGCGTTTTATCGGAGACGGCCTTCGCGGCGATGATGTAACACTGATCATTAACGGCGTTGCCGGCGGAGACCTCGGGATGTTTATGAGCGGTCCGACCTGCATCGTACACGCAAACGCAGATCATGCACCCGGCAACACCATGGACGAAGGCCGGATCTATATCCACGGAGATGCAGGAGACGCCGTTGCCCACTCGATGCGGGGCGGTTCGGTCTTTGTCAAAGGCGATATTGGCTACCGGGGCGGCATTCATATGAAAGAATATGAAGAGAAACGTCCCCTTCTGGTCGTCGGCGGCAATGCACGGGCTTTCCTGGGAGAGTATATGGCCGGCGGTCTGCTGATTGTCCTTGGCCGGGGTCATGAGAAGAGTATCGACGAACGGGGTCTCGGAACCGGGATACACGGCGGTCAGATCTTCGTCCGTGGCGAAGTTGCCGACCACCATCTGGGCATCGGGACGACCAGAAAACCCTTTGGTGAAGAAGAACGGGCACTCATCAGGCCCTATATTGAAGAATACTGCCGGGCCTTCGGGATAGACGAACCGGAGCTCTTCACCGACACCTACACCAGAATCGGACCAGCGAGTGCCCGTCCCTTTGCAGGGAAATACTCATGGGAGTGAGCAGACATGACAGAAAAAAGCTATAAAAATCTGCAGGAAGAGGTCTGGGAGAAGAATCTCTGTTCCGGATGCGGCGCCTGTGTTGCAGTCTGTCCGGCAGATGCCATTATCTTCACTGATAAAAACGACAGGCAGGTCCCGGTGCAGACAGGATACTGCAAATATGAGCAGGACTGCGTCTCCTGTGGCGCCTGCTACGCCGTCTGCCCCCGAACTGCAGAACGCCAGGAAGAACGGGAGGCAAAAATCGGCATCGGCGAGTATCTTGAACTCCTCGCTGGACGGGCAGTCATTGACGTCGAAAAGAAGCAGTCCGGCGGAGCTGTAACCGCCATTCTGAGCGCTGCACTTGAGGCCGGGATCATTGACGCCGTGGTAACGATGGCCGAAGATCCCTGGACACACCGGCCGGAATGCGCCCTGATAAGCGATAAGGAAGTGATCATCAGCCATGCCGGAAGCCGGTATGCCTGGTGGGTTCCGATGCTCTCCTCTCTAAAAGAGGCAGTCATTACCCGGAAATACAAAAATATCGCAATCGTTGGTGTCCCCTGCGTCGCTTCGGCAGCACGCATCCTGAAGACCAGTGATCACGACCTCCTCCGGCCGTACGGAAATGCTATCCGCTGCATCATCGGACTCTTTTGCACTGAGAGTTTCGATTATGAACGTCTGGTTGAGGGGAAACTCATACAGGAATGTGGTGTCAGTCCCTGGGAGATCAAACGGATGGACGTACGTGGAAAACTCATGGTCGAACGTTTCGAAGACGAGACCCTTGAGCTACCCCTCCCCGATCTGGAAGAAATTGTCAGACCGGGTTGCCATGTCTGCGGAGATCTCACCGCTGTTGATGCCGATTTCTCCGCCGGGTCACTCGGTACACCGGACGGATGGACGACGCTTCTTGTCAGGACACCGACCGGCAGTGGATTTATCAATACCGCACGCCGGGCGAAAACACTTGAAACAAAGACCGAAGAGATCGATCTGACGCCTGCCATAAGACTCGCAGAAAAGAAGGCAAAACGGCTCAAAACGAACCCTACTGCAAAATAACGATCAAAACGGCCGGAAAGATCATACAGATCAGAACGGCCAAACTTTTTTTCCGGAACGCCATATTTCATTCAGACCGTCGTACCCTGCCGCATCGAATGTACAGGGTTTACGGGGTCGTTTCAATAAACGTCCGAACAATCTCACCCATCTCAGCCGGAAACTGATACATCAAACCATGCCCGCCACCTTTCATCTGCACCACCCAGGAACCGCTAATGCATTCACCCATGATAAAGGAATTCTCCGGTGGTGATATGATATCATCTGTTCCGGTCAGAACCAGCGTAGAACTGGAAATCTCAGGCAACCGGACATAGGTGCCGGTCTCTACCCAGTCACCGATTGCCAGATACTGCTGATAGATAGTCTCGGGGGGCGAGGTCTCAGTGACCCGCGGAAAATAACTCATGACATCCGGATGTTTCGCCATCCATTCTCCAGGCAGAATAAGCTGCAAAAGCCTCATTCCACGTTCTTCAGGCGTTTCGGAGCTATCCTCAAGCGCTGCTTCCACAGAGGGTTCCGGCCGGATATACTCTTCCCCACCGCATTCTCCGGCGTAGAGGATCAGGTGATCAACAACGTCCGGATAAGTCAGCACCAGGTTCTGCGCAACATAGGACCCCATCGACCACCCGAGGATATGAGCACGGGAGATATTCAGGGCATCCATCAGACCTTTGGTATCATCTGCGAGAGTCTGTATTGAAAACGTATCACCTGCCGGACCTGAAAGCCCCATACCCCGGTAATCAAAGACAATCACCTGATAATTTTCAGAAAGCTTCTCAATCAATACCGGACTCCACATATCCATTGTCCCCGCATACCCCATACAGAGTATCACCGGCGGGCCGTCTCCATAGATCTTATATGCCAGGTCCACGCCGTTTACATGGACCAATTTTATTTCAGCCTGTATTTCTGCCATCAAAAAAACTCCGGTTTCGGGTCATCTCACCCACACAACCAGCAGAGCAAACGTCCAGGAACCAGGAATGCCCGGCAACAAATACTGCAACAGATCCTGCAAAAGATACTGAACAGGAACCCCGCTCTGTATGTTTAGTTATCTTCTGCCATGCTTCATTTATGCATTTCTCTTCCCGTCACAGACAAAGGCCGCAATAAACCCAATCAGACATCTTGAAGTGTCTTGATCACCAAATTAATTCCTACACGAGGAGTGATGAACATACGATGCCGGCAGCAAAACGCCCCTTTAACACCCTTAAAACAACGACCCCCGGACCACTGAAATTTGTCAGTCACCGGATAGAGGAGTATGCCCGGCAGGTCACCTATGACCCCAAAAACGATGCCGGCAAAGTGATCTACAATCTCACCCTCATCCATTCCGAAGACTTTGAATATTCCCTGAAAGTGCTCAAAGATATCTATAACGTCGGGATTACTGTAAGTGACCGGGTTCTCTTCGTACCGGCAGGAGACAGAGTCGATTCATTTCAGATACCTGAGGGTTTTGTCGGAATCTGCACAGTCTGTTCAGTTACACTCGATGCCCTTCTTCTCAAAAGAGGAGTGCCATTAAACCCGATTGGCGGCGGTCTCCTTGAGATTGAGGGTCATATCCCCCGCCGGTTTACCTCAATTATCCGTTTTGACCAGACAACAATAGATCCCACCCAGGTACTCTCCTCACAGGGCACCACCTCAATAATAAACGTCATGCGCGATGGAAACGGCACGATTCTTGCCAATATGCGCGAGACCCATATGGAAGCAGAATCACTGGTCATTTCTGTGCTGGACGAACTGACACAGGCAGGATTTACCGGCATTCTGGAGTTAGGAGTTCCCAACACCTCACTGCTGGGCATCGGCATCACCTCAAATTACCAGGGAATCGCCATGAACGGCGGCACCAATCCCATTGCCGCCATCCACGAATCCGGACGATACGCCCGGACTGTTGCCCTGAAAGGATTGATTGAGATCAGTTCAATGGGAACCATTCCCGACTATTAACAGGCGGGATAAAAACTGGCGAAATAAGGCTATAGTCGAAATTCAGACATCTGGGAATGTCTGGTTTTCTCCTTATAGTGCCAAACGTTTATTTTTTAAATTAAGCGATGATAAACGAAAGTTTTGTAACTTTCTCGAACACCGCCCCTGCAGGGCGGTGTGAACCGCTTATTCGCGTTTACCATTCGTCCAAAAAGAAACGTTCGCCACTATAAATAAAAAAATTACAGACGGGAAAGGGAGATATTCCCGGCACCGATCTCCGACTGTATCACAATACCATTCTCAACACAGGCACCAATCAGATTCATGCCGCTAAAGGCGACAATGGAATGGCGGAACGGAACCGGAAACAGACCCATCACTTCACTCCCTGCGGCGACCGGGAAGATAAAACCAAGTTCCCGCATATTCTGTGCCATCTCCTCAAACTGATCCTGTGCTGTTGCCGGAATCTCCCGGACGTTTGCGAGGGCAACGCCGGTTCCATCCGTTGCAGCACGATAGATCGAGGTCAGACCGGCATCGATAAACAGAGACAGCGGATCAACCGTCGTGCCCTGATACCCAACCAGGTCCTGAAAACCTTCTGCCACGCCACCCGTGATCTGCAGAGTGCCGCCATATGCCATTCTGACCGGCACCCCGAGATTCTGCAAAACGCCATCCATCGTAATCGAACAGACAGTAATGATACCGACATGATCCGCCGGTATCCGCGGATCATTGTCAATAACCGAATATTTCGGGAAGAAACTCATTCCCGCACCGATAACATCAGCAAATACTTTTTCTGCCCGCTCAAGATCATTCTCATGAACATACGAGAGATTATAGGAGACATCGCCGGTTCCGGTCACCGGATCAAGGGTACTTCTGAAAGCCAGACGCTCGAGTTTTGAGATGATATAGCCAACCCGTTCATCAACCAAGGCATGCTCTATCTCAGTATGCCCTTCAGGAGTGAGAATCCTCCCTTTATTACCGATTTTACGGGTAAATCCCTGTTCGTCAAGATAACTCAGATAATACTGAACTGCCCGGTCACTAAGAACAAAACCACGTTCTGCCATAATCTCGCTCAAGCGTTTGGCACCGACCGGTTCCCGATGCTCCCGCAGAATCCGTAAAATTTCGATACTCTTTCGTTCTGATTGGATAAAACCCATAGCGATTCAGCTCATATTCGAAGGCAAAAGCTCTGATTATGCTTTCTGTCTCTCCAGATAGATACATATCAACCATACTCGCATAAGACACTGCCGATGCAAAACCAGGCAGTTTCCGGCCGGAAAACAGGTGAAAAACGGGAGGTTGTAAAAGGAGCGGTGTATCCCGGGAAAAGAAGAGAGAAGACCCGGCATACACCCCAAAACCCCCCCACTCCCGGAAGATTCAGATTACCGGGAAGAGGTGGTGAAACGTTTCTGCGGTTTCTGCAATTTCTGCAAATGTTAAGGTCTGGTGGTATTCTGAAAAAGTTCAGTTCTGAAGAATTTCAGAACTGGGTAAAGTATTGATCGATCTCCCACGGGTGAACGGTTGTTCTGTAGGACTCCCATTCTGCTGATGTAATATTTGTTAGTCCATCAACGATATGTGGTCCCAGAGCATTACAGATGAGTTCATCCTGCAAAAGGGCAGCATGTGCAGCAACCAGTGAATCAGGCAGCGTCTCAATATGTGCTGCGATGCGCTGGTCCTCAGTCATATCAAAGTTGTTGATATCAGAGGATGCCGGTGGCTTCATACCTTTCTCAATACCGTCAAGGCCAGCGGCGAGAATTGCTGCAAAGGTCAGGTATGGGTTGCAGGTTGGATCAGGACTCCTTACCTCTACCCGGGTGGAGTTTCCACGCGGTGCCGGAACACGAATAAGAGCCGAGCGGTTTGAAGCACTCCAGCAACGGTAAACCGGCGCTTCGTAGCCAGGCACCAGACGCTTGTAGGAGTTAATCGTCGGGTTTGCAAGACGGGTAATCGCACCAATATGGTCAAGTACTCCTGCAATAAACTGAAGACAGGTTTCTGAGAGCTGCAAAGGTGCATCTTCATCATAGAAGGCATTTTTGCCATCCTTGAAAAGTGACGAGTTGCAGTGCATACCGTTTCCGTTGATACCCGTCACCGGTTTTGCCATGAAAGTCGCATGAAGATTGTTCATGAGAGCGATGCTCTTCGTGACAAACCGGAATGTTACGACATTATCAGCAGTTCCGAGAGCATCTGCATACTTAAAATCGATCTCATGCTGTGATTCAGCAACCTCGTGGTGTGACGCCTCGATCTCAAAGCCCATCTCAGTGAGTGCGAGCACGATATCCCGGCGCACATCCTCGGCAAGATCAGTCGGAGCAAGATCAAAGTAACCGCCGACATCCACAAACTCAAGAACCGGCTGACCGTTTGCGTCACGCTTGAAGAGGAAGAACTCAAGTTCTGGTCCGGTGTTAAAGGAAAAGCCCAACTCAGCAGCACAGGCAAGTTGTTTCTTTAAAACAAACCGTGGATCTCCCTCAAAGGGCGTCCCGTCCGGCTGACATACATCACAGATAAACCGGGCGACCGTGTGCTCTCCTCTCCACGGGAGAACGGCATACGAAGAAACATCCGGCTTTAAGATCATATCAGACTCTTCAATCCGGCAGAATCCCTCAATCGAGGAACCATCAAATCCAATACCAAGCGTCAGAGCCTTCTCTGCCTGTTGGACAGGGATGGCAACATTTTTTACCGTGCCCTGAATATCACAGAACTGAAGACGGATAAACTCAACACCGTCGTTCTGGATCTGGGCCAGCATCTGGGCAACTTCAGACATCTGTTTACATCATACGCAAATTACCCATATAAGATCTCGGTTGGAACTATGATTGTACAGACATAGAATATATATTCCTATATAGATTCATAGAGTGCACAATCTGGTGCCTGAAAGGTACTGGGAATACCGACACCCAGCTAAACGATTCTGATTTATCGGCAATCAGGTCCGGTTACCGGCGGAGTGAAAACGTAACAAAAAAGAAATAAAAAAATGAAGAATGTCTGAAATCTTACGCGACATGGATGAACTGATCAACCAGTTCGCCGAATGCTTTTTCATCGCCGAAGAGCTTCTCGCTCATCCCTTCGTCATTGAATGCCTTCAGAGCCACAATCGTGCTGTCGATTACACCTGGGGTGAATACTCCTTTCTCCTCGAAGATTGCCCGCTTTGCATTCAGAGCATCTGCGGAGGCAAAGCACGACGTTGGGAGCTCCTCAAGCTGTGCCAGACGATCCTTGTATTCAGGACTGAAGATGTTCCCGGAAACATACAGTTCTTCAGCTCTCTCAAGTGCTCCGGGCATGTTAAGACCATGCAGTGAACCCATAATCAGACCGGCAACCATGAGGTATGGGTCAGCTGAGCCGTCCGCAACACGGAATTCATAGGTCTGCTTCGAAGGTCTGTCTGCTCCGGCATTAGGATCACGGGGGTTTGCATCAGTGATCATATTATTGCCACCGATCCATCCAAGAGGCACACGTACAACGACTGACCGGTTACGGTCGCCCCAGCAGACGTTTGTAGGTGCTTCCTGATGAGGAACCAGACGCAGATATGATGTCGGGACAGTATTGCCAAAGGCAGTCAGAGCAGCGGCTGAATCGAGAACGCCGGCAATCATCTTCCGTGCCATCGGACTCAGTTTTGCATCCTCAACAAGGAGATTTTCGCCGTCCTTCTCTACCAGCATGTGGAAATGCAGACCGGAACCTGCCTTTCCGACAGTGATCTTTGGAGCAAAGCTGATCTCAACACCATAGCGGTATCCAAGCATCCTGACAATCCACTTTGCGATGATTAGCTGTTCGACTGCCAGTTCCACGGGCATAGGGAGGAACTCAATCTCATGCTGTTCGTTATACTTGTCGCCTACGGTAAAGCATCCAACTTCTGAATGACCGTACTTGATCTTGCCGCCGGCCCGGGCAATGAGTCTCATTGCTTCGGTACGCAGATCCTCGAACTTTGCAAACGGTTCAGATGAATGATACCCTTTCTGGTCAACAGCCGGGAAGGTGTCTTCACGGTCACTGATTACATAGTACTCAAGTTCTGCAAGAGCCATGAAGGTAGCACCAGTCTGGCGGGTAAATTCCTCGTTTGCCTTGCGGAGAACATACTCGGGAGAGCTTTCCAGTGGTTTCCCTTCACTGTTATAGTATGAACAGAGAATTTCCAGAGTTGGAACATCGGCAAATGGATTCACAAATGCTGTCCGGTAGCGTGGCATTACGTACAGATCACTGCTACCTGCCTCAATGAATGAGAATATGTTACTACCATCAATCCGTTCCCCATCAGAGAGAATTATGTCAAGGTGTTCTTTCGAAGAGATGATAAAGTTCAGTAATTTGAGCTTTCCATCATTTGCCACATACCTAAAATTCACCATCTCGATATCATTTTCTTCACAGAAATGAATGAGATTCTCCTTCGTAAAGTCAGAGGGAGAGATTTTGAGAAACTGAACCAAGTCGTTCGGATTCATCTCGACATCAGAGTATGTCATTGTTCTTATTTTTAGATCCCACTGTATTTAATAATGATTTTCTGATTTTTCGGGACTCATTAAAGAAACAGGGTTCTTTCCGGCACTAGTTAATACAATGCTATGGGAATATCCAATAATTTCGCATGTTCATCGATGTAAAATCAGACATTTCCGTGAAGAAAAATACGCGAAAAGATTCCCCCGCGCTTCAGGATCGGGCTCATCCGGTCAATCACCGACAGGCGAAACAATCAATCAGAGGAGAAACAATTTCCACAGAGAAAAACCGGGATCGGGACCCTCGCCAGGAATAAAAAAAAGTATTATTTTCCGTCGAGAATCTCGAGTGCTTCCGATTTGTACGCTTCCATCACGTACGGAATACCTGAGACCTCTTCGGCATCGCGGGTCAGAGACATAAGATCACTACGCGCAACCGAGGACAGAGAGAAGTTCCTGCTGCCTGCCATAATCTGCTGCATGCCGGTCCTGAAGCGCTGAGTGTAGGTGTAGATACCAACAGCACCCAGAGGGATATCATCCATGCGTGAGCCATATTTGTCCCTGAGCTCCTCGTAGCTGACAAAGATCTCTTTTACCGTGCTGCCGTACTTCGAGACAGTCTTTGGCAGTTCTCCGGCCTCGAGCCACTTGCCGATATTCTTACCGACCATGCCCGGAATCATGAGACCACGGCCCATGCAGACCGCCTTAAAGTGTGGTGCACCCATCGCAAGCGCCTTGAATGCATTTGCTTCGTCACCAAAACCGCCGGCAATAGCAAGGTCCGGCACCCGAAGACCTTTCTTCTCAAGTTCGTTTGCGAATTCGTACGCAAGCGACTGGATATAGAAGGTCGGGATACCCCACTCGTTCATCATCGGCCACGGACTCATTCCTGTTCCGCCCGGTGCACCGTCGATGGTAAGCAGATCGATCTTAGCTTCTGATGCGTAGCGAAGAGCCATAGCAAGCTCCTTCATGGAGTATGCACCGGTCTTGAGAGTAACACGTTTGAAACCAATGTCACGGAGGCGGTCAACTTCTTCTAAAAAGCCCGCTTTGTCAACAAAACCAAGACGTGAATGGCGTTCGAATTCACGAAGACCACCGCTGTGGTAGGCTGCCTGAACTTCAGGGCGGGTCGGATCAGGTATTACAATATATCCACGGCTCCTGAGTTCAAGAGCACGCTCGAGTGACTTCACCTTGATCTCGCCACCGATGGACTTGGCGCCCTGGCCCCATTTCATTTCAATGGTCTCAATTTCGTGTTTCGATGAGACGTATTCAGCAGTTCCGAGGCGGGTATCCTCGACGTTGAGCTGAACGAGCATTTCTCCAAAGCCATCATGGAATTTGTTGTAAATGTTAATCCGGCGATCCATCTCAGGTGATTCAGCGACCTTACCCTTACTGTCGAGCTTAAGCTGTGGGTCAACACCACAGACATTCTCTCCACAGACAAGAGTAATACCGGAGATCGCAGCACCGACAGCAAAATGCTCCCAGTTCACGCGTGCGATCTCGGTTGAACCCAGTGCCCCGGTGAAGATAGGCACCTTCATCGGTACTTTGATGTCCCACCCATACTCCGTCTCAGTATTGACATCCTCAAAAACTGCTGTGTCAGGGTTGGCGACGACGCCCTCGGGCATACCCCGTGCACCCACAGCATATCCCTGGATATTCAGATGCGAGTAATCGACCGGATAATTCTTGTCGGCACCGGCCGTAATCTCTGAGAATGGTCCCGGATAGAGAACCTCACGTCCACGGAACGACGAAAGCCAGATGTCACAGGACCCTTTACAGCCATCAATACAGCGGCTGCACAGACCGGACATCGGCACGACGTTGCGTGACCGGTTTGAAGTCTGCACCGCATCATTGGCATTTGGTGTTCTAAGATTCATGATAGATTCTCCTCATATGCAGGAACAATACTTTTGCGTCCTTAAGGGCATGTATTTCTCCTGCATTACTATAAATTACCGGCACTGATTGTAGCGGAAACCGCAACCTTCAGCAGCACCATTCAGCAGGCCTCTGACAGTCACAACACCACATTTAAAAGACTCTCTCCTCTTTTGCAGGCGCATCCCCTACATTAGTCCCGTTCTTATGATATCTGTCACAGGAAGTATTTAGGCACACCTCTTCTTTCCGACGGTTATAAACTTATCGTCCCAATTCTCCCGCGCCGGCCCTAGCTATCAGTATTCAGCAGGAAATAAATCGACGATTCAGAAAGCCAGCCAACATCCTCTGCAATACGCCGGAAGTCCTCAATAAGATTCCCAATCGGAATAACGCCGGCCGTCCGCTCGTTAAAGAGTGACTGACTGAACCGGTTACAGTCGTCAGTATAACTCTGAAGCCGGGATATAACCGCATTACAACCAGTAATGTCCTGTGAAAAAAACGCCTGCATCGCTGCACTGAATATCTCAAGCGAGAGGGAATGAAATCTTCCGATCTTCTCAAGCATCCGGCGGTCCAGGGAGATCTGCATCAGAGAGAGCACACTATCAGCAATCTTTCGCACCTGCCCAGCGATCTGTTCGAGGGCATGGGCAATCTGAAGATAATTATGGGCCTGTCCTATCTCGACCCCCATCTCCATCGAGAGCAACGGGTTGGAGAGTAACAGATTAAACTGCCGGGCGACAAGCCAGTAGAGCCGGTTCACGTCATGACCCCGGGTGATCACATCATCAACAAGATCCCGGTCATCAGAGGTAAGAGCCAGCATCGCATCGCGAGCCATTCCCTCTACAATCACAGACATACCCCGGATAGTATTCTCAAACGGCATCTCCCCGGGATTTAAGAGATCCCTTATTGTAATAGTATCAGCCGTCTGATCAGAGACCTCCTGGCCGATAGTCACCTGAATAAACCGGCGAACCGCCTTATGGGTAAAGGAGGGAAGACGTCCGGCGGCGGTGATGCGAATGGTGTTATACCCCATCACATACGTCCCGATCAACAGCCGGGAGAGATATTCTTCATCCTGAATCGACCGTAGATCAATCTCCTTTGTTTTTTCAGCAGCACGACCGGAGATCGACGGAGTAATAGTCAGGGAACCGTCCGGCTGAACAAAAATGCCCACCGGATCGTTCTTCTCGATATGCGACGCCCGTACCCAGTCCTTCGGGAGGGAAATAATATACGACGACCCGCCGGTCATCTGAACCTTGCGTATCTCCATAGTTCTCTATATTTTATAGAGTGCCACTTAAAACAGATAAATTAGGAGGGATCAGAGCTGGGAGACAATGGCAGACGCAGATATGGCGACCGGCAGCTGAAAAACGCTGCAAGTTCGGAAGAAAAACGCTCATCCCATACATCGGGTCCTTCCAGCACATCCCAGCTTTTTTTCAGCTGACGGGCCACATGCTTGCCAAGTCGTGCCTGCAGAACCTCGTCCGAGCGAAGGAGCTCGGCAGCACTCTGATACTGGCGCTCTATCTCAGTGAAATACCGCCCGTCCTCAATGGCAGGACCCCCGAATATGTCGGCGTTCCGATATTTAGCTACAAATTTTTCAGCATTTTCTTTATTCCAGACCGGTGGCCCCGCATGTCGTCTGAGCGCAGGCAGGGTGCCTGTGAGCAGTTCAACAAGAATCATGCAGACCTCATCGCCCATAAACGACACACTCCGGTGCACCGAAAATTCATAGCGGGCAAGCATCGTCGTAATGCCCTCCTCAGTGCGCCTGAGTTGAGGGACGATGATATCCGGGATGGCTTTCGGAGTGGCAAACCGCAGCGCAAGCACCGTCGTGCCTCGCGCTGTAAGAACAGAGTCAAATTCCTCCTCAGAAATCTGAAGCGATTCCTGTGGTTCAAAGAACGCCCGTGAAGGAAACGCAGCATATCCACGGCAAAGCTCGACAAATTCTGCAAACCGATCCAGTGAAAGGGAAGCTGCAACATTGCGTCTTGGATCGACAGGATCAATAACTATCAGCGGATCGTCAAACGACTTGGTCGCATGTTTTTCGCAGTCAATGAAGACTCCGGGTTTCCAGTCGGCGGCAGCAGCAATGACCTGATGAAACCCACCAAAAAACAGAATCAGCAATTCGCAGAGATACCCCGCAAACCCTTCGGTCATCGTATCTGACCCATACAGGCCGGATACTTTTAAAAGCTGCTTAAAGAGGCGGACTTCGTCCTCATGCCCAATTATCCGGGAAATAATATAGTGAGTGTGAAATGGGGTGCGATCCACCGCAGACTGAATCCGTGCGGCAGATTCAACGGCATAACAGGGCACAAGATCGATATCAAAGCCCTCAATAATAGTATTCGTATAGGGATGCTCAGCATATTTTTCCACCACTGGCCCCCCAAACTGCCGGGCGATAGCAGTGCCAAGCGCACGCCCCTCCTCTTCCAGTGCCTCACGCGAAACTGACGGATCAAAGAGCATGAAGATATCCAGGTCATGATCCCCGGAGGTCCACGTATTACGGGCGATGGAACCAACGACCATCCCCCGCGCCACACCCGAGGCATCGATAATAGTGAGCACCTTTTCGGCAACCGCTTCCACACGGGCCGCCTCATCAGGAGAAGGGCAAAGTGTGGTGAGAATCTCATCTTCAAAGGGATACCGGTTCATCACGCACCTCCAGCAAATTTTCATAGACCGGTCCATGCGGTGTGAGGGTGCTCTTTTTCAGCACAAAACCGCTGACCGCAAACGGTTCAAAACTGCACCCGGTAAGCCCGTCAATAAGTGGTAGCAGATCTTCATCATCCTGCCGTACCCGTGCAACAGTAATATGAGCACGGAACCGACGTTTTTCACGAGCAATCCCACATGCACCCAGTGCGTCGTCGATTTCCTGTGCCAGCGCCGCCCCTTCTCCGTCATCCGCGACTGGCACCCATACCGTACGCAGATGTTTCCGGCTGTTTACGCTGATGGCTCCCGGACGCATTGTCCACGAACACGGCGGGATTCTGGAAAGTGCCTCACAAATCACCGCGCATTCCTTATCTGAGACCTCCCCGACAAATTTTAGGGTGATATGCATCAGTTCGGGCCGGACAAATGAGAGCCGACCGTTTGTCACGGCAAGACGGGTACCAGTCTCCGCTATCTCACAGCGCAGTTTTTCAGGAAGCTCAAGGGCAACAAAAATACGAACCATGCATTCATGTCCTGTTATCACGATAACCGTATGGTACAATAGTTTCTGGTTTTCGGACTATTAGGCATTTGTCAGATAGACGTAGTTAACTACCGTTTATCGACATGGGAATGATTCGAAATTCTTTTTGTCATAAGTGTCGATACTCATGTAATGCATACCGGGGGAATTACGAAGTGACAACAACACCTGAAATAACTGTATATACACTTGAAGTCTGTCCGAACTGTGAACTTCTCAAACTATGCCTGAAAAAACTTGGTGTGTCTTACAATGAACGCGACATGGCAGGCGCTGAGGCGCTCACGGATCTCCGCCTGAACGGGGTTTTTGCAATGGAAGGTCCCGTATTTCAGGTTGATACTCAATATTTCGAATCCAAAGACATCTTTGAAAACGGTGCTGTTAATGAATCATTTGTCGCAAACCTTGTCAAAGGTGAATGACCATGCCGCGCCACGATAAGCAAGCGGAGCTCTACCAGCAGACCCTTGACGGGTTTGCGGTCCCTTTGATGCCGCAGGTCCGGACGACCCGGGGACATATTGTAGACTGGGACCGGCAGCGGATTGTAAACCAGATCATCACCGAGACAAAATTAGTGGAGGAGTTCTACGGTGGAAAGGGCGCGGAAGAAGAACTTGCCCAGAGCATCGCCCTGGAAGTAGAGAACCGCATCAAAAAGATGCAGCTGAAAAGTCTCTCCGGCCCGCTGATCCGCGAAATTTTAAATATCACGCTCTTAGAGCACGATCTCACGAAATACCGTAATGTCTGTACGCGGGTGGGAACGCCGGTCTATGACGCGCACCTTATCGACGTTGGCGAGGGATTTGAATCGCATGACAACGCGAATCTCCAGGAGAACGCGGAGACCTCACACAAGAAGAAAGCCGATAAAATAAGTAAAGAGCAGTATCTGCTGCAACTCCCTCCAGAACTTGCGGACCTGCATCTCGCAGGCGACCTGCACATCCATGATCTCGAGTATTTCGGCACCCGCCCCTTCTGTCAGGACTGGGATCTGCGGTATTTCTTATACTACGGCCTAATGCCGGACGGCACCGGCACCAAGGCATCGGTCGCCGGACCGGCCAAACGTGCAGAAGTCGCCGTGCTTCACGCCGTCAAGGCGCTTGGGAGTGCCCAGACCAACTTCTCAGGCGGACAGGGTTACTATAATTTCCTCACATTCCTCGCGCCATATGTGGAGGGCATGGAACTGCGTGAGATCAGACAGCTTATGCAGATGTTCGTCTATGAGATGACCCAGATGATGGTCGCCCGCGGTGGTCAGGTCGTCTTCTCCTCAGTCCAGTTATCACCCGGCGTGCCAAAACTCTGGCGCGACAAGCCCGCGGTCTTCAAGGGCAAGGTCTGGAACGGCAAACAGGCCCCGGAACGGCTCTACGGTGAATTCGAGCGCGAGGTCCGCCTGCTCTTCCAGGCCCTCATGGACGTTATGCTGGAAGGGGATCACTGGGGCAAACCATTTAATTTCCCAAAACCTGAGATCTCCGTCGAGCCGGATTTCATGGTTGAGAATGAGGCGTTTAACGAGGCACATCCGGATCTGCCCACTTACCGTGATCTCTACCTGATGACCTTTGAACTGGCATCAAAGTTTGGCACACCGTATTACGACAACCAGATCCCGCCATACCGGGGCGCCGGCGAAGGAATCTCCTGTTATCAGTGCTGTGCCTATCAGTTCTCGGCAAACGCAGAGGACGACGACCACTTTGATGACAAACTCTACTTCAAAGACGGAAGACACTTCTCCATGGGTTCGTGGCAGGTGCTCTCGGTCAACTGTCCCCGTGCGGCTTATAAGGCAGAAGGCGACGACGAACGCCTCTTTGCTGAACTGAAAAGACTCATGGACGTTTCAGTCGAGATCTTTTCGATCAAACGCCGCTGGATGGCCGATATTCAGGGGAAAGGCCGGATGCCTTTTGCGATGCAGCGTCCGAAGGATTCCAATGATCCGGATATGGTTGAGAGAGGACCGATTGCCGTTGACTTTGATGGTCTCGTCTATACGATTGGCGTTATCGGCGTCAATGAAATGGTGCAGTATCACACCGGCTCACAACTGCACGAATCAAAAGCGGCGCTTGCACTGGCTGTCAGAGCAATGACCGAACTGGAACTCTACGGAAAAGAGCTCTCGGCAAAGCACGGCATCACAATTGCTCTTGCCCGGACCCCGGCAGAGACGACCGGCCAGCGCTTTGCGATTGCTGATCTTATCGACCAGCGGTTCAGTGAGAAGGCCAAAAAAGTAGTCAAGGGCGATCTCGAAGAGACGCTTGAACATCTGGGCGAGAAGTTCGATCTACCGGTCTACTACACAAACGGCACTCATGTTACTCCCGGCGCAGATGTCTCCCTGACTGAGCGGGCGAATATCGAGCATATCTTCTTCCCGATTGTGGACGGCGGTAATATCTTCCATATCTGGCTGGGCGAGGCACGTCCGGACCCGCGTGGTCTTATGGATATGACGATGAAGCTCTGCAAAAATAGTCAGATAGGTTACTTTGCCTTCACCCGTGATCTGACCGTCTCCCTGAAACAGTTCAGAATCTATAAACCGGAACCGGGAGAGAACCGGGGCAAGGCAGCAATGCACGCAGACGCCCGGGTATCAGCCAACCCCTGATACCCTGCATTCCCGGAAACACATAACTCGCTCTGAAATCTAACCCCATATTTTTCTTAAAATTTCAAAATACTCTTCCATCATCGAACCGATAGTTTTATCATCGTTATGTGTCAAGTACTACACATAACGATAAGGAGTTCACATGGTCGCAATAGTCCACCAAACAGACAAAAGATCCGGGATAACCTATGCATACCGTTCTGTATCATACTGGGACAAGGAAAAAAAACAGTCACGTGCCAGACGTACTCTTATTGGGCGGGTAGACAAAGAAACAGGTGAAATTGTCCCCACTGACGGAAGAAACAGAAAGAAAAAAGAAGGCAATAATCCTGTGAAACGTGAAAAAAAAGCAGTTGTGGGAGCACAGCGTTCATTCTACGGAGCCACATATCTGCTGGATGCTATTGGTAAAAAATTAGGTCTCATTCATGATCTAAAACAGTGTTTTCCTGACACATACGAGCAAATTCTATCCATTGCATACTATTTGATCCTTGAAGGCAACACGCCACTATACCGTTTTGAGAAATGGGGACTCCTGCACAAGCATCCTTACGGCAATAACATCACCTCACAACGCAGTAGTGAGCTGTTTGCCAGCATAACTGAGGGGGATAAACAAAATTTCTTCAGCCTTCAGGGAAAAAGAAGGCTGGATAATGAATTTTGGGCGTATGGTACAACAACCCTGTCCAGTTATTCAGAAACTCTCAGGCAGGTCCAGTATGGTCACAACAAGGAGCACGACAAACTACCGCAACTGAATCTTGCTCTCGTCTTTGGACAGGAGTCTAATCTTCCTTTCTACTACAGAAAACTCGCAGGCAATATGCCAGATTCTAAGACCATTTGCCGTTTAATTGAAGAATTGGACATTCTTGGTTACTCAAAGGTTAAGCTGGTCCTGGACAGGGGATTTTATAGTGAGGACAATATTAACAACCTGTTTAAGAATCATGTGAAGTTCCTTGCAGGTGTCAGTATGTCTCTGATCTTTGTCCGGGAAGGGCTGGATGCAATCTATGACACATTTAGAAGCTTTGAATGTTATAGTGAGAACTACGAACTGTATTGCCAGACTGTCCGGACAAACTGGAATTATACACAGGAACGTCCTTACAAAGGAGACACTCTCAAAGAATCACGTCGCCTTTACATTCACTATTTCTACAACATTGACCGGGCAGCCGAAGATGAGAAAAAATTCGACCGCAAGCTGATTGCACTAAAGCAGGAGCTGGAATCAGGAGAGCGTGTTCCCGGCCATGCAAAACTTTACCAGCAGTACTTCATTACCAAAACAACACTAAAGCGTGGAACAAAGGCACAGATTATTGATGAGAATGTAAGCAAAGCCAAGCGATATTATGGATTCTTTGCCCTGATAACCAATGAAAAGATGGATGCAATAACTGCTCTTGAACTCTACCGCAACAAAGATGTGGTGGAAAAAGCCTTTGGAAACCTCAAAGAGCGCCTGAATATGCGTCGTGTACTGGTTTCGTCAGAACATAGTCTTGACGGAAAGTTGTTTGTACAGTTTGTGGCACTGATCTATTTGTCTTATCTCAAAAAGCAGATGCAGGATAAGGATCTTTTCAGGAACTATACATTGCCTGGTATGCTGGACAAACTGGATGTCATTGAATGCTTTAAGCAACCAGGGAAATCTCTAAGGATGGGTGAGATACTCGATAAACAGGCGCAGCTCTACCATGACTTGGGAGTGGCGCCACCTGCCTCGTTATGAGTGGCGGGAATCCAGGTGATACCATGGGTTTTCCAAATCTCCCTCTTTTTGCAATCGACGTTGGGCGTGGTACGCAGGACATTCTGCTCTATGACCCGGCAACCCCACCGGAGAACGCGGTCAAACTGGTGCTTCCTTCCCCGAACGTTATCGTCGCCCGGCAGATTGAGCAGGCTGCCACAGCGGGCCGGGATATCTTTCTGGACGGGCAGGTGATGGGCGGCGGAGCGAATACGCAGGCAATAAGCAAAGCCATTGCTGCCGGTATCCGGGTCTGTGTAACACCGAAAGCGGCCCCAACTATCAAAGACAATCCTGACATGGTCCGGGCCCGTGGCATTGAAATTGTTGATACCCCGCCCGAAGACTGCGTGGAAATCCGGACTGCCGATTATATGGGAGCGCAGCTAAAGGCAGCGCTGTCGCCGTTTGGTATCGGGGTGCCGGAGCAGGTAGCCATCGCGGTGCAGGATCACGGGTTCTCACCGGACAGAAGCAACCGGGAGTTTCGGTTTCTCTGTTTTGAGGAGATGCTTGCGAAAGGGGACTGGGATATCTTCGCCCTTGCCCCCGACCCGCCGCATCCCTCAATGACCCGGATGCAGTCGGTTCAGCAGCAGGCGCCGGGCAGCCTTGTCACTGATACGGGCCCGGTAGCGGTGATCGGCGCCCTCTGTGACCCGGTAGTGGCCCGGCATGCAGAGGAAGGGATTACCATCGTCAATATCGGCAACGGGCATACCCTTGGCTTTACTATCAAAGGCACCCGGGTCTGCGGGATGTTCGAGCATCACACCGGAGCCCTGACAAAAGAGAGTCTTGCCCGGTACCTGAAAAAATTACAGGACGGCACGATCACCCGCCAGGAAGTCTTTGATGATCACGGGCACGGCGCAGCAGTAAACCGTCCGCTTGAGACGACGTTTACGGTTGCGACCGGACCAAACCGGGCCCGTCTGTTGCCGGACGCATATCAGGCCGCACCCTTTGGTGATATGATGCTCACCGGCTGTTTTGGTCTGCTGAATGTCTGGAGTAGACGGCGCGGGGATTTATAACGCGAGAGTCCCACCGGTTTCACTCTTTTTTTACAGACAGACGCTCCCGAACTGCTCTGAAATCCCACAAACATTCGGACGAGAGCGCTGACCATGCAATAACTTAAGATATACCTGAATAAAAATAGCTAAAAAGTTCAGATATACTATAGGTTTATATTTTCATTATACGATAATAGGTATCATGCAGGAACTTACAAAACTCAAAATACTTGAAATAATAAATGACTGGAACTACTGGCATCGGGACTTTGAACAATATATTCCACGACCAAAATACCTGAAAAAAATAAAACTCTTTCGGACATCCGGTGAGATTATTGTAATAACAGGGATCAGAAGGAGTGGTAAATCAACACTGCTAAAACTGGAGATGGAGAAACTTGCGAACCATGTGGATAAAAAGCGACTTCTATACCTGAATTTTGAAGACCCCCGATTCACCGACAATCTGAATACGAAAACTCTTGACATGATTATTGAGACCTACCGGGAGAATATTAATCCGGAGGGTGAGGTCTACCTCTTCCTTGACGAAGTACAGAATGTTGATGGGTGGGAAAAATGGGTCCGTTCTGCATATGAATTAAAAAAGGCTGCAATATATGTAACTGGTTCGTCCTCAACACTTCTCTCAGGAGAGATTGCAACAACTATAAGCGGAAGATATCTGAAAATTGATGTATATCCTCTGACATTTCATGAGTTTCTTCTTTTCAGGAAAGTAGAGTGCATTACCATAAACGATTATTTAGATAATAAAATTGAGATTAATAGCCTTTTTAGCGAATATATTCGATACGGTGGATTTCCTAAAATTGCCTCCATACCAGAAGAGGAACTGAAAAAAGAAGAGTTGATGTCCTATTTCAGCACGATTCTGTTAAAAGATATTGTGGCAAGATACCGGCTCAGAAATTACGATATGCTGAAAAAACTGGTGGAATACATCCTGACAAACGACGCTAAACGAAACGGCACTCATAGCATCAGCAAGGCATTAAAATATAACTACGAAACGACTGAAAATTATATCAATTACCTAAAACAGGTTTATCTGGTTACTGAACTCAGAAATTTTAACTATTCTCTAAAAAAACAGCTTGCCTCTGATAAGAAATACTATGCCATAGATACCGGATTTGTCAATACAGTATCGTTCAGATTTTCAGAAAATATCGGACGACTCTATGAGAATATTGTTTTCAATGAACTGATTCGAAGAGGCAAAAACATTTTTTTCCTGAATGAAGGTGAGTATGAGTGTGATTTTATTATTCAGGAAGGCACTGATATTACCAGTGCGTATCAGGTATGCTATGATTTAAATCAGGAGAATCAGGAAAGGGAACTCTCCGGTCTTGTCAGGGCATGCAAAAAATTTGCTCTCATGAAGGGATATATCATAACTGAAAGTACCTCCCGGACAATGACCGTAGATGATGTAGAAATACAGATCATGCCAATGACAGTATTTCTTCTCGGGTTCGCTGAATAATGAGGGGTTCAACTATCTGCGATCTAACCAAAAAACAGGAATTGAAAATCCCACAAATATTATTGCTCACTCATTCCTAAGCGCATCAATCGGATCCAAATTTGCTGCCTTCCATGCCGGGTAAATCCCGGAAAGCACGCAGATAATTATGCCAACAAGCATCCCAATCGGCACATACATGAGACTCTCGGGTTTGAAGAAGTATTCCGTCGTCTGAATCATTACTGCGACGATAGCATACCCTCCCAGGAAACTTAACAGGCCGCCGATAATAGACCCGATAAATCCAAGAATGAACGCCTCATACAGGAACATCCGTCGAATCTCACTTTTCCGGGTCCCAATGCTACGTAGAATACCAATCTCCTGAATACGTTCGGTCACTGACATCATCATCACGTTAAATATTGAGACCGCAGCGACGACCAGCGAAATACCACCGATAGCTGTCACAAAGAGCGAGATGGTCCCGATCGTCTGATTGATGGTCTCAAGAAAACTCCCGGAATCATATATTCTGACGACTTCTTTGTCCCGTTTGTTGAGTTTCCGGTCGATATCATCCATCACGTTCTCAATCGTGTCAATATCGTTCACATAAACATTGACCTGATCATAGTGCCCTTCATTCCCGTACATCGACGTGTATAGTTTTTCCTCGATAATGATGGCATAATCAGTATTTACATCAATGCCCATCCCTTTCTCTTCCAGAATACCCGTGACCCGGACAGTCTTCGGCGTCATCTTATCCTCGTCGCCGATCTTGATTCTGCTCCCTACTTTCAGGTCGTTTACCTCTGCGAGACTCGGACCAACCAACGCACCGCTACTCCCGGAAAAGAGCGTGCCCGTCTCAATGGTCGCAATATCAGCGATTTTATCCTTTTCTATGCCGTAAATCGTGGCATAATTATCCTCTCCTCCGTATGAGAAGAGATCGGCTGTGTCATAGAGAGGGATGATCGTATTCGTACCACTTGCCGAGGAGATATCACGCAACTGTTTTTCTGAGATATAACTTCCCGACGAGGAAGTCGTTCCGCCACCAAAACCACCGCCTCCGCCGCCGCTGTACGGAGTGACAATAATCACATTTCCGGTCGATGAAAGCTCTTCAGAAACTGATAACTGCAGATTTGCCCCCATCATCCCAATTGAGGAGATAGCAAGCACGCCAATCGTAATCCCCACCGCCGCAAGCAACGAGCGCAGGAAATGGAGCCGGACGTTACGGACAGAGAGTTCAAAGAAAATGTCGTTTATGATCACTGTATCCTCCCGTCAGCAATTGTCACCGACCGCTCGGCATACTTCGCCGTCTCCGGATCGTGCGTCACCATAATGATCGTCTTTCCCTGCTGATGCAGATCTTTAAGAATCTCCATAATCTGCGTGCTTGTTTTCGAGTCGAGGTTGCCGGTTGGCTCATCACAGAGCAGAATCGCAGGATCGTTGATAAGCGCCCGGGCGATTGCCACCCGCTGCTGCTGACCACCGGAGAGTTCGTTGGGTTTATGCCACATATGCTGCTCGCTGATCCCAACCTTTTCCAGCATTGCTTCCGGACGGCCGGAGGTATCCCGTTTCTTGTTCTTTAAAATCAGAGGATACTCCACATTCTCATAGGCAGTCAGGAGTGGAATCAGCTGAAACTTCTGAAAAACATAGCCGATCGCATCACGTCTGAGATCCGTGAGCTCGTCGTCATCCATATCGGCCACATTCCGTCCGGCCACCTTCAGCGTCCCTTCAGTTGGCACGTCCAGACAACCGATTTGATTGAGGAGCGTCGACTTCCCTGACCCGGAAGGACCCATAATAGCAATGAACTCTCCTGCCTTAATCTCAAGTGAGAGGTGGTCAAGTGCCACCACATCACCGCCGGGCAGGGAATACACCCGTGAGACGTTTTCCAGAGATATGACCACATCAGTCATAGAGAATCAGTGCCGCTTTCCTTTCAGCCGGTCTGTAACAGAGACCAGGTATCCCCTGCGCCATGCCACAGCACCACCGACGATGATAATCAATACGATGAAAATCGGTATCCACGGAATGCCACCTTCAGATCCAGAGTTGCTAAAACCTCTGTTCCCAAAGCCATACGATTTGTCGGTTGTAGTACGCTGAGCTCCCGAACTCGAATCGTCAAGATAGTAGAAAAATTCACGGATATTCCCATCACGATCTTTGTAGGTTACCAAAAGTGGAACTTCGTCCGGATTTTTAGCAGTAAAGGTCACTTCAAAGCTGGATGGATCACCGGGCTCAAGTGTTCCAACTACATATGACCGGTATGGATCGATAGGCACTCCCGGGGCAGAACCCGTAACAACAATCGCATAGGCATCCTCCAGTCCTGCATTTGTAACATCGCCTTCAACCCGGTATCCTATCCCATATGGCGTAACCGCCACATTATTAACAATTGGTGCTGCCTGCTTTTTCCCGGGGTTGGTAGTAACCGGCAGAGAGACTCCATTTGAATGATAATTGTCGCCGTTTCGGTATGAGGCATTAATATACAGGGTCGTGGGACGTTCAACCTCGACCTCAATATCTACTGACTCTGTAGCGTCAGGAACAAGAGTACCAATAAAATAGCCAGACTGTTTTGCCGTAACACCATCACCCCAGGCTTCGATGCTCACGCTATTGATAGTATTTTTCCGCGGATTCCCGACGTTCACGGTCAGCGTCTTGGTTTGGTTTGCTGGGAAGGAATCAGGGATTTCACTGACTGAGACAACCGGTTTGGTCCCATCGATCTGAACCGGAAACCCATACTGCAGCGCACCGCCGTCCCGGAAGTCTATATAAAATACCGGGAAAAATGTCCCGGTCTCTTCTCCCGCCGTTACGGAATACGTAAAACTCATGGAATTTCCGGCACCTATCGTGCCGACCGACGCATAGGTCTGGTCGTTCTTTACCTGAAATACGTCAGCGTAGAGTACCGCCCGGGCCACCGAGACACCGGTCGTTCCGTTATTTGCTATGGTTACCTGGATGGTTCCCGTATCGCCAGGCAAAAAAATCGCAGGCGTTATCGTAACATCTGTTACCGTTACCTTATCACCGGCAGCAGAGACTGCCCCACACAGGCACGCCGCCAATAATATGACGACACCAATATTCCAGCCCCGTTGCATCAT
>Ga0208902_1000210_pt1 | contig 35256 bp, 36 predicted proteins | sample AntAceMetag02UKH_FD_184767 | JGI IMG/M metagenome (GOLD analysis project Ga0208902, IMG submission 184767) | Saline lake microbial communities from Ace Lake, Antarctica - Antarctic Ace Lake Metagenome 02UKH (SPAdes) (version 2) | ecosystem: Environmental > Aquatic > Non-marine Saline and...
CAACTTATGAATAAAATCCTTTGGTGATTCTACTGCCTGGGCTTCACCGTGGTTTGGATAAGGGGATGTGCCCCGATCGTAATAATTGACCCGCCACATGATTGCCGGTCCGTCCTTGGCAGGTGCTTCACTAATTTTATAATGCGTACCGAAAAGCTGAGCAACCGTTCTTCAAGATCAGACGTTTGCTTCTTCATTTTTCCCATTCATCATTCGATGTTGAACGTTCGATGTTCGATGTTCATCTATTTTCAACCCGTCCGTTTGTGCCTTAAAAAGGATCAGTGGTGTAAATTGTTTTTTTACCCACAGATTCTGTTGAAGAACCATTTTTATGGGTTTTCGGTTTATGCTTTTTTGACTTTGGTTTTTTAAGGGTTTTAAATCCCATACAACGCAGCCGAACGGAGTGTTTGACTGTGGAAGATATCTATATGTTTACCCACACATATTTTGCCAATGATCCTTTTTTTTACTTTTTTATTTGTCTACAAATGACCTTAAAAGAAGTGTAATAATTATCGCTGCTTGGTTTTCAAATCTGCCTATGATAATATGCCCTCAAATGAAAACAAATATCACTCAAAAAATGCCGGCAAGAGCAAACAACAGGAACATACTGCATCTGACCCTTTTCGTTCTGATCTTAACCCTTATACTTTTCTCAAAAGAATCAAGTGCAAATAAATCATCCCGGTATAACGATGTATGTATGCCCGATAATTTAACTGTTTTTCATGAAAAGATCCCCCTAGACAAACAGTTTTTTTATGAAATGCTTGAGCGTGAACTCATAATATCGGTCTGTGACCGTGCACAGGTGTTTATGTGGATAAAAAGGTCGGGCAGGTACTTCCCGTATATTGAAAAAGAGCTTAAAAAAAGGAACATGCCGGATGACATTAAATATCTTGCAGTCGCAGAAAGCGCCCTGCTTACCCACGCCCAGTCAAAAGCAGGAGCTGTTGGCCCCTGGCAGTTCATGAAACATACAGCCCGTGAAAATGGTTTAAGAAAGGACCGTATGGCTGATGAAAGACGGAGCTTTGAACCTTCCACACAAGCAGCCCTTAAACACCTTACAAGGCTTCACGCGATGTTTAATTCATGGACGCTGGCTGCTGCCGCATACAACTGCGGAGAATCAAGGCTTAAAAAATCAATAGAACAACAAAAGGTAAATGATTATTTCCGTCTAAATCTTCCGCTTGAAACAGAACGATATATATTCCGCATTGCAGCTGTCAAACTTATCCTGGAAAACCCTGAAAAATATGGATTCAATGTTTCCAGTGACCGGATTTATGAACCGATAAAATGTGATTCAATTAAAATAAACATTAAAACCCCTCTTCACATAACAGCTGTAGCTCAAAAGATCGGGCTCGATTATAAGGATATAAAAGAGCTGAACCCTCAGTTTATGGGATATTATCTACCCAGAGGAAACCACAGCTTAAAGGTTCCTCCGGGTTTTGGAGACAAGCTGAAAGCAGCAGTTAAAGGACTCACACAGGATGCTTTAAAGCGGGCGAAGAGATCTCCGGGGAACATTTATACTGTTAAACAGGGTGACACTCTGGGCCATATATCTGAGAAGACGGGTATACCGGTTAGAATTCTAAAACAACTGAACAGTATTAACGGATCCTTAATTAAGGTCGGTCAGAAACTGAGGTTAAGTCCATAGCTCAATTTCATTGCCCTATAGATTGTTTCGTCCTTCATCTATCTTTAAAGGCAGGGGAAGCTGATAACGCGTCTTGTCCCAGTGCGCATAACATTTACGGCACCTCGACTTTACCTTTGCCTTTTCCCTGCAGGCAGATACCGGGACAAATTTATCCTGTTTATCACACCAGCGATAAGTTGGATCAGGATCTATTTTGTTTTTCTTTTTTCTAGGCACAGCACCCTACTTCTTTTTAAAAAGTGCATCAAGCGGGTTTTCACGTTTATTATCCGGAACCGCCTTAAAGCTCACAGCGAAATCTGAATCAATAAAATTAAAATATATACAAAAATTGGCCTTGTCCTTCTCAATACATCTTTCTGCCTGTGACTCCCTGCAGGCATTGTAAACTACAGCATCATAAAATTTGCAGTTTAAGCAGCACCTGAGATCCGAGCTACAGTTCGGGCAAAGCTCTGTTCTGGCGACTTTCCTTTCCGCCTCAACTTCTTTTTTACAGTGATGACATCTATACATTTTCACTCCAAATAATTTATCTGCCTAAGATATCCTGTTCAACCTTTGCAGCCTGACAGGTAAGTTCCTCCATGGCACTGTTAAAAAAACTGTTCACAGACAGTTTATCCTCAATTGACCCGCAGCCCTCTCCTCTGATTCCTTTGGCAAGCACATAGAATTTGACCTTAGGTTCTGTTCCTGAAGGCCGCACAATAACTTTTGATCCGTCATCAAGCACATATATTATCACATTTGCCTCGGGGAGTTTAGCTGCTTTATTAATTAACTTGTAATCACCATGCCAGAAAAGCGGCACCTTAATACCTTTTACATTTACATAACCATTGTGTTTTTCAGCATCATCCGGCTCGGAATCATCAAATATGATATTTCCATTCCTGCCTTTCGCAACTCTTGTTCCGGATGGATCGATCGCTTTATAATCTATAGCTGCAATAACATTTTTACCTGCAATTTTTTTCAATGGAGACTGACGATGATCAGACATTATTTTTTTGATAACATCATTTCCTGCAGCCCCGGCAAAACTTAAAGCCAGGGTCTCTTCTCTTACATAACCATACTGCTTAAAGATCTGTTCAAGACGCTCTGTGAGGGTCAGCCCTTTTTTCTTATAAAAACCTGCCATTTCCGTAAACATGGCCGTCACCGTTACGGCATCCTTATCATTCACATAATCACCAACAAGAGACCCATACGACTCTTCACCGCCAAACAGAAAGCAAAGCCCATATTTCTGAAGTACCCTGACCCTCTCTTTTCTTGAAAGGCTGTTATACTCCCTATCATGATATTTTCCCTCATTTTCTTTTGCTGCAGCAAAAGCCTTACAGGCATAAAGATACAGTTTCTCACCGAGATATTTAAACCCAACATGCGGTTCGATCGTCATCACGCCGTAATGATCTGCGATATCCAGGGTCAGGTCTGTTGATACAATCGATTTCCCGATAACGCTGTTTTCAGGAAGTTTTCCGTCGCGCTGCTTCAGCTGGCTCAAAACATAATCCGTAAGAAGCACAAGCTGCTGATTACCGTTTAAAAGATAATAGCCCTCTTTCACAGCGTCATCATTTAAATAAAGCTCTTTTTCATCCGGACTTAAACGAACCCCAACACCGATTCTGTCACCGTCAGGGTCTGTTGCCAGAAGGATATCGGCCGACTGTTCATTTGCCAGAAGAATAGACGCATGAAGTGCTTCTTTTTCTTCTGGATTGGGTTTTAAACAGGTTGGAAAATTACCATCAGGAACGCACTGACTCATAACCGGGTAAAGATTATCCCTGATATTAAATCCACGGCGTTCAAGCACTTTAAAAACAAGTCTTTGAGCTGTTCCATTCAACGCAGAAAATACAACTTTTAAAGAGCTGTCGACCTTGTTTTTAAGAAAATGTCCGCTATCATCGACCCAGACTGCGGTCTGATTTTCCTTTTCAATATAAGCGTCATCCACCTCCGGGCCGATAATCCTGATCAATCCGTTTTTCAGACCTTCATCATAGTCAAGTTTCTTCACATCGCTGTAATCGTTAATACTGTCAGCAATCTTTTGCACTTCATTATGCACCACCTGCCCGCCAGAATAATCATAGGGTTTAAAACCATTATCAGAAGCAGGATTATGTGAAGCCGTAAAAACACCGCCGGAATAAGGCCTTATGTCCTCAAGCTCAGAAATAGCAAAAGAAAGCTCAGGTGTCGGCGCAACCGTGTCAAAAAGATATACCTTTATTCCATGAGCACAATATATTGACGCAGCCTCTTTCACAAGAAAACCCGGCCCGTTATTATCCGGATCATAAGAGCCCCTTCGGGAATCATAGGCAAGAACAACCGCCTTTTCTCTGCCGGACACAGTGCCGTTTTTATCATAGGCAAAAGTTATATATCTGGCATGCGCTTCAACACCAAGCCCCAGGATGATCCTGTTAAAATAAGCTGTTCCGATGGCAAGCTTACCCCTCACTCCTGCTGTACCAAAGCTGTTCATCTTAAAAAAGGCATCATCAAGCTCCTCCCAGCTTTTACCGTCAACAAGATCACGGATATAATCTTTAACTTTAACGCCGTCAACCTCAACCTCTGCAAAAGAGGGGCAAAGCCATAAAGATACATTTTCAAATGTACTTTTTTTAATAGATGAATTTGCAAGGGCTGCTTTAAGCTTGTTTTCCATTAGATTCACAAATAATTACAGATTTTAGGTTCAGATCTGTCCGTTCAGAGGAAAAGACAAATATTAAAGAATTTAATAAGTTTTCAGGATTTCGTCCCTGCCCGTTCTAAATATGTGAGGTTAAGCAGACAGGTTACGATTAAAGAGAATCTTGAATAATGATAATTCTTTTTTACCACTATTTTGAATAAATAACCACACCATTTTCAAGAATTTCCATATTCCACCCCATCCATTCAGAGATCCACAAAAAAGTCTTTTCATTATAGATGGAAACATGCGTTGGATCGCGGTGGTACCACCAGTTCTTGAAATCAGTTCCAGCCGGAAGCATCTGTGTCATAACACCCAAAAAGCTCCCCTTTTCTTTCAAGAGACCTGCAATCCGTAAAAATTCTTTTCCGGGGCTATAAAAATGTTCTACGGTTTCTGTACTGGTAACAAAATCATATTTTGTATTAAGTAAGGTTTTATCTGGAAAATAATAAGGGTCATAATTATAAACTTCAAATCCCTTCCCGCCCAGAATACCGCTCAGGGTCGGCCCGGGACCGCAGCCAAAATCAAGTCCTATCGCTCCTGCCTTTAACCTTAAGGACAAAGGATCTGCAAGTCTTTTTAAAAAAAGGACATATCCTTCATTTTCAGGACCGTTTTCATGAAAATCATAAATAGACTTTTCATCTTCGGAGGAAAGATGAAGACCGGGATCAACAAACACAAGCTCACACCTTTTACACTGGAAATAAGTCTTTATATCCGTGTTCTTTTCCGGTTTTTCAAAGTACTTAAACGTATTATCAGAACAGCAAAGAGGACAAATCATTTATGATTCCATAGTTATATAACAAAATCAACACAGACTGCTTCACATTTTGGAGTGATAGTGCTATAATCACAAATTGTCTCGGACTCAGAAGGCGAAAAAGACTCCCCCCTATAAAAACTTCTCAGGGAATTTAGCCAACAAACACCCATAAATAACCCGATTCCAAGACAGCCACAAATTTAATTTAATTATACTAATAGAAATAAGGAATTACCACCGTAAATATATGACAAAAAAATTCACAGAACTTGATCTTGATGCAAATCTGCAAAAAGGTATTGCCGAAGCCGGATTCATCAATTGTATGCCTGTACAGGAAAAAACCTTTACGCACTCACTTAAATACACTGACGTTTGCGTTCAATCACAAACAGGCACAGGGAAAACAGCCGTTTTCCTGATCTCCATATATCATAACTTTTTAACTAAAAGAGATCTAAAAAACAGCAAGGCACTTATCATAGCCCCCACGCGCGAACTTGCCATACAAATTGAAAAAGAAGCAAAAGTCATCGGAAAGCACCTTGATTTTACCTGCGGATGCTTTTATGGAGGTGTGGGATATGCGGAGCAGGAAAAACTCCTTAAAGATGATGTGGATATTATCATCGGAACTCCGGGCCGACTCATTGATTTCCATCAGCAAAAGAAACTGGATCTCAGAAAAACCGGTATCCTGATAATTGATGAAGCAGACAGACTTTTTGACATGGGGTTTCTGCCGGATATAAAAAGAATGCTTAAAAACATGCCTCACTTTTCCGAACGCATTTCAATGCTTTTCAGTGCAACGCTAAGCTACCGTGCTAAAGAACTGGCCTGGGAATTCATGAACAATCCGGTAGAAATTGAAATAGCTTCGGAAAATATTACAGTTGATAAGATTTCCCAAAAGCTCTATCACGTTGGCAAAGAAGAAAAGATCGCACTTCTTCTGGGGATTCTTAAATCGGAAAAACCGGAAAACTGCATCATCTTTACCAACACAAAGAGCAAGGCCCACGAAGTTTCAAAACGCCTTGAATATAACGGTTATGACTGCAAATACATCATGGGCGATCTGCAGCAGAGCAAACGTCTTAAAATCATAGAAAGTATAAAATCAGGTAAATTAAAATACCTTGTCGCAACAGATGTTGCGGCACGCGGGCTGCATGTTGACGACCTGGAAATGGTGATCAACTATGACATCCCCAATGATGCGGAAAACTATGTTCACCGAATAGGCCGAACTGCACGTGCAGGCAAAGAGGGAAAAGCCATATCACTTGCCTGTGAAAAATTTGTATACGGCCTTGAATCAATAGAAGCACTCACAAACGTTAAGATTCCTGTGGAGTGGCCGGATGAAGACTTGTTTGAAAAAGATAGAAGCGCGGGAAAACATTTCAGATTGGAAAAAGAGCGTCATGAACCTGCATACAAAAAGTCACCTAGACCCGTCTTGAAAAGCAGGAAAATATCTACTGCGGATAAACCGTCCCCCCTAAAAAAACCGGCCAGACATACAAAACCTCCTGTATCTAAAAAACACAGTGATGCAGTTCCTGCTAAACTGCAGCAAAAATTAAAAACCGGCAAAGTAAAATCGCCCCAAAGAACCCATGAAGAAAGAATGGAATATTACAAAAAAAAATACGGTGAAAATTTTAAACCTGCAGGAGAAAGCTCTGCTGATACTGGACAAACAAAAAAGAAATCTCTATTGAAAAAAGTTTTGGGTTTTTTTAATAAAGATTGATCCGTGTACAAAAAACATCCCTTACCTTTACTTTCATTAAACAGACAAAAAAGTATTAAAGAGAATGCCGGAGATCTAAGCGATCTGCTTTTTATTTTCCAGAAGCTAACGCCTTTATCCTTGAAAAGTAAAGACTTTCATGTTAAATTCATTCAGTTTAAATTAAATCAGACGGCCTGCATATAACATGGAGAGACACTCTGAAGCATAAATGAGTTTAAAAAATTATTTTAGCCACTATACCCATAAAATCATACAGAGTTTCAAGGAACTCCACGGCAACCCGCATTACCTTGCCATGGGAATGGGGATTGGTGTCTTTGTCGGTATGACACCGACTTTTCCTTTACACACTATTCTTTCAGTACCCCTTGCCCATCTGTTTAGAGGAAGCAAGCGGGCTGCAATGCTGGGCGTCTGGATAAGCAACCCTATAACCCTGCCTTTTTGCTATTACCTGGACTATAAACTGGGAATGCTTATTCTTAATAAACCCTCACCTTTTACCTCTTTGGACCTTAATTCTTTAACAGATGTTTTAAATCTGGGTACTGAAATAGCCGGTGCCATGCTGCTGGGGGGCCTGATACTTGGAGCTCCTCTTGGAATACTCGCATATATGACCACTCATCATGTTGCAAAAGCAACCAATTCCTAAAATAGGCAATATGTCTTATTTATCATTTCAGGAATTAGTGCTGTAATTCTTATAATTAAAGTATCTTCCACCTTGTCTGCTTAACGCTCCCCCTTCCGGATATTAAATTTTTATTTCCTTTAACCAAAAGCTGTACTACTATTTAGTGCAACTCAACAAACAGGATAATCATGGAATACAGAAAGATCGGAAAATCAGACCTTAAAGTCTCTTTAATCGGTTATGGTGCATGGGCACTATCTAAAAAAGGATGGGGAGATGTAGATGCAAAAGAAGCTTTAAAAACAGTTGAAAAAGCCGTTGAAAACGGTATCAACTTCTTCGATACTGCGCCTGTTTACGGTTTTGGCAAATCAGAGGAGATTCTTGGAACCGTTCTTAGCTCTGTTAGAGAAGATGTCATTATTGCAACAAAATGCGGGCTGAGATGGAATGATAGAGGCCGGGTCTTCCATGATCTATCCCGTGATGCGGTTAAAAAAGACATAGAATCAAGCCTTGAAAGACTTAAAACGGACTACATTGACCTCTACCAGATTCACTGGCCTGATAAAAAAACAGAGATAGAAGAAACCCTGGATGTTTTAAATGAACTTAAAACTGACGGTTTGATACGGCACGTGGGCGTCAGTAACTTTAATATAGAACTTCTTGAAAAATCCATCGGCCGAATAGAAATAACATCACTGCAATCACTTTACAACATGCTGCAGCGTGAAGCAGAAACCGATCTCCTTCCGTTTTGCAATGAAAACAAAATAGGTTTTATCTGCTACAGCCCCCTTGCCCAGGGAATTTTATCCGGTAAAATCAGGAAGGACTTTAAACCGGGCAAACATGATGTCCGAAGATTAAACCCGCTGTTTAGAAATAGGGATAAGTTTAATCAGGCTATAAATTTTACAGAGAAGCTCCCCTCTCCGACCGCCGTAAGCGCGTTAAAGTTTCTTTCAGAAAAAAACGGGGTTTCATCGATACTGATAAGCATGACCCGGATGAAACATCTCATTGAAAATTTAAATATCTTTGAGTAAAAGAGCTGTCTATTTACCGGAAAAAAAAGCAACGAACTTCGAGAACACATCAGGATCAAACTGTTTATTTATCATTCTCTCCTTGATAATATTCATAGCATTAAAAGATGAACAGGCCTCCTGATAACACCTGTTCGTTGTCAAGGCATCAAATGAATCAACGATCGAACAAATTTTCCCCAAACAACTTATCTCATCACCTTTTAGCCCCTTAGGATATCCCGAGCCATCGCTCCTTTCATGATGCTGAAGTACGATACTTGCGGCCTCCTCGCTTAAGAAGCCGGTTTCCCTGAGAATTTCACACCCTTTTTGAGGATGCGTTTTCATAACCATCCAGTCACTGCGGCTCAGGGGTTCGCTCTTGTTAATTATCTCCAGAGGAATCAAGGACTTGCCGATATCATGCAGGAAAAAACCTGTCCCCAGGTCATGGAATTGCTCTTCAGAAATATTTTCCAGAATATCTTTTGCAAAGGCGAGGCTGATAATGCCAACATTAATAGAATGTGTATAGGTAGAATAATCAAATTCTGCAAGACGGATAAGCTGCTGCGTGATCTTGCTGTCTGACAGGATAGTATCGACCCGTTTATCAACTGTCTTTTTTGTCCGGGCTATAGTTTCAAAACGCGGATCTTCAAACAGCTTTTTCATCAAATATTTACTTGAAGAACAAACTATCTTTGACTTTTCCTGAGGACCGATACATGCATCCTTTATAATAGCGCTAAGATTCTTTTCTATATATTCCTGATAAACATCATAATCAGAATCCGGAACATATACTGTCTTTACACCATTAAGGATAAGCTCCTGCCTTAACGCTTCGGTAAAGCGTAAACCTTTCTTTGAATAAAGAACATACTTATCCGCTGAGTTAAGATAAAGGTCAAAGGGACTGACTTCGTCAATACGAAGCAGGCTCAGATCTGTCAGAATAAATATCCGGCCCTCATTTTCCATAATTTATATTTTCATGTATTTAAAAAGTGAAATATCAAGATCTAATAGCATCTTTTCAAGTTTTGAAACCGGAAAACCAACCACATTATAATAACAGCCTCTTATCTTTTCAACAATCAGCGCCCCTGAACCCTGGATCGCATATGCACCCGCCTTATCCATCGGGTCAATACTTTTAAGATACAGAGCTATCTCCAATTCTGTAAGAGACCTGAAGGTGACGAGGGTCTTTTCATGTGAAGAGACTTTTTTCATGCTTTTACCGTCAATTAAAGAAATACCCGTATAAACTGAATGTGTCCTGCCGTTCAGCATATGAATATATTCAGAAGCTTCTTTCCTGTTTTTTGGTTTTCCAAGAACCCTGTTTTTATAAACAACAACAGTATCTGAGCCCACAACTACCGCATTTTTAAATTTTGCGGCAACGGCCTCTGCCTTTCCCTTTGCATTAGATTCAACATACGCTGAAGGCCGCTGACCTTTTTTTCTCTCGGGTTCATTAAAACTGCTTTTAACAGCTTTAAATTTTATACCCAGCTCATTTAACATCTCAATTCTTCGGGGTGATGCTGTTGCAAGAATTAATTTTTTCATTATTAAACCTTTAGGGCAGTTTCTGTTTTACGATAGCCTCGGGACAGCGGGGCTACCGTTTGAACGGTTTTAACGGATAAACATGAAATTTCAAAGTTCAAATTATGGAACAGAATTCATGAGCGGCATAAATGATGATATTAAAAAAGACCAAAGAAGAGCACAGATAAGACATCTCATTTATTATCTGAAAGTTTTTTTGTGGATCTAAGGCGATGCATGTCTGAGTCCCGATAGATTGGGATCATTGCGACGCCGACCGCAAAAAAACTTATAACAAGGGAATCCCGTTCTACGGGACCGGTCAAAGGGTGCCTTTTCTTTGTTAGTTGAGTCACGAAAATACCGGGGTGACCGCTACAGCTCTTTGGAGCAAGCAAAGAAAGTAAGACAAATATTTTTCTAAAACAATTATTCTAATCCCCAAAACGCTAAAAGCTTTTCGAGTCACACGGCTAAAAGCCATGGCCTTATGTGGGTCCCCAAAGGGGACCGTAGAAAATTCCGGGACCCCATCCTGGCCGAGCCGCAGGTAACGTCTTGTAATTATGTTTATTTTTATGCTTCGTCAACAAAATCTGTGGGTAACTTTTTAGTATTTATTATAGAATGCAAAGTTAAAACAGTTGGTTATCAATATAAACACGCCGACTTTTCTTAGCGTTAATTTTTATTGGAGAACCTTATTTAAAAGATAAACATCCAACATCGAACGTCCAACGTCGAATAAAAACCAACCCCATAGAGATCAAATGGTTGTTTTTTCTTCTTTTCAGCTGTTTTAATGCTTGTCACGAAAATCTTAATTAATTCTTAGGTTTCCAGCAAAAGTTTATTAAGCTGTTCCGCATTTTTAAGCAAAGAAACCTTTTCAATTAACCGGACCCACCGCTGGGCTTCTCTTTAGTTCCTTGAGAGAAATCCGCAACTTATGAATAAAATCCTTTGGTGATTCTACTGCCTGGGCTTCACCGTGGTTTGGATAAGGGGATGTGCCCCGATCGTAATAATTGACCCGCCACATGATTGCCGGTCCGTCCTTGGCAGGTGCTTCACTAATTTTATAATGCGTACCGAAAAGCTGAGCAACCGTTCTTCAAGATCAGACGTTTGCTTCTTCATTTTTCCCATTCATCATTCGATGTTGAACGTTCGATGTTCGATGTTCATCTATTTTCAACCCGTCCGTTTGTGCCTTAAAAAGGATCAGTGGTGTAAATTGTTTTTTTGACTTTAGTTTTTTAAGGGTTTTAAATCCCATACAACGCAGCCGAACGGAGTGTTTGACTGTGGAAGATATCTATATGTTTACCCACAGATTTTGTCGATGATCCATAAATAAATATTTTTCGAAAGCAACAGAAAATCAATCAAGGATCTTGTCAACGATGGGTATATGTATCTCATCAGCTGAAACTTTTTTATGAGTAAATCTGTCAATCAGCGGAACAAAGGCATTCATGATAAGGATCGCATAGCAGACCCCCTCCGGATATCCGCCATAGCATCTGATAATCATGGTTATAAAACCGGCACAGCATCCAAATATCAGCCTTCCGGTTATGGTAACAGGACTTGTTACAACATCTGTTGCCATAAAAAAGACCCCCAGTAAAAGACCTCCTGCCAGAAAATGAAAAGCCGGATCATTTCCGGTAATCAGAGCAAAAACAACAACAGTACCCATATAGGAAAAAGGGATATGCCAGGTTATGGTTCCTTTATATAAAAGATAAGCAGCACCAAGCAGGACAGCCAAAGCAGAGGTTTCACCAATTGACCCGCCTGTATTACCGATAAACATATCAAAAAAAGAAGTTGCCTGTCCCTCAAGCTTCAAAGCAGCAAGCGGCGTAGCAGCGGTTACCGCATCAACAGCCTTACCGGCTTCATTTGCAAACCTGCTGACAGGAGCTGCCCAGTCCGTCATATAAACCGGCCAGGCAGCAAGTAAAAAGGCCCTCCCGGCAAGAGCAGGATTAAAAATATTATACCCCAAACCTCCAAAAAGATGTTTCCCCACGATAATCGCAAAAGCAGAACCCACAACAGGGATCCACAGAGGCACTGTCGGCGGAAGTGTAAATGCAAGGAGCAGACCGGTAACCGCAGCACTCCCGTCAAGTACCGTTATCTCAGGACTTTCCATAATACTGAACACAATATGCTTATAATTAAAATTTTCTACCTTAAAAAAAATCTGGATAAGCAGTTCGGTTAACTTTGCTGTTGATATCGAAAGGACCACGATAAGCAGCGAATACAAACCGAAAAAATACACACTGAAAAAGAGTATCGGAATCGTGGCAATTAGAACATCAAACATCAGGCAATGAGAGGTCTCTCCATTTCGAAGAAACGGTGGCGATGAAAGTATGAGTTTACCGCTCATAAGTTATCCTTAAAAAGAATGAGTCTTATAACTGTTGAAAATAAGCAGACTGTCCCTGCCCTTTAATTTTAATTTTCCAAGCTTGACCAGCTCAACCAGAGGAATGATCGATGGGCACACATAATAGCACAGTCCGCACTCAAGACATGAAAAAAGCCCCTGTTCTTCGGCCTCTTCAAAATGCCTGTGCTCAATCAGTTCTGCAAGATGATTCGGCACCAGCGAAGCGGGACACACATCAATACATTTTCCGCATCTGATACACGGGCCTCTTCTATAGAACTTTGATTTTCTCTCTTCCTGAAAGGTAAGCGCTATTGCCGCATAAATACCTCTGGTTTTTCTGATAACCGGAACCTCCAGCGAAAACTGGGGTCTTCCCATCAGTGCACCGCCAATGGTTACCCGCCTTGTATTCTCAATATTGCCGCCTGCAAATTCAATAACATCAACAAGCAGCGTTCCCATTCTGGTCCATAAGTTTTGTGGCGTTCTGACAGCAGATCCCACAATTGAAAGAAATTCATTAATAAAAGGCAGTCCCAGATAATATGCGTCATGTACAGCGGCAAGGACATCAGGGTTTATGATAACGGTTGAATGAATAGAGCGCTTTTTTTCTCTACCGTTTTCAGCGGCAATGGATTTTTTTCTGACCAGCTCCCGAACCGTATCCGGATAAGGTTTGTTAACCAGTTTAATTTCTGTTTTTTCAGAAACAGCAATTAAGTTACGGATAACCTTAATAATCCCTGTCTGACGTCTTTCAACCAGAAATACTGCCCTGGCACCCGTTGAGAAGACAAGGAGCCTGAGACCCTCGGCAATTTTCTTACCCTGTTCAATAATAATCCTCTCACGCGAATTGAAACAGAGCTCAAATTCTGTGGCATTGATAATAATAGTTGATACATTTCTGATACGCCTGTATTCAAGAGGAACGCCCATCTTTCTCAGAAAGTCAAAAGGATCCGTCTTGTCTGAATATTTAAAAGGCCTGTGCTCTTCATGCTCATCAAGACCGTCAGACCTGATCTCAACCGAGGCAACATGCTGAACCAGCGGATGGAACATCTCACCCACGGCTACGACCTCTCCCGAAACAGTTGCATGTACAGATAACGAATCAGTACCTGTTCCGATTGTGCCGATCTCCTGACCGGTTTTAACGTTATCACCGACACTTACAAAAACCTCATAAGCATCTTCCGGAACATCCTGAAGCGGAATAATAACCTTCCCCGGAACAGGCATGACGATACTATGGCTGTTGGGCATTTTATCATTATCATAATGAGGGATTTTGTCCCTGCGCTGAAAGGTTGGTATTAAGCCGTCCAAAATCTGTTCCTCTTAAAAATTCACCTGTAGGGTTTTATCCTGCTAAAACAGCCGGCACCTTTTCTAAACTAAGATGCCGCCGGATGATCCGCCTTAAAACGCTTGATTATTCCGGCGGCAAAATTTTTAGCTTTATTCAGTTTACGCTTTGTTAATAATGGACCGAGTAATGTCGTAACATAATGGAAATCGAGGAGTTCTGCGCCTCGCGCTTCTATAAGTTCAACAAAATCACCCTTTGCATGGCTGCGGGAAAATATGGCACCGCCGGTCGCAAAGCCCACAACCTTTTTCCCGCCAATATTCTCGCATCTCTGGATATAAGCCGTGAGAAAAGGGTGCATTTTCATAACCATTGTCCAGCCGCCGAAAAATATCAGGTCATAAGCTGCAAGATCAAATTTAAAATCAGGACAGAACTCACGAAGCATCCCGTCATTATTCAGATTCAGCCTGATCACATCCGCATTGCCGCCAAGACCGCTCTGTATGGCTGTGGCGACCTTCTCGGTATTACCGGTCTTTGAACAGTATATGATAATTGCTTTCATTAACTATTCTTCTCCAAAGAACGGTCAAGAATTATATTCCGGGGACATTTTTCAATACAGATGCCGCAGTTATTGCACTTCTCATAATCAATTTCAATTATATTATTTGGCATCGATATTGCGTTTTCGGGACATTCCTTAATACAGATCCTGCATTTAATACATCCCACAGGACAAACAGATTTAACGAACTTACCCTTTTCATGGGTCTTACAGGCCGGTAAGGGTCGTGCACTCAAGGGCACCAAAACGATTATATCCTTAGGGCACTCCTCAACACACCTGCCGCAGCCCACACATAAAGAGCTGTCTACCACAGGCGCATTCCGGCCATCCCGGGTAATCGCGCCAAAAGGACAGACTGCACCGCAATCACCAAAGCCAAGGCAGCTAAATTCACATTTGCTGTCTCCGCCGTCGAAAAAACTTATCGCCTGACAGGAAGGGATACCGCTGTAGTCATATTGTTTAACTGAATTCTGCCCGCCGCCGCACCTGATTGCCGCGACCCTCTTTTCCTTACCTTCGGCATCGATTCCAAGTACTTGGCCGATTTCAGAAACCTTATCAGATGCCATTACACAAAGGTTGGGTTCGATACCGTTTTCCACCATATCCTTTGCATAAGAAAAACAGGACGGATGGCCGCATCCGCTGCAGTTTGCTCCCGGCAGGATCTTCTCAAGGGTTGCGATACGCGGATCGATTTCTATGGCAAAAATCCGTGATGCAATTGAAAGCGCCACTCCGGCTAAAAGTCCGCAGACACATAAGATAATTACTGAAACAAATATTACATCCATAATAAAATATATAAAAACAGATTAACTAATTGGCGAAAAACCCCTGAAACCCAAAAAATGAAAGCGCCATCAGACTGCCGACGATCAGACTTATGGGAAAGCCCTGCATCGCAACAGGTACTTTTGCAAACTCCAGACGCTCTCTTATTCCGGCCATCATACAGATCGCAAGCGTAAACCCCAGACCCGCAGCAAATCCATGAACAATTGTTTCCGGAAGATTAAACCCCTCCTGCACATTAAGAATACAGACCCCCAGAACTGCACAGTTTGTGGTAATCAGCGGAAGATATATCCCCAGCACACGCTGAAGTGTAGGACTCACCTTTGAAATAAAAAGCTCAACAAACTGCACCAGGGTTGCGATCACCAGAATAAACACAATCGTTTTAAGATATGCAACATCATAGGCCACCAGGACATATTCATTAACACACCAGGTAACAAAAGATGCAATGGTCATCACAAAGACAACAGCAAGTCCCATGCATGATGCTGATTTCAGGTTCCTTGACACGCCAAGGAATGGGCACAGTCCAAGAAATTTTGCGAGGACAAAATTATTAACCAGAAAAACAGTAATAAATATTACAAAAAGATTTTCCATTAAGGTTTCCTTCTTGAAATATAATTAAACAGACCCAGCAGGAGCCCCATGGTCAGAAAAGCGCCGGGCGGAAGTATCATGATAACAGCAGGTTCATAAAACGAAGTCAGCACATTATATCCAAGCACTGTTCCGCTTCCTAAAAGCTCTCTAATAAAAGAGATCAGTGACAGGGAAAGAGTAAAACCGATCCCCATGCCCAGAGCATCCGCAATTGAAAGCAGAACAGGAGACCTTGAAGCATAAGCCTCAGCCCTGCCCATAATTATACAATTAACAACAATCAGAGGTATAAATATACCCAAAGCCTCATGGAGTTCCGTTACATAGGCAGCCATTAAAAGGTCAATAAGGGTGACAAAGGTAGATATGATGACGATAAAAGCGGGGATTCTAATTTTATCAGGGATAAAATTTCTCAGTAGTGAAATGAAGATATTTGAGCCCAGCAAAACAAAGGTGGTAGCAAGCCCCATACCGATACCGTTCTTTATAGAAGTGGTGACCGCCAAGGTGGGACAAATCCCGAGCACCAGCCTGAAAGTGGGGTTATCCTTGAATATACCTTTTTGAAACTCTGCAGAAAAGCCCATGATAAAATTCTACTGTTCGTTTTTTTGAGATTCGATTTCTGACTGGTGTTCAATTACAAACTTCAGACCGTCATGAACCGCATTCATTACAGCAGAAGAGGATATGGTCGCACCGGTCACCTGGTCAATATCACCGCCGTTTTTTTTGACCCGCCAGACCGTCTTGTCCAGATTCAGCCCCTTAAACTGGCCGGAAAATTCTTCAGAAGTGATGTTTGCACCCAGGCCCGGTGTCTCGGCGTGACGTATGACTTTCACCCCTGCAATATTCCCTTTAGCCGTGACACCCGTCAAAAGTTGAATATCTCCGCCATAACCCTTTGGATACAGCTCAAAAGCTATGCCTAAGACATCTTCATTTTTTTCAATTAAAAAAAAGTGCCGCTTGATCTCTTCGCCGTCCTTATCTTTCCCAACAATGAGTTCAGCAGACGGCAGGTCTGAAGGAATATCATATCCTGAAAAAACCTCCTTTAGAGCACGTACTTTTTTTAATCTCTGCTGTTCAGCAATCGGATCTTTAGTATGTTTATACGCATATCCAAGGGAAAATGCGGCGCAGCTGCATATTATGGTTAGTATCACTGACAGCTTTAAGAGCTCGCCCATCTTATTTATCCGGTTATCGGCAGTTATTCTTTTATTCAGGATTATAAACTATGGCTATCCTGATCTTAAAATTCTAGTTGAAACCCGATGAAAGTAAAGAATTATTTTTATAATATTTTACTTGTCTATTCTTTGTGCTATGTTTAAAATTAGTAAACAAATCTCTAGATTTATTCAAAAAAAGGGTTTGAAAGGGTTTGTGTTTGACAAATAATCAGTCATCTTTATTATTAATTACATTAAAAAAAAATAATTGCCCGAACATATCCAAAAAATTAATAGGAATACAAATTTTATCGATAACAAATTTAAAATATCATATAAATTTAATTGTTTAATATTCCATTTTAATATTTTTTAACTTAAGGAGTGGATAATGGTTTCAAACAAACTTATCATACTTTTGAAAGCAAATATAGATAAATTGAACCGGGAATGGATAAAGAAAGTTAAAGCCTCCGAACACATGAAGACATATCATAACATGTCTCATAAAGAGCTTCAGAGCAGAAATGTACGCTTCTTCAACAGCCTGGTAATATGGCTTGATGCAGGCGGCTCAAACGAAGAGATCAAAACCTATTTTTCTAAAATAGGGAGGGAAAGATATCATGAGGGCATCCCTCTGGAAGAAATTAATTTTGCCATAATCACCGCAAAAAGAGTCCTGTGGGACCTGATACTTTCGGAAGGCCTGCTTGACAATGCACTGGCGATCTATCAAGCCCTTGAAATGCTCACGATGATATACAACTTTTTTGATATGGGCTACTTCTATATCGGCAAAGAATATTCTGAGGAGGTTTACGACACCATCAAAAAACTCAACAAATTTACAGATAACGAGCTGAAAAAATATCTGGCCCCCGGCACCCTTATTACAGACAAGGAGCTCGAAGCAATCTTCGGCATCAACTTTACCATCAAAAAATAAGCTTCGGAGATTGGCTGCACGGTTCTGCCAAAGGCACAAACATCCTCCAATTTTAAAACAAGTTCAAAATGTTGACAGCAATCCTAATGACTCATGCCTAACGCAGATATAAAATCAGGTCTTTTTTTCAATAAATTTCCATTCATAACCGCAGGTTCCGGCCCCCAAACCCTTGTGCTGTTCCCGCAGATCAGAGACTCCTTTGAAGACATCAGACATTCTCTCTGGTCAAAAAGACTTTTAAGAAGACTTTTAAAAAAGGGTCACAAAGTCTATATCATCGGACGAAGAAGAAATCTTCCGGAAGATTTTTCCACCCGTGACATGTCAGAAGACTATGAAAAGATATTCAGAGATGAGATCGGTCCCTCTTCCATAATAGGGATTTCACTTGGCGGCCTTATTGCCCAGCATTTTGCGGCAGATTACCCGCAGCACACAGACAAACTTGTTCTGGCCGTGTCCGGATACAAGGTCATAAAAGAACAGCATAAAAACATGCGGGCATGGATAGGCCTTGCAGAAAAGAAAGAATGGAAAAAACTCTACCTTAACATTGCATACCTGATGCACACCGCAGACAGGGATGATATCAAACAGTGGATCTCTCCCATGCTGGACACCCTGATAAAAAAACCCATGCCTGACCCGTCTGATTTTATTGTATCCATGAATGCATCCCTGACCCATAACACAACAGAAAAAATAAACAGGATAAAAGCAAAAGCCCTTATCATCGGCGGTACCGGAGATATTCTCTTTCCGCCGCCGGTTATGAAAAAAACTGCGGAATGCATCTCCGGATCAAAGCTTTGTCTGCTTAAAAATACCGGTCACGGCGCCTTTGATGAAAAAAAGAAAGAGTTTGATTCTGAAGTATTAAATTTCATAAGCAGCAACCATCAGTGAACCGAAGATACTTTCCAGATAAAACATAACATTTTGGTTCTTCAACAGAATCTGTGGGTAAACATATAGATATTAGTAGAAACATAAGCCCCTTCATTTTCTTTGGCGGCCAAAGAAAACGAAGCAAAAGGAAGGCCGCCCACAATTTTGGCCTTCGGCTTCCCTCCCTCCGCATTTGCCTGTGGCGGGTCCAAAAACTCGCTTCGCTCAGACAGTTTGGACCCTTCTTCCACAGTCAAACACTCCGTTCGGCTGCGTTGTATGGGATTTAAAACCCTTAAAAAACCAAAGTCAAAAAAACAATTTACACCACTGATCCTTTTTAAGGCACAAACGGAAGGGTTGAAAATAGATGAACGTCGAACATCGAACATTCAACATCGAATGATGAATAAAAAAAATGAAGAAGCAAACGTATGACCTTGAAGAACGATTGCTCAGCTTTGCGGTACGCATTATTAAATTAGTTGAGCACCTGCCAAGGACGGACCGGCAATCATGTGGCGGGTCAATTATTACGATCGGGGCACATCCCCTTATCCAAACCACGGTGAAGCCCAGGCAGTAGAATCACCAAAGGATTTTATTCATAAGTTGCGGATTTCTCTCAAGGAACTAAAGAGAAGCCCAGCGGTGGGTCCGGTTGATTGAAAAGGTTTTTTTGCTTAAAAATGCGGAACAGCTTAATAAACTTTTGCTGGAAACCTAAGAATTAATTAAGATTTTCGTGACAAGCATTAAAACAGCTGAAATGAAGAAAAAACAACCCTTTGATCTCTATGGGGTTGGTTTTTATTCGACGTTGGACGTTCGATGTTCAATGGATGTTTATCTTTTAAATAAGGTTCTTCAATAAAAATTAACGCTAAGAAAAGTCGGGGTATTTATATTGATAACCAACTGTTTTAACTTTGCATTCTATAATAAATACTAAAAAGTTACCCACAGATTTTGTTGATGAAGCAACATTTTAATCGACCCCGATATTAACAAAAAAAATACTCAGCACCAATACCCAAAAATGCCCCGTCAAATAACGGGGCATTAATAATTCAAATCAGCCTTGCACCGATAAAAAGGTTAACCAAAGCTCATATTACTTTTCTGATTTACCTTCTCTTTTTGTTTTTTTGCCTTTTTTGCTTTTTCTTTCCTTTACCTTTATCTCGTCTTTAACCAGCACCCCATCCTTATTAACATCCTGATTATTAAACTTTTTCAATTCTCTGGCTAAAAATTCATCCATACTAACCGTCTTATTTTTATCCTTATCTAAAGCTGCAAGCTGTTTTTGTGGATTTTTCAACTCCGTTTCATCAATTTTATTATCACCATTTTTATCAAGGGTCTTAAACAGCTTCACTCTCTTCGCGCACCATTCATCTTTCGTTATTTTTCCATTTTGATCCTTATCAGAAGTCTTAAATATTCTTTCTTTTCTTTGAGCGGCATTTTTCTTCCTTCTGGCTGACGGCATCTCTTTTTTTGTCAAATAACCATCCTTATCAGAATCCATGGCTTTAAATTTCGCGGTAGAATCCGCTTTCCATTCATCCAGGCTGATCTTACCGTCATTATCAGCATCCATTTTATCAACATCCATTTTTAACCCGGCTTTTTGTTTTGTTTTTTTTGCGATTTGTTCGGCTGCCGAAACATTTATATTTACCAGACTAAGCATAAAAACCATTACACACACTGCTGTCAAAACTTTCATTTTAACCTCCAGAAAATTAATTTTTTCAAATTATCAACTTGTATTTTTGTGTAAAAGAATCTCTTAATCTCAGATTATTGTCAATACAATACTGCCTTTGAAGCTGTAATAACTTTTGTAAATCAGCAAGGTTACAGCATTTGTAAGTATAATATATATTCCTGTTGACAAATCAAAATTATATATGCGAAAATAGCTTAATTAACAAACGGAAAAGAAATTAATATAGAAAATAAAAACAAAAAAAGGAGAAAAAGATGTTAACAGGAATTAAAAAATTACTAGGAATAATAAGTATATTAGCACTGACATTAACACTGCTTTATACAGCTGAGGTTCCGTCTGTACAGGCTGCCTCCCCGGACTCAACTTATGAACTTACTGCGGATAACAGTACCGCAATTGTCACCGGCTGTATCTTCAGTGCTATTTTCGATGCGATCACAGCAATACAGCAGGACACAACAACTGTAGCCATGCTCACGACAATATTTGGAATGGTGATTGATATCATCATATGTGCAGATGCGGAGGGTGAATATACAGTCGTCGCCTGTATTTTTGATTCGATTCTTGAAATGGTCTCTGAAATTTCAGTATGCGGTGATAATGTCTGCCTGATCTCAAGCATCTTTGATATGATTATTGACCTTATAACCTGTACAGAACCCCTTGAAGCTGCAACAGCATAATAACTGAAAAACAGCTTAAATACTCCCCCTTTTTGGCGTTTAGCCAAAAAGGGGGAGTATTTATACCTTCTTAAAATAAATTAAGCCACAGATACACGCAGATACATTGTTCTGGATCTTGCAATTACCCAATAAAACAAATAGGCTCTCACAGAGCTCACCTGCCTTTGCTAAAGCTACGGCAAGACAGGCAGAGTCCGCAGAGGATAAATAATTTCTCACATAGCTTACAGAAGTAATCTTTTTAAAAATAATTAGTTTTTCTCTGTGTCTGGTGGTGAATATGCTTTTGATTTTGACTTTCCAACCCGCCTTTCTCCGTAGCCTCTGAGAGCTCTGTGAGAGAAATGCTTTTGACTTTTAAACCAGCCTTTCTCTGTGAGCTCTGTGAGAAAAAAGCTTTTGACTTTGACTTTCCAATCCGCTTTTCTCCGTGTGCTCCGCGTACTCTGTGAGAAAATCTTTTGACGTTTAAACCAGCCTTTCTCCGCGTGCTCTGCGGACTCTGTGAGAAAAAAGCTTTTGACTTTCCAATCCGCGTTTAATCCGCGAAAATCCGCGGCCAAAAAGTCTTTTGACTTTCAAACCCGCCTTTCTCTGTGTGCTCTGCGGACTCTGTGAGAAAAGCTTTTGACGTTTAAACCAGCCTTTCTCCGCGTGCTCTGCGGACTCTGTGAGAAAAATGCTTTTGACTTTCCAATCCGCGAAAATCCGCGGCCAAAAAAACACTTAACGGACTCAGACCCCACTTGATCAATAATAACCATCATTCGGATTGCTCACAGAAAAAAAGTATAGTCTTGAAACCGGCTGAAGATGACCATCTTTAGAATTGACCACAACGAATAATTTTAGTATTCTATGATCAATTATTAAATGGAAACATGAAGAGGTATGACATGGAAACACTGATTGATGATAAGAAAATTAAGGATCTCTTCAAACAGGCGATTATAGAAGCGATTGAAGAGAAAAAAGAAGCAGTACATGATTTGTTGGTCGAAGTAATGGAAGATATTGCCCTAGTTCGGGCTATTCAGGATGGCGAAAATTCCGGCCCGGCTAGTAGGGGTGAGATTTTTCAAATTCTGGAAACTAAATAAGACGTTACATGAAAACAGATTTTAGAAAAAGTTTCGCCCGAGATTTACAAAGCCGGAAAAACGATTCTACTTTTCTGAATCGTGTAAAAGAGGCTATTGAGTGTATTGAACAGGCTCAAACGACTTCCACGATCGCTAACCTCAAAAAGCTTAAAGGTGAAAGTGATTATTATCGGATTCGCCTTGGAAGTTACCGCATCGGTATAAGAATAGAAGATGATTTGGTTGTTTTTATTCGTGCTTTACACCGCAAAGATATTTATCGTTATTTCCCTTAATAAATTAAAACCAAACCTGACTCCAAGTGCTTGTGGCTAAATTATTAAAACGCTGTTTTTGCCCCCAACTCGGCTCTAAGAGGGAAAAACACCCAAAATTGCAACGATTCTCTTTCAATAACAAACACTTATCAGGGTCAGACCCCGCCATAACTTAAAATAAATTCGGCCGCAGATACACACAAATGAACGCAGATACATTGTTCTGGATCTTGCAATTACCCAATAAAACAAAAAAGAATCCGTGAAAATCCGCGTAAATCCGCGGCAAAAAACCCCCAACAACCACATTAAGACAAGCCTGCCCCAGCGGGGTGTTCCCTGCCTGTCTTGCCGTAGCTTTAGCAAAGGCAGGTGTGCTCTGGTGGTGAATATGCTTTTGATTTTGACTTTCCAATCCGCTTTTCTCCGCGTGCTCTGTGAGAGAAATGCTTTTGACTTTCCAATCCGCGTTTAATCCGCGAAAATCCGCGGCCAAAAAAACTTTTGACTTTCAAACCCGCCTTTCTCTGTGTGCTCCGCGTACTCTGTGAGAAAATGTTTTGACTTTTAAACCCGCTTTTCTCCGCGTGCTCTGCGGACTCTGTGAGAAAAATGCTTTTGACGTTTAAACCCGCCTTTCTCCGTGTGCTCTGTGTGCTCTGTGAGAGAAATGCTTTTGACTTTCCAATCCGCCTTTCTCCGCGTGCTCTGCGGACTCTGTGAGAAAAAAGCTTTTGACGTTTAAACCCGCCTTTCTCCGTGTGCTCTGTGAGAGAAATGCTTTTGACTTTTCTTTTACTTAACCGCTTGCCATCATTCAACCATTTAACAAATATGCAATTCAATAAGAAACAAGAGTCAACACCCAGCCCCCAGCCACACTTACTTCTTATCAATTATGTTTTTCTTCTAATTATAGTTAAACATATTATTACTTGTAAAATATTAAATTAAATGCTAATAATGTGTCTTTTATCAGGTGAGACATTTAACCCGCTTAAACTAATATGACAGCAATCAATATCCAACTATTTTAAAAGGCTGCATAAATTATTAATCCTTAATGTAACCGAAGGTGCGGAGCTGAACAATCGATGCTCTCCAGCAGACAGTGCCCTGAATATTTTCGCCCTTACTTGTTCACTGATTTTGTATACTGTTATAAACCGGGGCAAACCAAAGACCACGGCTTTTAAACATATAGTTTATAATCAAACAATACTGTATCAGTTTCATCAGGTACATGAAGGATCATAGAAAATTTTTGGGTCTTAAAGCTTTGATCATATATAATAATATCCTCAGGAGAATATAATGAAAACGGCTGTTATATTTGGTATTTCGGGTCAGGACGGAACTTTTCTTGCAGAATTTCTTTTAAAAAAAAATTACAGGGTAATCGGGATTTCCCGGGATGCCCAGGGCTCTTCATTCCCTAACCTGCTTAGATTGGGAATAAAAGATAAAATAGAACTGGTTTCTGCCTCTATTCACGATTTTAGGAGTGTTTTACAGGTTATAAGCCATTACAAACCGGATGAAATTTACAATCTTGCCGGTCAAAGCTCTGTTAGCCTCTCTTTTGATCAACCGGTTGAAACATTTGAAAGCATCAGCATAGCCAACCTGAATTTACTTGAGGTGATCAGGTTTTTAGACATCCCAACAAAACTATATAATGCCGGTTCAAGCGACTGTTTTGGAAACAGCGATGGTAAAGCTGTAACCGAACAGGATCCTTTTAAACCTCGCAGTCCCTACGGCGTTGCTAAAGCGGCTGCGTACTGGCAGGTAGCAAACTACCGTGAAGCGTATAACCTTTTTGCCTGTACCGGAATTCTTTTTAACCACGAATCCTTTCTCCGGCCGAAACGTTTTGTTACTCAGAAGATTGTTAAAACAGCCTGCCGTATTGCCGGCGGCAGTGATGAAAAACTACTTTTGGGGAATATCTCAATTGAACGTGATTGGGGGTGGGCGCCGGAGTATGTGAGTGCGATGTGGTCAATGCTGCAGCAGGAAAGCCCTGACGACTATATTGTTGCCACTGGAGAAACATATAGTTTAACCGATTTTGTATCTACAGTGTTTCAGGAGCTTTCACTGAACTGGAAAGACCATGTCCAGTCCAGTGAAAGCCTTTTACGGCCCACAGATATTCAATCAATTCAAGCTGATCCGGGCAAGGCCGAAAGTATTCTTGGATGGAAAGCCAAGTATAATACCAATGATGTTGCAAGACTAATGGTTGAAGCTGAACTTGAAAATTTGAAATCTACAAAATAACATAGGGTATTTTCTCGCCCGCTGCGCTAGAGCTCGCAGAGAAAGACGGGTGTTGTAGCAAAGAGTATTGAATCTTTAATCTTGGTTTTCATTCGACGTTGGATGTTCGATGTTCAATCTCCGTGTTCTCTGCCTGTCTTGCCGTAGCTTTAGCAAAGGCAGGCGGACTCTGTGAGAGGAATGCTTTTGACCTTGCAGAATAACTAAATATTTTATTAAGGAAACAAACATAAACAACTAACAGAGAACTTCTGCATCCATGTCAACACTCAACGCTTCATTTATTATCGAATCTACCAAACGTGATTTTAAAGAACGGTTTGCAGGTTCAGTTCTGGGTTCCCTCTGGGCCATCATCTGGCCGCTGGTAAATCTTTTCATATATATAGTCATCTTCGGAAAATTGATGGGGGCGCGTCTACCGGGCTCCTCTGACATGAATGCATACGGCATTTACCTTGCCGCGGGCCTGATCCCATGGACAAGTTTTGCAACAACCATAAGCCGATCAACATCCGCGTTTCTTGACAAAAAACATATAATTTCCAAGGTAAACACTTCACTTCCTTCTCTACTTCTTCAAATTAATCTGTCTGAAGCAATAACATATCTGTTATCAATGACAATTCTGTTTATTTATCTGGTATTTCAGGATTACTCTTTTCACAGGAGTCTTCTTCTTTTGCCATTCATCTACTACCTTCAGCAGCTGCTCGCTTTCAGTCTGGGTTTATTTGCAGCCGTGCTGACTGTTTTTATAAGAGACGTGAAGGAAATAACAGGTGTAATTATCCAGTTATGGTTCTGGTTTACCCCAATTGTGTATGTAGTTGACATTCTGCCGGGATTTGTACAAAAACTGATTGTTTTCAACCCGGCATATATTCTAATAGAATCCTATCATAGAATATTTGCATTCAATGACTACCCGTCTTTCAATTCTCTTTTAATTTTAACCGTTATTACGCACAGCATCCTGTTTTTTTCTTATATTATGTTTCGTTATCTGGAAAAGGACATCAGAGACTTTTTATGATAGAATTCTTCTTTCTTTTATGCTGGTCAGGTATTTTTATATCAGCAGCTTACCGGGTCTGGAAGCGGATAAACAGCCACATCAAGGTATATCTGATTCTAATTCTGCATTTTTTATTTCTTAGCGGCATTTTTTATCTTTACCCGCTGGTTCTTAATATGACAAAAAAATTATGAAAATTTTAGTAAATGCAGCACCCATGACCGGACTACTGACCGGTATTGCCAGATATTTGCGAAACATGTATCAAACCATGGCAAAAATGGAACAGGTTGACATTTCTTATCTTGCGGGTAAAAAGCTGTTTCATTCAATGCCCCCCCTCGCTGATACAGGCAAATGGCAAAAAGCAACTGCCGCTGTCTGGAAATTACCGGATCCTGTTGTTTTTAGTCTGCGGGCTTTTCACTGGCTGAGATATGAAAACATACTGCGCGGCATCTGTAGTAAAAACTCATTTAACCTCTACCACGAAACCGCTTTCGTACCGGCGAAAATGACGAACATACCTACAGTCTATTCAATCTATGATCTATCCCTGCGCAGGTTCAGGGAAACACATCCCCGTGAAAGGGTCTGGTTTTTTGAGTATTTCCTTAAACGCCGAATGTCATATGCCACCCATATCCTGACCATCTCAAAATTTATCCGGCAGGAAATCATCGATGAATTCAGCGTACCCCCGGAAATGGTCACAGCCATTCCTCTTGCACCTGATCCCATTTTTGGCCTCAGAACAGCTGAAGAGGTGAAAAAAGTCAAACAGCAATATAAGCTTCCGGAATCATACCTGCTTTTTGTAAGCTCACTTGAACCCAGAAAAAATATCAATCTTTTAATTGAAGCCATGCACTCCGTCAGCGTTGATATCCCCCTGGTTCTTGTCGGCTGGCAGGGCTGGGGCGATAAAGACTGGCTTGAAAAGATTAAATCCACAAGTCTTAAGAACCGTATCCATATTATCGGACATGTTCCGGATGAACACCTGGTTGAAATATACAATGGAGCAACTGCCCTTGTTTACCCAAGTCTCTACGAAGGATTTGGCCTGCCGATTGTTGAAGCCATGGCCTGCGGATGTCCGGTGATCTGTTCAAATGCTGCCAGCATGCCGGAAGCAGCCGGAGATGCCGGGCTTTTTATTAATCCGCAAAAAAGTAACGAACTCTCTGATGCCATTGAAACCGTGGTGATGAACAGTGAGAAAAGAACAGAACTTATCAGGCGGGGACACCTCCAGGCAAAGAGTTTTAGCTGGGAACGAACAGCCAATGAAACCCTGACTCTTTTTAAAAAGGTATCATCACAAAAATGATCTCGGTATCAAATATATCCAAGACTTTTAAACTTTACAAATCTCCTGCAGACAGGCTCAAGGAAATTATTCTGCGTCGCAGTTTTCACCGGGTATTTCCTGCCCTTAACAATGTGAGTTTTGAAGTTCAGGAAGGCGAAACACTGGGTATCATCGGTGAAAATGGATCTGGTAAATCAACTATTCTAAAAATCTTAACCGGTATTCTTATACCTGATAGCGGCAATATCCATATATCCGGTAAAATTACCGGCCTTCTTGAACTGGGCACAGGATTTAACGCCGAGTTTTCAGGCATGGACAATATCTTTCATAATGCAACATATCTTGGGCTTTCACGCCGGGAAACAGAGGAACGTCTTGGTGAAATAATTGAGTTTACAGAACTCAAAGAATTTATCCATGAACCCATAAAAACATATTCCTCCGGCATGGTCATGCGCCTTGCCTTTTCCATTGCAATTCATGCAGATCCTGAATGCTTTGTGGTAGATGAAGCCTTGTCTGTGGGAGATGCTTATTTTCAACAAAAATGTATGCGAAAGATAAAAGAATTCAAAAAAGAGGGGGGGTCAATTATCTTTGTCTCTCATGATATGAACGCAGTTAAAGTCTTGTGTGATAAAGCAATTTTACTGGAAAGTGGTAATGTTGTTGAACATGGTGACCCTGAAACAATTATCAATACTTATAACTTTCTTCTTGCAAAACGCTCAAAGGGAGAGGAAATCAGATATCAGGCGGATAATGTCCTGTCCTCTGGATATGGTAACTACAAAGTAAGGATTGACAGTGTGGCGCTTCTTGATGAGAACAACAACCCATCAAAAGTATTGACATCCGGTCGTCCCGCAGAATTTACAATTCGATTAACGGGACAGGAAACTGTTGAAAATTTTACCGTAGGGATTGGAATACGCGATAAATTCGGGCAGGACATCTATGGGACAAATTCTTTTTATCTTAACAAAAAGATACGTATTGAAAAAGGCCAAACGCTCTCTCTAAGGTATGTTTTTAATGAGTTTAATCTTGGCCCGGGCAAGTATACCCTAACTGTTGCGCTTCATACTGACGACACTCATGTTAATGAATGCTTTCATTGGATGGATAAGTCTTCTGCGTTTGAAATCGTTACCGGAGGAGATGTTACTTTTTTAGGTCTGGTTCGTTTAAAACCGGAACTGCAGGTTATAAATGAAACGGAGAACCCTCATGATTGAAAAAAAAACACCTGAAATCAGCATTGATGAAATCATGGAGCGGATCAGGGAAGAAGTCAGAATTCAAAAAAAGCGGGCTGCGACTGACCCCGTATCTTCACCAGACACCTATTATCAATCCTGCGTCACCCCCCCCCTGCCCTCATGTACTGTACTGCCTAAAAACCAGTTAGAATCTGATGTGCCGGCACTACCTGATCAGCAAATCTACACTCTGAATGATTTGATTAAATATCATGACACGGACTTTATCAATAATGCCTATAAAGCAATATTGGGTCGGTTGCCAGATTTTGGGGGTGAAGAATATTATTTAAAAAATCTTCGAGACGGCAGACTGAGTAAATCGGAAATATTGGGCAGACTGAAATATTTCAGTGAGGGCAGGCGTAGAAAAATTTCTATTAAGGGGCTTTTATTTCCATTTTTAATCCAGAGCTCATTCAAAATACCAATCCTGGGGAAAGGTTTGCGAATTGTTACCGGAATTCTCAATTTGCCAACTATCCTTAAAAATCTTCAGATTTCAGAGAATACAGCCTTTATAACCTTTATAAAAAGCAAGAACGTAAATGACCAAATGCAAATAATGTATTCCCAGGTTCAAAGCACGGAAACAGCTCTGAAAGAAGATGCACAAAATATTTCCAGAAAAGTCCTTAACTACAGACGCACTTTACTTGATCAAGAAAGACGTCTTCGCATGTTTTTAAATGAAGCTCGAAAACGATTGCCCGAACCTTTCACCACGGAACAACTTGAAAATTTGGTTTCCGAGGAAGACCATATGCATGATGCCATGTATGTAGCCTTTGAGGATCAATTCCGTGGGACAAGGGAGGATATCAAAGATCGCCTGAAGGTTTATCTGCCTTATGTCAAAAAAGTAATGCAGCAAACAGGCGGCGGCGAAATCCTGGATGTGGGTTGCGGACGTGGAGAATGGCTGGAACTGATGAAGGAAGAGGGCTATAAAGCAAGAGGCGTGGATATTAACAGGGTTATGGTCGCTCAATCTCAGGAGACAGGGTTGGATGTGATTGCCTCAGATGTATTGGATTACCTGAAAGGCATCCCCGCAGACAGCCTTGCCGCTGTTACGGGTTTTCAAATCATAGAACATTTACCCTTTAATAAATTAATAAGTCTCTTTGATGAATCTTTAAGAGTGTTAAAGCCAGGTGGTGTTGTTATTTTTGAAACACCTAATCCTGAAAATTTGATTATTGGGGCTTGTAATTTCTATACGGATCCTACTCATAAAAATCCAATTCCACCACATACTTCAATGTTTTTGATAGAACAAAGAGGTTTTGTAAATGTTGTAATCGAACGGCTTCATACGATAGAAGGTTTGCATCTTGAAGATAAATTTTTGAATTCTCAATTTACAGTGGGGCAAGATTATACAGTAATAGGATATAAATTATGAAAATATGTATAGTAACTCCCACATTAATGCCACATGATGCGATTGGAAATGATCTTAGACATCAATGTGGGATTTTAAATAATAAAATTCAAACAAAAGTTTTCGCGGAGAATTTTTTAGCAGATGAGTTTACCAATGAATACATGATAAGTCGTTCTAAACTTTTCAAGTTAATTGACAACATTAATAATATATTGATTTATCATCATGCTGTTAGTTGGGATTTAGGACAGGAAATTCTTGAGGATGCAAATTGTAAAATTTATATAAAATATCACAATATCTCTTATCCAGACTTTTTTTATCCATACAGCGCTTTATATGCTGAGGTGTGTAAAAATGGTAGGGAACAGACAAAAAAAATTGTAAGTTTAAATAAAGTGAACAAATATTTGTGTGATTCAAATTTCAATGCACAAGATATATTGGAACTTGGTGTTAATAAAGAAAATATAGAAATAGTGGCTCCATTTCATAAACTTGATGATTTTAATAATACAAAAGTTGATACGTCTTTAACAGTAGAATTACTGAAAGGTCAGATTAATATACTTTTCGTAGGACGTTTTTCCCCAAACAAGGGGCACAAACATTTAATACATGCTATTGATTTTTTTAGTAAAATGTACGATAGAAATATTTGTTTAAATATTGTAGGTGGCCTTGATACAAGTTTAAATGCATATATCAATGAAATGAAAGCATTGATTTTACAATTTGGATTGGAAGATATTATTAAAATCCATGATCAAATAAGTTTTGAACAACTTCATACATATTATCAATTTTCACACATCTTTTTATTGATGTCTGAGCATGAAGGCTTTTGTGTGCCTATATTAGAAGCCCAAATACATAATTTGCCAATAATTGCATTAAATACCACTGCAATTTTAGAAACTATTGGAGAAAATCAAATAATTTTTGATGAATTAGATTATAGCGAGATCGCATCTGCTATTTATGTAATAGCAAAAAATTATAAATATAGGTATTATTTAGGGCAAAATGGTCAAAATAATTTAAGGCATTACAGTAATAAAAAAATAGAGAATACACTGTTAAAAGCATTGAGGGTTGGATGAAAAAAATAGCTTTAGTGGTGCAGAGATTTGGTGAAGAAATTATCGGAGGTTCTGAAGATTATGCATTGAAAATTGCTATATTATTAAGTAAATCTTATAAAATTGATATTTTAACAACAACTGCTAAAGATCACCTTACTTGGAATAATAGTTATCAAGAAGGCGAAAAACAATTTTCAAAAAATATCATAATAAAAAGATTCAAAGTAGATTTTCAAAGAAATAAATCAGGACATTATGAAAGTGATTATTTTGGTTTATTGTGTCATACATTATATGATGGCAACGCAGCATCACTTTATTGCTCTTCTGAAGAATTAAAAGAGAATTTGAACAATAGAGCTCGAAATTTACCTTTAGGGTTTGCCGAGGAATTTATAAAATATCAAGGACCCTATTCAGCGGATTTATTAAAATATATAAGAGAATATGACCATAATTATGAAATAGTTATATTTATGACATATTTATATGCTACGACCTATTATGGGATAAATTGTATAAAAGATAAAAAAAAAATTATTCTTATCCCAACCTATCACGATGAGTTGCCAGCATATTTGCCAGCTTATTATCGATATGTGAATATCAAGCACCTTTGTTCTACACAACCGGAAAAAGAGTTTGCAGAAAAAAGGCTTTTTAAAGAAAAGTTAAATTGCAGTGTAATTGGTTATGGAATGAAGGACAAAAATGCTGACATAAATAATGAATTACCAATAACGCAAGATAGGTATATATTGTATGCAGGAAGGCTAGAGGAGTCAAAAGGTGTAGATAAGCTTTATAAAATGTACGAGCAGTATTATCAACATAGTAATCAGGATATAAAATTATTTACTATTGGTGACGGAAAACTAAAAAATGATAAACACGAAGGAATACTCTACAAAGGTTTTGTAAGCGAAGAAGAAAAGCTCTTATTGATGAAGAATGCTATAGCATTAGTACATCCTTCTCCTTATGAAAGTTTAGGGCTTGTGGTACTCGAGGCTTTTATGATGAAAACCCCAGCTATTGTTAATTCAGAATGTGAAGTTTTGAAAAGTCATATTGACATATCAAATGCTGGTTTTTATTACTCGAACCAGAAAGAGTTTGAAAGTTCTATAAACCACTTGGCAAGTGATAAAAAAGAGTATTTAGAAAAATCAGAAAATGCAAGAACTTATTTTTTAGATAACTTTAATGAAAAATCTTATGAATTAAAATTGCATAAAGAAATTAACAAAATATGCCAAAGAAAAAATCCAGATTCCAACGAATTAAGGGGGAGAGCGTTTGATGGCAATGCTACCCTTGAATAGGTAGTAAAAAATAATAATGCGATTTATACATATTGGATGCTAAAAAGCGTTTTCACATTTAATGCTTTTCCTATTATCCCTAAACGGACGACAGGAACTTCTTTAGTCGTAAAGTGAGTTCCGACGTAATTATGAATAACCCAATATACATTCAAAATGCGTTGAAGATTATTTTTTGATTTAGCAGATGTATTTGTTTTTCTTCTAAATGGGGAGCATTTGCGACGCATTGCGCTATTGTTTGCTTCAACATGATTGGCGTGTGTTTCACTATCTGAAATGTCATTTGAAGTTTCCGGGTGAAGTGGGCATGTTGTCTGGTATGGAAACAGCGAAAAAAAATCAGCCGAAATTATCGGTTAGAAACCAGCCATGAAATAAAGCGAACGTACCTATACGTAAAAGGCAATAAAAACAAACCAGCAGCCCCCCCCCTGTTCAGGCCAAAGGTGAAAAAGCCTTCCTGTCTTAAAGGTATCCCGACACAATCGGTATACCCATGATTTTCAGCACTTCTTTTTATCTCTTTCGATCTCAGCCCCATATGAAGAACCGGAAAATTCTTCTCTTGTTCTTGAGACAGATAAACTTGATTTGCAGCAGAGTGTGGAAGGGATGATTAGTTTTTCACTGAAACATGAGTTGATCAACGCAGACTCTCAGTCCTAAAAGACCCGACACTTTAAAAAAGATCAGCACCAATCCGCCTTTCTTCGCGTCCTCTGCCTGTCTTGCCGTAGCTTTAGCAAAGGCAGGAGAGCTCTGTGAGAAAAATGCTTTTGCCTTTGCTTTTACCTATCCGTGAAAATCCGCGTAAATCCGCGGCCAAAAAAGCTTTTGACTTTCCAATCCGCTTTTCTCCGTGTGCTCTGCGGACTCTGTGAGAAAAAAGCTTTTGACTTTCCAATCCTCTTTTCTCTGTGTGCTCTGAGAGCTCTGTGAGAAAAGCTTTTGACTTTCCAACCCGCCTTTCTCCGCGTGCTCTGTGAGAAAAAATCTTTTGACTTTGCTTTTACTTAACCACCATAAGGCAAGCCTACCCCCGCTATAAATACTTGACGCGACTATTTGTATGATATATTATCTTATAAAAAATAAGATAGATGGTGTGACCCTATGAAAACCAAGAAAAAAATGAGCATAACCATAGATGCGGATATATTCATGGCAGTTGAAAAGGCTGCAGCATCCTGCAACATGGCAAAGAGCCATTTGGCACAGGAGGCTTTCAGCTTGTGGTTCAAAAAAAGAACCGAAGCATTAATGGCCAAAGGATATGCTGAAATGGCAAGTGAAGACCAGGAATTTATCAATATGGCCTTTAACGCTCAAAATGAGATTCTCTCGTGAAGGACTTTCCGGTACGAGGTGAGGTATGGCTTGTAAACTGGAACCCTGCCAGAGGAAGTGAACAGGCAGGCAAAAGGCCTGCCCTTGTTATCCAGAATGATATTGGTAATGAAAAGGCTCCCACTATAATTGTGGCAGCTATTTCAAGTTCAGTTAAAATATATCCTATAAACGTAAAACTTGATCCACCGGAAGGAGGATTAAAGCAATCCTCCATTGTTAAAACAGGCCAGATACTTACTGTATCCAAAGAAAGACTGGAACAAAGATTCGGCCAAATTAGTGAAAAAAAAATGCAGGAAGTCAACTACGCTGTTAAATTAAGCTTAGGCCTTTTATAACCAGGCCCAATTAAATGATATAGAGCCTGGTTTTTAAAAAAAAGCTCCGCGCCAAATCCGCGAAAATCCGCGGCCAAAAAAACACTTAACAGGGTCAAACCCCAATAAATGCAGGAGGATAAGATGAAACTTCGCATTACAGAAGAAATATGGAAAGAGGGTAATATGTATGTTTCATATTGTCCTGAATTAGATATTGCCTCCTGTGGCGAGGATGTTTATCAGGCCAAAAAAAATCTCATGGAGGCTATAATCATCAACATCGAAGAAACAAAAAAGTTGGGAACCTTTGATCAGTTTATTGAAGATTGCGGATTAGAAGAAATTAATGCTGAAATACTAAGTGTGCGTAAAGAGTTGGTTGGATTTACGCCTATTGAAGTGTCTGTCTAAGTTTAATGAAAATTAAACCGACCAATTATCAAGTTCAGGTCAAAATTTTTGAAATGGCTGGATGTTTGTACGTTCGAACAAAAGGTGACCATCTTATTTACCAGTACCCCGGTGAGGTTAGACCTGTGATAATACCCAAATATAAAGAAGTACCAACATTTGTTATCAAAAATAATATGCGTGTGATTGAAATGAGCAGAGAGACCTATCTTAAATTACTGAAAAGGGCTTGAGACAGTAGGTCGCAGGAATTCCGGGGACACCTCGGATTAAACACAAACACAACGTTGTTCCTGGTTTTTAATCTTTTAAAGCAATCCGTATTAATCCTCGAAAATCCGCGGCCAAAAAACCCTTTGACTTTCCAACCCGCCTTTCCCTGCGGACTCTGGTTGTGAATATGCTTTTGATTTTGACTTTCCAACCCGCCTTTCTCTGTGTGCTCCGCGTGCTCTGTGAGAAAATCTTTTGACGTTGCTTTTACCTATCCGTGAAAATCCGCGTAAATCCGCGGCAAAAAAATAAGGAAAACCCGCCCCCCTTTGTTTCAACAACCCCCGATTTTCATCTTGACAAAAAGAAGATTCTGCACTACATTTGTCAATACAGATAAAGAAAATTTTCAAAGGAAAGCAGATGAAACCGGCAATCAATATAAGACTCGAAAAAGAGATGTTGAATTCTCTGGACAACTATGCCAGGGAACTGGAAAAGACAAGGACAAGTCTGATTGAAAAAGCAATAGACCTTTATTTTGA
>Ga0208902_1000211_pt1 | contig 35253 bp, 28 predicted proteins | sample AntAceMetag02UKH_FD_184767 | JGI IMG/M metagenome (GOLD analysis project Ga0208902, IMG submission 184767) | Saline lake microbial communities from Ace Lake, Antarctica - Antarctic Ace Lake Metagenome 02UKH (SPAdes) (version 2) | ecosystem: Environmental > Aquatic > Non-marine Saline and...
TTGGTATTGTCTCACGTTTAGCTGACCAAAAAGGATTTAGAGAGCTGTGCGGCGGGACTCCTACAGCACTTGAGAGGATACTGCAGGATTTTTCATTTCAGGTGATTATTGTGGGAACCGGTGATCCGGCAATTGAAAACTCATTAACTGAACTCTCTGCTAATTTTAACAATTTATCTATATCTATAACATTTAGTAATTATCTTGCTCATCTGGTAGAGGCTGGATCCGATTTTTTTCTTATGCCAAGCCGATATGAACCATGCGGACTTAATCAAATATACTCTTTACGGTATGGAACAATTCCAATTGTAAGAAAAACAGGCGGTTTAGCTGATACAGTAGAACCTTTTGCAGAGAATTTCTCTACGGGAACCGGTATTGTTTTTGAATTAATGTCAGGTGAGGCAATTTACCATGCAGTAGAACAAGCTGGCAATTTCTGGAATTCTTCACGAAATATGATTCAGGAGATCCGAAATCGTTGCATGAACATGCGGTTTGAGTGGGATTCACCAGCTTTATCCTATATTGAGATATACAATAAAGCACTAGCAAAGGAGGGGGGTTATGAACAATAGAATACTTGCAATCGTTCTTGGCGGGGGGAAAGGCACTCGTTTAATTCCACTGACAAAAGACCGTGCGAAACCCGCGGTACCCTTTGGGGGGAAGTACAGATTAATCGATATCCCTATATCAAACTGCATCAACAGTGATATTAAAAGGATTTATATCTTAACTCAGTTCAATTCAGCTTCTCTGCATAATCATATCTCTAATACATACATCTTTGATACATTCTCTCAGGGATTCGTAGAGGTTCTTGCGGCCGAACAAACTCCACAAAGTGAGGAGTGGTATCAGGGAACCGCAGATGCTGTCAGACAAAATATAAAACATTTTCATGACCAGCAGCCAAAATACTACATTATTCTGTCAGGAGATCAGTTATACCGAATGGATTATCGTGACATGCTGAAAACTCACATCGATAGTAATGCTGAATTAACAATCGCTACAAAAGCTATATCAAGAGTTCAAGCAACAGGTTTAGGAATAGTTGGAACAGATGAAACCGGCCGCATCACTTCATTTCTTGAAAAGCCGCCAATTGAAATGGATATTTCAGAATACAAAACACCCAAAAAAGTTCTTGAGGGAAACAGCAGCACAGCTCAACAAAATAATGGGAAAGAATATCTTGCATCGATGGGAATATATATTTTCAATGCCGATGCCATGGAAAAAGCACTTGATAATGATAAAACTGATTTTGGGAAAGAGATTATCCCGGAAACTTTACATGAAATGAGAGTTCAATCACATATTTTTAATGATTTTTGGGAAGATATTGGAACCATTAAATCTTTTTATGAAACAAACCTTAATCTAGCCTCCTTAACGCCGGACTTCAACTTCTATGATGAAAATATGCCGATATATACACACAGAAGGCATCTTCCAGCAACTAAAATTAATTATTGCAACATAAGTCAGTCATTAACGAGTGAAGGAAGTATTATTACAAATGCCTCTATTGTGAATTCGATTATTGGTGTCCGGACCTTTATTGAATCAGGAGTTAATCTTGATGGAGTTTACTGCATGGGTGCGAGCTATTATGAATCAGAAATAGAGAAAAAAAATAATAAAATAAAGGGGATTCCAAATATTGGAATTGGATTAGGTACCATAATTCGCAAAGCTATTATAGATCAGAATGCAAGAATTGGTGATGGCTGCCGTATTGGAATTGATTATATGGATCGAGTTGATGGTGTCTATGATTCCTATCATATATGTGACGGTATAATAGTAATACCTAAAAATGGAATAATTACCGACGGTACTGTCATTTGAGGCAATTTCCTGATGCTCTTCAAAAATCAGTTCTTCTTCGGGAGTATCTATTGTTACACGAAAAGGCATTAAAGCAGAACCGCTCCAGGAAAGAGAAAGTGAAATAATGCTATACCTAAAGTCGCAAAGCCAAGTATTTTTTTATTTTTATAATAGAATATCTGCACTTTACTAATTGGATCCGAATCAGCGAAAACATTTTCATTATCAGAAGAGTTTCCCTGTTCACCACCTGATTTTTTTTGTTTCCTTGCCAAATCAAAAGCAAAGAATACAGCAAGTGCAATTAGGTTTATTGCCGGGAGAAAATCTCCAATAACAACCGGACCTGGACTTATCGGGCTTATTAATTTTAAAATTCCTACCACAGCAGTAAGAACTATCAATACAATACTGAAGGTCTGACTTATTGTGTAAGTTTCTTTAATTCTGAGTAATATACTTACCTTTTCTCCATATTCATCCGCTAATAAAACAGCGGCTCCATACAGCATAAAAACCAGGGCCAAGACATAAAACTGTATCATTTCGTTCTCCAATTATTATTGATATAAGCTTAATCCAAAGACAGCTACAGGTCAAGTAATATCAAATAATACTAAATTTTTAACATCCTGTTTACAAAAACCAAACACCTATTACTTGAAAAAGATACACAATACCTTAGACAGAGAGGAAAACGGAAAAAGAAAAATGGAGACCGGAGACCGGAGACCGGAGGCAGGAGGCTGGAAGCTGGAAGGCAATAAAGATATAAGAGGGAGAGCTCTCCCGTCTCCCGATTCCCAATATTTTCTATTTTGATAATGAGGAGATAACTGGCAGTAAATCCTCAGATGTGAAAATACCGATCTTTTCATAAGCAATTCTGCCAGCTTTCTGATGCAGCGCCGCTCCAAAGCAGGCCGCCGAATACCCATCAAATCCCTGAGCAAGCAGACCGGTTATGACCCCTGCCAATACATCTCCGGATCCGGCTGTTCCCATCGCAGGATTCATTCCATCTATAACAGACATCTCACCCTTTGCCGAGGCAATATAGGTAACATGAGATTTATATACCAATGTACATCTGTTCTTTTTCGCAAAATTTTTAACTGCAGAAACAACCTTCTCTGGATTCTCCTTACTACTAACTCCTGATAATCTGAAAAACTCTCCCGGATGAGGCGTAAAAACACAATTATTACAGTTATTTACAAATCCCGGGTTTTTTGACACTTGTGCATATAAGGTTATACCATCAGCATCTATAACCGTAGGAAGTCCAGATTCCAATACTTCAATCAGTTGCGCTATATGCATTTTACTGGTGCTCCATCCGGGTCCGACCAAAAGTGATGTAAATTTCTCTGCCAGTTTTCTACGGGGAATAATCTCATCAAAGGCGATAGAATTCACTAATAATGATGCTGTTCGTTTAATAGCTGCCGGGTATACATCAGGGTCAGCAAAAAGGGAAACCAGTCCCGTTCTCACCCTGAGAGCTGCAGTGGAGGAAAGTATAGCAGCGCCGGTCATGCCGAAGGATCCCGCAAATACTCCTGCATGGCCTTTTGTATTTTTGTAGGCATTTTTCGGTAGTTTGGGTAATTTTGTATTCTCCAAAGAGATTATACTCCCCTCTTTTTCAGATTGTTCAAGCAGTTCAATGGGCAAACCAGGATTACGGCAAATTATAATTCCGCATTTCAATCTATTGTGGGGATAATACAGCAGAGTTTTTTGCAGACCCATTGTTACCGTAATATCCGCGTCCAAAACCAGCGAGTAAGCTCCTCCATCCTCGTACATACCTGACGGTAAATCAACAGATAGTACAAAGGGCTTACCCTCTTTCTTTCGAGCAATTTTAGCTATAGATTCAATAATTTCGCGTGCTGGTCCGCGAATATCACCGGAGAGACCTGTTCCGCTTATTCCATCAATCAGAAAATCGGATTCATCAAGAATTTTTTGCGTATTGACATCACCCCAAACAAAAAGAGGTATTCCTATGGATTCACATATTACTCTCTGTTTCTGTACAATTATATTTGATTTTTCCCGGACAAGCAGAATTGATATGTTCTTATATCCCTTTACAGAGGCTGCCCTGGCAGCAACTAATGCATCTCCCCCATTATTCCCTGGACCTGCTATAAACGTGATATTACACATTTTATTTTCGGAAAATTCAGAATCTACTATATGTTTATTCAGAATATCAAATACTGCAATTCCAGCCTGCTCCATTAACACTATGCCCGGGATATGAAATTTTTCCTGCGCAGTACGATCAAGTTGTATCATTGTATCAGTTGTAACAATCTTCACTATTATCTCCTGACAGAATTTGAAGTTTTTGGTAAGTAGACTCTAATCATCAGTTCATCAAAATATTGCTAAACAATTGAGATTATTAGAGTTATCTTATACTATAGAGAAGAAAAAAGACATATAATGCTATTTTAAAATATAATAATTTTGATTTAAGAGTTTACTTTTTCATTATGAGGAAATTAATGGCTAAAAATTCAATAGTTAAGAAAATATTCGGCACAAAACAGGAGCATGACCTTAAAAAACTGGTTCCTTTGCTTCATAAAATAAATTCATTTGAATCATGGGCAGTTTCGATAAAACCTGAAGATTTCCCTGAAAAAACAAAAAAATTAAAAACCCGGATTAATAATGGGGAGAGTCTGGACAACATATTACCTGAGGCCTTCGCTCTGGCTCGTGAAGCAGCTCGGAGAACCTTAGGAGAGAGACATTACGATGTACAGATGTTAGGCGCCCTGGTGCTTCATCAGGGAAAGATCATGGAGATGAAAACTGGTGAGGGAAAAACCTTATCCTGTGTTCCGGCTGCCTATCTAAACGCACTTACAGGAGAAAGCGTACACATTGTAACCGTTAATGAATATCTTGCAGAGCGGGATGCAGACTGGATGAGGCCAATATACACCTATCTTGGACTTGAGGTTGGTGTGATCCTGTCATCTATGGATAATGAATCAAGAAATCATGCATATACCCGTGATATTACCTACGGTACGAATAATGAGTTTGGGTTTGATTATCTTAGGGATAATATGAAGCTTGATGCAGATCATAAAATTCAGCCAAAACATACCTACTGTATTATCGATGAAATTGACTCCATCCTTATTGATGAAGCAAGAACTCCACTTATAATTTCCGGACAGGCCGGTGATGATACAAAAAAATTCTTTGATGTTAACCGGATTGTCCTTAAACTTACAGAGTGCAGTAAAAATACCGAAACCGGTGAATATCTTGAAGAACCGGATGGAGACTATCAACTGGATGAGAAATCCAGACGTATCACCTTTTCTAATCGTGGAATGGACTCTGTCGAATTACTGCTTAACAATAACGGTGTAATTAGTGGATCGATATTCAGCGATGAAAATTTTGAATACATTCATTACGCTACACAGGCAGTCAAAGCTCATACACTTTACCATAAAGATGTTGAATATGTGGTTGCAGAGGGACAGGTTCAGATTGTAGATGAATTTACCGGAAGAATATTACATGGGAGACGCTATTCTGAGGGGCTGCACCAGGCAATAGAGGCAAAAGAGGGGATAAAAATAGCAAAAAGGAACAGAACTCTTGCAACTATTACCTTTCAGAATTTTTTCAGAATGTACAGCAAAATTTCTGGTATGACTGGAACTGCAGATACCGAAGCCGCTGAATTCTCAAAAATTTATGGATTGGATGTTGTGGTTATTCCAACAAACCGTCCGGTAACAAGAAAAGATGAACATGATCTTATCTATTTTGATGAAAAATTTAAATATAAAGCGATAATCGAGGAGATTACCCGCGCAAACAAAGCTGGTCAACCAATTCTTATTGGTACTGTCACTATTGAAAGTTCTGAACTTATATCCAAACTACTTACAAAATACGGATTACGACATGAAATTCTAAATGCAAAAAATCACTCGCGGGAAGCTCTGATAATATCTGAAGCAGGAGCCAAAGGTTCAATTACTATAGCAACCAATATGGCTGGCCGTGGTACCGATATAAAGCTGGGAGGAAATCCTGATTATCGTGCACGTAAACGTTGCGGAACGAATGCAGCTCCTGAAGAGTTTGCAAAAGCGTATGCGTTGGAACTTGAAAAATGGCGTAAAGAGTATCAGGAGGTTAAAGCGCTTGGCGGACTGTACATTCTGGGAACTGAACGTCATGAATCAAGACGAATAGACAACCAGCTTCGCGGGCGTTCCGGAAGACAGGGTGACCCGGGTTTTTCCAGGTTTTATATCTCACTTGATGACAATCTGATGAGACTTTTTGCTCGTGACAACTTGAAATCATTAATGGGAAAAGTCATGAATACTGGAGATCCTATTTATCATCCTATGATATCCAAAGCAATTGAAAAAGCGCAGTCAAGGGTTGAGGAACGGAATTTTGATATCAGAAAGCATCTTCTTGATTATGATGATGTTCTCAATGAGCAAAGAAATTTCATCTATAAACAGCGGGATTCCATCTTAGGCGATTCAAAACTTTATAAGAGAGTAATCACTTCAGCCTCTGATGAAATTGAGGATTTTATAACTGAAATTACCGGCACCGGATCTATTCAGTTGAAGCAGGTTGAAAAAATAGATGAGTTGTTTTTTGAAAATTTCCGAATCACAGCCGATATAGGAAGTTCAGATGGTTTGGGAGATTCAGAATCCATACAAAAACTGTTTACTGAAGCAGTAGAAAGTAATCTTGAAGAAAAGATTGTAAAAGTTGGAAATGAGGCGTTCAACTCTTTTCTGCATTATCACTACCTTAAACAGATTGATTCCAGATGGCAGGATCATTTAGAGACCATGGAAGCCTTAAGGGAAGCTGTTTATTTACGATCATATGCACAGAAAAACCCCCTTCTTGAGTACAAAATTGAGGGCTTTGATATATTTGAGACTCTGTTGGGAGATATTAAAAAATCTATTACAAAACTTGCATTGCGGGTTCAGATTTCTGAAAAACCCACTATTCCACAAAGAAAAATCAGGATTGTACAGGATACATCTGAAAAGCACTCAAATATAACTCAATTTAGTAAACAGGGAGCTATTGCAACACAGGGAGAACCAGATTCAGTTCAAGTGAAGCGTCAAATTGATAAGGTGGGGAGAAACGATCCCTGCCCCTGCGGAAGTGGTAAAAAATATAAACATTGCTGCGGGGCCTGATCTAAATTGTTAGATTAAAAGAATTGTTCAGGATCTATAGGAATCATATCCTTACGTATCTCAAAGTAGAGCATTGGATCATAAATATTGCCGGTAAACCCTAACTCTGCAATTTTTTCGCCCTGTTCAACAAAATCTCCTGCTTCCAACCCCATAAAACTATCAAGATGACCATAGACCGTCTCATACCCGTTATCATGAGATATCACCACATTTTTCCCCAAACCACTTTGATCAGAGCCTATTGCACTAATTTGACCGCTTTTGGCAGCCAAAACTGTTGTTCCTATGACATTCTCAATATATAAACCGGTAGTAATTTTTTTCTCTCCTGTCATCACATCTTCAATTTCATCATTAAAATGTATTGAAATTAATCCTTCTGCCGGAATTATAAAAAGAGAGTTCATAACAAGCAGAAACTCTTCTTTGCTAATCATTCTATCAGGAATAAATAATTTTTCACCCGGTTTTATTAATGATGATGTTTTACTGTTTACTTCAGCTAATGTTACGTATCCCATACCAAATGAATAAGCAATCATGGAGAGAGAGTCCCCTGTTTTAACAGTGTAAATCTGGCCGTCCCTATCAGGTATCTGCAAAACAGAACCAACAACTATTTGGTTTATATCATCAATCTCATTTACCCCGACAACTGTTTCAGGAAACAGACCAAATGCTGCAGCAATTCTGTTAACTGTATCACCGGTTTTAACCACATAATCAACAAATTTTACCGGACTGTTCTGTATATCACCTGAGTTCTCTTCTGATTCAACTTCTGGTTCAGAATCAGTTGCTGAGACTTCAGCAGTATCTGAATTATCTGCTTCGTCTGCTGTACTGGTTACATCTGAATCCGGCTGGGCGGTCGAAGCTTCTGTAGAAGGTTCTTCGGGTTCTTCAGTATCAGTGAAAGCACCTTTTGTTAATTCAACAGCTGCTTTCTGTTCATCAGAAAGTTTTTCTTCAAGAATTTTATTTACCTCTGCCTCGATAAAATCATCAGTATTTAGTACCCCGATTGTAATATCCAGTGCTGTTGACTGAGATTCAGAAACTGACAATCTATCAGGACTTCTCAGTAATACGATAATTCCAACTATCGATGCAGCAACAAACAGCAGAATAATACTTGATACAAGGCGTTTCATGAGTTTATATCGTTTTTCATCAAAGTCCTGCCCACAAGAACCCGGGCTCATATCATCATAATCACTGCGTTTATTAGAATCCATATTTGTTAAACCTGCTATCGACAATTATTATGTTAAATACTAATATATTTTTGCTATGGATACCAGTAGGAAAATACATATTTATCACCTCTTCCTTATTCTATCTCTGGTATTCTGCCTGCTGCTTATAATAAGAATAGCTGTAATAACACTTTTTCCTGATAATCCTTCAGCTGATAATACCTATTATTCTGTTCCAGATCTAGCAGATCATGTTGAAAGGGGTACCATTTTTGATAGAAATGGTATAATTCTTGCTGCAGAAGTCCCCTACTACACCTGTGCTGTAATGATTCAATCAGTTGATTCAAAAGAGAAGATTGCTGAGATACTATCCCCTATTCTATTTATGACTAAAACTGCAATCCTCGAACAGATGCAGAACAGAACAATTTATGCGGTCATTAAGCACCGATTAAGCAAGGAAGAAATAAGTTTCATACAGCAGAAACTAGATGCAGATGTACTTCCGGGAATTATTATTGAGAAACGGTACGGCAGAATATACCCGCAAAAATTTCATGCCGCACAGCTTATAGGATTTACAAATAGAGATAATGTGGGATTAGAGGGCTTGGAGTATTCATTTAATGATTTGTTATACCCGCTTCCTGAAGCGGAAACGGATATTACAGTGGGGAAAGACCTTTATCTTACAATAGATCTAAGAATCCAGTTCTTTGTTGACAGACAAATGGAGTTAATTGCTGAAAAACACAATCCTGATTCAGCTTCAGCAATAGTTATGAATGCAGATACCGGAGAAATTCTTGCATGGTCCTCTTATCCATGGTATGACTTAAATTCATACTCTGATTCAACTCCAGAGCAGAGGCTTAACAGGCCTGCAGTAGCTATGTATGAACCTGGATCAGTATTTAAAATCTATTCACTTGCCTCTATTCTCAACATTGGTGATGCTGATACCGAAAAACGTTTCATTTGTGACGGTACTTATTCATTTACTATGTCAAATGGGAATACAGCTGTTATTAACTGTGTATCTCCTCATGGAGAAGTAGGCCCCAGGGAAATATTGAAGTATTCATGCAACGGTGCAATTGCACATTTAGCGCTTCAAACGAATCCTGAAAGCTTCTATAATAGTCTCCTTGACTATGGATTTTCCAGTACTTATAACCTGCAGATACCTGGTGAAGCTTCCGGGTTACTTTCCCCCCCTGATAAATGGTCCGGTAGATCAATACCAACAATTTCTTTTGGGCAGGAAATTGGTGTAACTGCTCTTCAGATGACAACAGCTGCAACGGTATTTAGCAATAATGGAATGTTGCTGCAACCGGATATTATCGCAAAAATCGTAAATACTGATGGATCTCTATATCACCAATTTGAAAGAACTGAGATCCGTCAGGTTCTAAAAAAGGAAAATGCCCTAGATGTATTAAATATGATGACCTCAGCGACTGAACCCGGAGGAACTGCAATTTATGCCAGAGCTCCGGATGTTACGACAGCTGCAAAAACTGGAACAGCTCAAATACTTGATGCAGAGACACATACTTATTCACCCGATCATGTTCTAGCAAGTTGTATATCTCTTTTCCCGGCAGAAAATCCTGAATACATTATCTATATTGCTGTAGACTATCCAAAATCCGGACAATTCTATGGTAGTTCTGTTGCTGCACCATCAATTGGAGCTATTACAAGCGATCTTGTTTCAGCAGGCCTTGCTTCCAGCAGTAAAACTACATTTCTTATTATTCCAGGTGAAAACTCCGAGTCAATAATAAACCCTGAAATTATAAAATCTGATCAATAAGTTTTCGTATTCCAGAATAGCTTAGTTGATTATCAGATCTCTTAAGTGTGGTTTTTACTATTTGTGATGATATTTTTTTAACTTTTCCCGTAGCAGCACTTAGCGGAGACTGTACCACAAAAGGTTTTCCTGATTTTCGGGAAGAAGGAACCGCTTCATCCAGAGGAATTGTGCCGGCATAGGTTATATGATGATTGAGAAATTGATGAACACCATTTTTCAATCTCTCAGCAAGAGCTCCTGATAACTCGTCAGAGAGTGATTTATTTATTACTAAATAGGTATCAGGGATTATATCATCTCTTACTCTTTGTGTAATAGCTTTTATCATACCATATGTATCCCGAACCGTTTCAATATTCGGATCTGAGATTATATAGAGCCGATCAGCTCCGGCAATATAGGGTATGGATTCTTTCGTTATTCCTGTTGGTAAATGTACAATTACATAATCCGCTTCACCTAATTTTGTTAGTTCCCTCTGTAATTGTTCTTTCGATTTTCGGTCTGCGGCAATGGTATTCACCATAATTTCAGCCTGTATTAAAACTCTTAATCCAATCGATGTCTGAACAAGGATATCCTGCAATTGAAGATTTCCCTTAAGAAATTCCCTGAAGTTTTTTTCATTATTCGGAATGCTCCCACCGAGAAGTTCGAAGGTTGAATTATTAAAATCAAATAACACAACACGTTTTTCCTGGAGCATTAACGAGATCGCAAGATTTACCGCAACTGAGGTTACACCGCTGCCCGTATTTGCAGCTGTTACGGCAATAACAACCGTTCCAGATGCTCTTTGTCCAGAGACCAATTGACGTAGAGATTCCGCCTGATCTTTCAAGCTTGCTCCTCTCCACTAAATATTGAGTCGGAGCTTGAGTGCATAACAGGATTTTCTACACCAAATTCGCCGAAGGTTAGGTGTTCCACATCAACGGTAAATCCTTTCATTGTTCTTAAGAAAAATCCTGTAGATGCATAAATAAGATCCTGAGGAACTTTTTGACCGGTTGTAATATAAAGTATTGGGAGTTTTTTTTCTGAAATCACACTGATAGCATTACCCAGTATTTCAGTCTCATCGAATTTGGTAAGTATTAATGAAGATATCCTGAATGATAAAAATCTTTCAATCGTTTTTAACATGTCAGTAGATTTCATGGAAGCAGAGAGAGTAAGACAAAATTTTGCATTACTACCGCAGACAGAGAGTATTCTCTGCATTTCATCATAAATATCCTGGTCTTTGGGGCTTTTCCCAATAGTATCTATAAGAATTAAATCTGAATCAGCATGATCCTGAATAAACCCATCAAGAGCGAGTGGGGAATTTACTGATGTAACAGGAATTGACATAATATCGCCGAATGTCTCTATTTGGTTTCTTGCACCTATTCTGTAGTTATCGATGGTAACAATTGAAACTTTTTTATAATGGGATGAACTGTGATTAAGTCCATGAACAGCGGCGATTTTGGCAATAGTTGTTGTTTTTCCCACACCTGTCGGCCCCATCAGAACAAGAATCTGCGGCATATTATTTTGCCCTGCAGTATCGATTTTAATAGATTCAGCTATATAACCAAGTGTTTTCGACTCCAGCAGCAGCAAATCTTTTTTTGATATAAGTTCTTCATCATCCAGAAGTCTGTTGCTAATATCTTTGATATACTCCAGAGAAAAATCATTTATTTGAAGTGTTTTACGTATTTTATCAATAAGGGACTCTTTCCGCTCACGATTCTCTTCTTTTAAAACCAGCTGACTTTTCACCTTATCCAATTCAACAAGAAGTTCTTCAACGTCTGCCCGGGAAGTTTTTCCGTGAGTTCCATTTCCATCTGAATTTATATCAGAATTAGAGAGATACCCGGTTAATTCAACCTCTGTACGCCTTGAAAAACCGGGAAAACGTCTCTTTTCAATAATTTTTTTACTGTGAATCTTGACAGATTTCCCATATTGCTCGCAAATGCTTCTTACAGCGGCTTCATAAGTAGGTGCTTTTACCGTAAAAAATTCCATAGCTATTCCAATATTTAAAGAATATATCGGCTTAAGTCCTGATTCTGGACAATATCTGATAATCTCTCATCAACATACTCTCTGGTAATCGTAACTGTTTGCCCTCTTAGCTCAGATGCTGTAAAAGAAACATCATCTAAAAGCAATTCCATAATAGTATGAAGCCGGCGTGCTCCAATATTTTCAGTCCGGGAGTTTACATCAGCAGCTATTTCTCCCAGTTTCTTTATTGAATCATCTGTAAATACCAGTTCCACATCTTCAGTTCTCAGGAGCTCAATATACTGCTTTATTAAAGCATTTTCAGGTTCTGTCAAAATCCTGCAGAAATCCTTACTTGATAAGTCCTCTAATTCAACCCGTATAGGAAATCTTCCCTGAAGTTCAGGAATCAAATCAGAAGGTTTGCTAATATGAAAAGCTCCCGCTGCTATAAATAGTATATGAGATGTATCAATTATACCATACTTTGTGCTAACTTTTGAACCTTCTACAATAGGAAGAATATCGCGCTGAACACCTTCTCTGGAGATGTCCGGACCGCTTCCACCACCACGACTGCCAGATGTTACCTTATCAATTTCATCAATAAAGATTATTCCCATTTGTTCAACACGGTTTTTGGCAATATCTGATGCATTATCTGTGTCAATAAGTTTTTCCATCTCTTCATCAAGTAAAATTTGTTTTGCATGCTTAACCTTTACCCGTTTCTTCTTTTTCTTATTTCCGAAAATGCTGCCAAGACTATTCAACGCATTTTCCATATCACCAACATTACCGCCGGCAAGAAGTTCAATTCCTTTAGGCCCTTTGGTTGTTACAGAGACATCAATTTCACGATCATCAAGTTTTCCTTCTCTTAACATCCTTCGAAATTTTTCCCTTGTACTATCACCACCGGAGAGATCAACATGCTCTTTCTCTGCTATACCAAGTTCATCTACAACAATAACGTCCTGTTCTTTCTTCGAATCGGTTTTTTTAGTTTCTACGGTATTTTTCACCCCAGGTAACAGCAAATTTAATAATTGCTCTTCAGTATTTATTTCAGCAGATTCCCTGACCTTTTCAGCAAGCTCTGATTTTACCATTGATACTGCAACACTCATTAAATCACGAACCATCGATTCAACATCTCTGCCGACATATCCTACTTCTGTAAATTTTGTAGCTTCAACCTTAATAAAAGGAGCACCGCTTAGTTTGGATAGTCTACGGGCAATCTCAGTTTTCCCTACTCCTGTAGGTCCAATCATTATAATGTTTTTAGGTGCAACTTCATCCCGAATAGTCTCTGGAAGCATTTTTCTTCTGATTCTGCTCCTTAAAGCAATTGCAACAGCACGTTTTGCTTTGTGCTGACTAATTATATGTTTGTCCAATTCCGCGACTATCTCAGCCGGGGTCATGGAATCAAGATCTTTCCTAATCATCAAACTTCCTCCACAATGATATTTGTATTTGTATATATGCATATACCTGCTGCAATATTAGCAGGCATCCTGTAATTAATCTCTATCTTAACCATTATACTTCTTCTACAATGATATTTGTATTTGTATATATGCATATACCTGCTGCAATTCCCAACGATCTTCGAGCAATTTCAGGCGCTTCCAGATCTGAAGAATCGAGATATGCTTTTGCAGCCGCAAATGCATAGGTACCACCAGATCCTATTGCGATTGCTCCTTCCTCAGGCTCAATTACATCTCCGGTACCGGATATTAAATATATTTTGGTGGTATCAGCAACCAGCATCATAGCTTCAAGCTTTCGAAGTGCACGATCAGTTCTCCACTCCTTGGCCAATTCAACTGCTGCCCTGGTTAAATCACCGTTGAATTGATTTAATTTTTTTTCAAAGAGCTCAAATAAGGTAAAAGCGTCGGCTGTAGCTCCGGCAAATCCTGTTATAACCTTATCCTGATACATTCTGCGCACCTTCCGGGCATTTCCTTTCATTATGGAATTTCCCAAAGTTACCTGTCCGTCCCCTGCAATTGCAGTTTTGCCATTCTTTCTTACGGCTAGAATTGTCGTTCCCTTGAAACTCATTTCCTGTATATCTCCTGATAATTATATTTTTTCTCAATAATTTGTTAGTTAATCAATACTATATAAACATATAGTATATATACATCAAACAATTGTATTCAACCATGTGGATGACTTTTTTTGTATACATCTTTTAACCTGCCCGAACTGACATGGGAATATATTTGTGTAGTTGATACATTCTCATGTCCGAGCAGCTCCTGAACTACCCGTATTCCTGCATTATTTTCAAGTATATGCGTTGCAAATGTATGCCTAAAGGTATGCGGAGTTATATTTTTAGGAATACCAAGTTTTTTTGTATATCTTTGGAATACATAATGTACTCCCTGAGGTGTTAATCGATGTCCCCTATTATTCACAACCAAGGCACTCCGATCATCCGACTTAACATTCTGCGGCTGTTGTCTTCTACTTTTTAAAGGAATATACAGCAATAATATTTCCTGAGCAGATGGTGTTAAAAAAACAAATCTGTCTTTATCACCTTTTCCATGCACTAAAATTGTTTTCTTTGTAAGCTGAACATCCGCTATATTCATGCCAGTAAGCTCAGACAACCTGCAGCCGGTAGAGTAAAGCAGTTCAAAAATAACTTTATCCCGTATTCCGGAAAAATCATTTTCAGGAGCCTTCAGAATCCTCGCTACTTCCTCATGCGTTAGGACAGAGGGCAATCGTCTGCCGCCTCCAACACCTTTGATTCTACTGAAAGGATTAATTTCACAATATTCATATCGTATACAATAGGTAAAAAAACCCTTAATCCCTGATAAAATTCTATTAACACTATTAGTACTGTAGCCGGATCGAATAATAATTGCCACAAACCTTCTTGCTTGCTCATAGGTGATTTCAGTTAATTGCTTACTCTGTTCCTTACAAAACTGTTCATATTTTCCTAGATCCTGACAATAAGCAATTACTGTCTTTTCAGAGAGTTTTCGTATATCACGCAGGTAAAGGATATAGTTATCCAGCAATTCATTCATTGACTCATAAGCCTCTTAAAATCATAGTTTAAACCAGGTATCCTGAAACCTGTACAAAGATCCTTTCCTTGAACCGGATGCAAGAATCTTACTTCGTGCAGATACTAATTCTTCTCTTTTAATAACAGATATGTCAGGGACTATTTCAGGATTCCAACCCCAATCAGTACAAACCTCTCTCAATGAAGATAGTACAGAAGCACCCTCTTCGGCAAGTTTTTTTGTACCTTTTGATGTTCGGGATAAAAGTCCCGTTGCATGAACATACACATCCCTGCCCTGTTCAAGCGCAAATGAAGCAGTAATTAATGCTCCGGATCGTTCCGGGGCCTCAATAATGCATACAGCTCTGCATAATCCACTGATAATTCTATTTCTTTCGGGAAAATTCCACCTAAGGGGAGGTTCAAGTGGAGGATATTCACTCATAATTCCCCCATTATGATCCAGCATTCTGGAAATTGTACGCAGAGAGGAAGAAGGATAGATATTTCCGATACCACTGCCTAACACACCCCAGGTAGTTCCTGATACAGACACAACACCGGTGTGAGCTGCAGAATCAATCCCAAGAGCCAGTCCGGAAATTACCGGTATACCCGCTGCTCCTGCTTCTAATCCTATTTTGAATGAAGCTCTATCAGAAGCTGGCGAAGCATGTCTGGTCCCCACAATCCCCACTGCAGGTGTTTCCTGTGGGGGAAGAGTACCAAGATAGTAGAGCAAATAGGGCGGATCATATATTTCACGTAAAATAGCCGGGAAAAATGGATCATCCAGACATACTATATGAGCATTGTTGATTTCAACCCATTCAATTATCATTTCTGCTTCCAGGAGAACTGTTTGTGGACAATAGTTTTTCAGACGGATTCTTCTTCCCAGCATAGATTCTATCTCTCTGCAGCTTAGCTGCAACAAAGCCCGTCTATCAACGAGATGTGAGGACAAGAATATTCTTTCTTCTGCTTTTAGCCCTGGAATCCTGCTAATTGTTATTTTACCCAGTAAGTTCATTTGTTTACCTCTCTATATACCTACTGACTGAAATAAGACAGAAAAATATTCAAATATAGAAAAGTTTTATTCTCAAACGAGCGAGAGAAGTGGAGCAGCTTGATGGTCCATATCCGAAAAGATAACCTTTCCAAAAACTCTTTCATTTTTGAAATTGGCTCATATTTATATTAATCTAGCTATCTTTTGTCCCGGGATGGAACTTGTTATAGTTTTTGTGTAATTCTGCACTACTGATATGTGTATAAATTTGTGTGGTTCTAATATCTGAATGCCCCAGAAGCTCCTGCACTACACGCAGATCAGCTCCGCCATTGAGTAGATGTGTAGCAAATGAGTGCCGCAATGTATGAACTTTGGCAGAAAGACCTGCTTCATCTGCATATTTTTTCAACCTAACCCAAATACTTTGTCTGTGCAGTGCATCCCCTCTTGTCGAAAGAAAAACTGCTTCTGTCACTCTGTTTTCCCTTGAAAGCAGCGGTCTCGATTCCTGAAAGTATTTCTTAAGCTCCACAGCTGCTCTACTTCCCAACGGAATAATACGTTCTTTATCTCTCTTTCCTATAACACGCAATAGTTTTTCTTCAAGAAATAAACTATTCATCCTGAGACCTGAGGCCTCACTAACCCGCAAACCTGCAGAGTAAATAAGTTCAAATATAGCTCTGTCACGTATTCCTATAATTGTGTTACATGAAATACATGCAAGAATTCTCTCAACTTCAGTAATAGACAGCACCTTCGGGAACTTTCTGGATGTTCCGGGAAATTCAATTTTTTCTGTGGGATCATCCAGGCGTATATTCTCATTTATGAGAAATCTAAAAAAAGAACGCAGAGAGGAAAGAATTTTTGCTACAGTTCTTTTAGCAAATTTTTCTGAGTTGGCGCTGCGTTCTGACAGGTAACCAACCAGAACAACTGCATCTGCTTTCTCTGGTGATACACCTTTAAGATTAAGAAATGCAAAGAGTCTTTTAATTTCCTGTTTATAAACCAAAATTGTTGATTCAGACAAACGCTGTTCTAAAGCCAGATAATCCTGATATGTTTCCAGAAGCAGCAAGTCTGATTCTGCGGTCATCTTTATGAATCCTGTTCAGAATCCCGTTCAGAATCCCGTTTATATCTGAGTACTGCCGGATATGAGAAATCCTCAGGTAAATCATCTCCCGCACCCAATTTCCGCTGAAGATCTTCCCAACGATCTATAGTAATAACCTCATCTGATTTATGACCTGGTATTGCTGTCTGTTGAGATACAGGTTCTCTCGGTTGTTTAACTATAGAAGATATTCCTTTGGGCTGCTGAGAAGTGTTTTTCACAGATCCATTATCACTTATATCTTTAGGCCGGCTAAATCCCGTGGCAACAACTGTAACTTTAATTCTATCTCCCAGTTCAGGATTATAGGCCTGTCCAGCAATGATTAGTGCATCATCATCTGCATTTTGTGTTATTATTTCAACGACATCCTGATACTCCTTAAGAGTAAGATCATCGCTTCCTGCAAGATTTACTAAAATACCCTTGGCTCCCTCAATCTTGGCATTTTCCAATAGGGGATTATTTATTGCCGATGTAGCAGCATCTACTGCCCTGTTTTCTCCTTCACCGATACCAATACCCATCAGGGCATCTCCACGACCTTTCATAACAGTCCGTACATCTGCGAAGTCAATATTTATTTCTCCCGGTTCAGTAATCAACTCACTTATTCCCTGCACTCCCTGACGGAGTACATCATCGGCAATTTGAAAAGCCTGTTTTATGGGAGTATTATTTTCAACTATTTTTAACAGGTATTGATTTGGAATTATTATAAGCGTATCAACGCTTTTCCTCAATTTATCAATTCCATCAAAGGCCAGTTTTAGTTTCTTTTTTCCCTCAAATAAAAATGGAGATGTTACTACGGCTACTGTTAATGCATTGATTTCTTTCGCAATCTCAGCTATAATTGGGGCAGCACCTGTTCCTGTTCCGCCACCCATACCAGCTGTAATAAAAACCATGTCGGTTCCATCCAGTAGTTCCTTTATTTCCTCACGGGACTCCATTGCAGCCTGCTCACCAATTTCAGGAATACCGCCTGCCCCCAGACCATTCGTTAGTTTTGACCCAATCGGCATTCTGGTATGAGCATTAGATCTTTGTAAAGCCTGCATGTCTGTATTAAGAACAACATAATGAACTTTCTTGAGTCCTGCTGCGATCATACGGTTAACTGCATTTCCGCCGCCGCCGCCTATGCCGATAACTTTAATATCTGTGGGTGTGGATCGATCTACATCAGCTGATTCACCGATACCCTCAAAAATTTCAATATTCATGATTCCTCCAGTAAGTTTTAAAAAAGCATATCAAATAAATCCTTAACTTTTTTCATTATAGGATTTTTTTTCTCCGAAGTCTTTGCATTCTTGCTTCGGTGTGTTTTTACATGACTTAAATCACCTTTTCTTTTCGATTCATACATTACAAGCCCTATGGCTGTTGAATATTGCGGATCAAGATATCTGCTTTCTAACCCTTCAACAGGTTTTGGAAGACCCAATCTTGTCTGCAAACCAAAAACTTCAGCAGCCAGTTCAACGGTTCCCGGCAGCATAGATCCACCTCCGGTAACTACTACTCCACCACCAAATGATCCTGTTGTTTTATTTTTCGCAAGTATCCCTTTGAGAATTGAGAAAATCTCTACCATTCTTGGTTCAATAATTCTACACAACTCTCTTTTAGGCATTTTTATTGGTGGCCATCCGCCAACCTGCGGAATAATAATATCTTCATGCTGCGCAACAAGTGGTCCATAACAACACCCGTGTTCACATTTAAGCTCTTCTACCAGACTTTTTGGTTTATTGAGAATATAGGCAAGGTCATCTGAAACTTGATTTCCACCCATATTGATTCCCCCAACATAGTAGGGTGATCCCCCAATATAACCAATTATATTGGTCATACCACCGCCAATATTAATCAGAAGTGTGCCCATCTCTTTCTCTTCCTGAGAAAGAACAGCCTCAGAGTCTGCAAGCTGCTGAAGAATCATCCGCTGCACCTGAAATCCTGCTCTATTAATGCATTTCTTTATATTCTGGGAAACTAGAGTGGAACCTGTTACAATCATAACTTTTGTCTCTAGCCGATGCCCAAGCATATCGATAGGGTCTTTTATTCCCCCCCGACCATCAACACGAAATTCCTGAACAAGGGTATGAAGTATTTCATGGTCACGAGGCAAATCAAATGCCCGTGCTACTTCCATTGACTTATAAATATCTTCTTTTCTTATCTCCTGATCCCGATCACTAATACCCACAACACCTTGTGAATTCAATCCTGAAATATGCTGTCCGCCAATACTAATAACAATATGCTGAAGTTCCCTTCCTGTTTTGAGTTCAACGTCTTCGATAACTGAAGAAACAACCTTAAAAGCAGTTTCGATATTTTCCACAGCTCCAGCTCTGATTCCTTCAGAAGGTCTTTCACTGACACATTCAATACGGACTATACCATCCCGGTCTATGGAACCAACAACAGCACAAACTTTTGAGCTACCAATATCAAGACCTAATATATGATTTCCAACAGGCATATTTGACATCCCTTTCTACAACCGACATATTGCTGCATCATTATGTACCGCAATCCGGATAAATTCTTTTTCCCATGATCCAGCCATTTTCACAACTGATTTAATACTGTCATAAAATGGCTGAAGTTCCAAGTCTTGTGACAATTGGAACTCAATTTCTGATTCTGAGATTCTTAAAAATGCTGAAGCATTATTATGACTACTATTATTATCGTATTTTACCTTAGTTATCAAGTTAAATAGATCTATATCCATCGTTTGAAGGCTTAACAGCAAATTTGCTGTCTCTAGCATATCGTCCGGAACTTTATCCCGGAAACCGGGTAGAACTTTTTTTGAATTAACTTCTATAACAGGCACAACCATTCGGAAATAGTTTATATATTTCTCAGAGGCAGCATAAAGCACTCCTTCAGCATCAACAGGATGATAATCACCTGCATCCTGTGAATTGGTACTAAAAGTTTTTACCATACAAACAGGAATTCTTGGGAATAGGATAATGCTTAGCTTTCCTGATAGAGATCGAATAATTTCTGCATTCAGTATCTCATCCAAACCGATAAATGCAGCCTCCAATGATCCTGGATCAGCATCCGCAAAAGAGATTCCCTGAAGTTTATCTGCTAAGGTATATATCTCATCAGAGATAGGCACACTTGATTCTTCAAAACTAATTATTACTTCATCTATAACAATATTTGGTTTTATCACAAACTCAAAAACGATATACACAATTCCTGCCAGGATAATCAACCCAAGCACTATATTCATCATCAACCGAAGTGGTTTCCGTTTTATATCCTTAAATTTATGTTTTCTACCAAACAGAAAAATATTACTCATACAACACCTCCTGATACGATGTGTTATGTGAAATAATCGTATTATTCTTATTCACATTATGTATTTCAGCACGATAAATTACTTTACAAAGCAAACCGCTCATACCCAGGGTGACTAGTAAACTGCTCCCACCCTGAGAGAAAAAAGGGAGAGGAATTCCTGTGGGAGGAACTATTCCTGTTACCACTCCAATATTCAGCAAAGCCTGCCAGATAATAATACTGGTTATTCCAAATCCTAAAAAATAGAGATAGGGATCAGATTCACGCAATCTGATGGATCCCTTATATCCAGCATATGCCAGTAGGCCAAAAAGTATAATAATAAACGATCCACCAAGAAATCCGTTTTCTTCCACAAAAGATGCAAATATAAAATCTGATTGAACTTCCGGTAATCGGCCAAGTTTATATATTCCATTTCCTAACCCAGTACCAGTTAAACCACCAGACTTTATTGCTGCAAGAGACGCATTTACCTGATAATTAAGTCCTGTAGGATCGATATCTTTAAAAATAAATCCAACTACACGTTTCAATCTATATGTTTCGGTAAGAAGTATCAGTAACCCGGGGATTCCAACAATTAAAAGCATGTAGAAAAGGTAGGAAAATCTGGTACCTGCCGCTATGAATAGGAAAAAACAAATAGCCGTAAATATTAATGCTGTAGAATAATCACGCTGCAGAAGAATAAGGCCTGAAAAAATTAGCACAACTGCTGCGGGGTAGATGTTTGCTGAAAAAAACTTCAATTTGTTATGGTGTTTATCAAAATAGTTGGCCAGAAAAAATATTGCACAAATTTTAACCAATTCTGATGGCTGAAAACCTATTGGTCCAAGTTGAATCCATCGTCTTGCGCCTAAGCGTGTCTCTCCAAAGCTAGTAAAGAGAGTTAAAAACATAAGAATCAAACCCCCAAGAACAAGAACCGGTGTAATAAACCGTAAAAAAATTTTAGGAAGAAAAAAAGCAATACAACCAGCTGCAACTCCGCCTAAGGCATACACCAACTGTTTTGTAAAGAAATAATCAGGTGCCAGTCCTAATCGCATAGCTTTATCATATGAAGCAGAAAACAATGCCGACAAACCAAAGCCTACAAGCAAAATTAGTACAAGGATTAACAAATAAAAGAGTGATATTGATCTATTTTTACTTGTCTCCTGTTCTTTAATCATTTCCTTAGAATATTCTCCTTATATTTTGACTGGATCCATGTTTACATGACTTTAAAGTATGCAAAGCAAAGTTCTATTTTTCACAAGGCAATTAAACAGATAAACGCTGAAAAACCGGCACTTATCAGCCCGGCAATCCAAAAACCGTATACTATTGATTTTTCACCATCTCCGCTTTGTTCAAAATGATGATGAAGCGGCGCCATACGAAAAATCCTTTTGCCAAAAATTTTAAATGAAAACACCTGAAGTATTACAGATATTGTCTCCGCTAAAAATACTGCACCTGCAACGAGCACCAACAGTTCCATGTGCAAAACGATTGCAGCTACGGCAATTGCCCCACCAAGACCCTGACTTCCAACATCACCCATAAATACTTTCGCAGGCTTTAGATTAAAACGTAAAAATCCCAGAATCGCTCCAACAAGAATCATCAAATAGAGCGCAGTCTCCATCCTTTGCGTATATGCAGCTGAACCGGGAGTATATATTCCTGAAGCAACTACACCAGATATCAGCAGTAGGATAATAATCACCAGACCACCGGCAAGTCCATCTAAACCATCTGCAAGATTAACTGAGTTAGCAAAAAACATAATGAACAAAATACCCAGAGGATAGTACCAAAAACCTAAATCAATAAATGATGTACTGTTCCATGGAACAAATAGCAAGGTGATTTCATGGCCGGAATAAATTCGGATGTAGATAAGTACCGCACATGCGGATAAGAACTGAAGCACCAATTTCCCTTTAGCCGACAAACCCTCAGATCGTTTTTTCCTCAGTTTTAAGTAATCGTCAAGGAAGCCCACACCGCCTAAAAGAATCATTGCAAGGGTAACCGCAATAATCTGCGGCTGCAAAAAATCAATTAAAAGCAAAGTCACACAGCCTAGGGAAAAAAAGAGAAAAAGGCCTCCCATGGTGGGAGTCCCTTGCTTGGAGAAGTGTCCCGAAGGACCTTCCGGCCGTATTTCCTGTCCATAATTATTCTTTTGGAAATGTTTTATAAAGGGAGAACCTAAAAGCAATGCAAAAACCAGTGCAGCAGCAGCACCCCCCATAGCGCGTAAAAGAGGCATTTTTGCCATGTTTACCATGAATAAGTAATACATTCGGCAGTTACCTCCTTCATTAAGAAACCATATTCAGTGGTACCAGCAGCCGTTCAATCTCCATAGATCGTGATCCCTTTAATAAAAGCAAATCACCATTATGGGTATAGTTCGTTACTTCAGATTCCAACTCTTCATAGCAGTCTGTATAGATCAATTTATTAGTAAAATTTTCATTTTTTAACAGATTATAAGCTGATTCCATCTCCTTACCGAATAAAAATGCAGCTGAAGGAGCTAAACTTTTTACTTTTCTTCCAATTGCTTCATGCGCACTCCCGGAAATCCTTCCCAACTCCTTCATTGCACCAAGAACTACCGTTTTCCGTCCTTCCCAATGCAATGTTTTTACATAATCAATTATTCTTGATGCAGAATCCAAATTTGAGTTATAACTATCTTCAATAATAGTAATTTTTCCATTTATCACCCGGCTCCTTCCAGAAAGAGGTTCGAGCGATTCAAGACCATCTGCAATATGCTTTGATTCTGCACCTAAATCTCTGGCAACAGTAATTGCTGCTAAAGCATCGAGCAGATTGTGGACACCGACATGTTTGAGGACAAATGTTCGATCTTCATATTGAATTCTCCATCCCTGAAGTCCCAGGTGTTCTGCTCCCATGAAACCTTTGGTACCTTTTCTTCCGAATTCACGAAACTCCAAACCTCGAAGATTTCGCAGGTAGCTTTTCCAGATGTTCTTTTCATGTATATATCCATGTGTAACTCCTGAATGGAATATTTTACTCTTTTCTCTGGCAATGGCTTCCATACTTCCCAATGTGCCAATATGTGCATTGCCAATGTTCGTCATAACACTATATTCCGGCTCATAGACACCTAGCATCGTATCCATTTCACCAACTTGATTTATTCCCATTTCAAAAACGCCAAATTCGTGCTCATCAGAGATCTGGAAAACAGATAACGGCAGTCCAATGTCAGAATTAAAATTCCCGGGATTTTTAACCGTCCGGCCAAGTTCTGATAAAATTGAGCTCAACATCTCTTTAGTTGTTGTTTTTCCACAACTGCCGGTTACTGCAATTTTCGTAAGTGATTTATTTCTATTTACCCAGGCAGTGCCGAGAGTTTGCAGTGCTTTCAGTGTATCCGGTACACCTATTACCGATAGAGTTGGATGGACTCGTTCTAATTCGGTATAGTCATCTTTGTAATCTTTATCCACAATAAGTGCAGCAGCTCCTGAGGCAGCTGCATTTCTGAGATAATTATGTCCATCAGTTTTCTGGCCATGCAGAGCAATAAAAAGTGTTCCATTCCGGACTTTTCTTGAATCAATTTCTACGCTGGAAATAGAGGAACCCAATTGGGGACAGTTAAGGCTTTTCCCGCCGGTAATAGAGATGATTTCAGCAATTGTAAATAATCTTTTGCTAGAATCTATCATTTATACATCTCTTATTCTTCAGAATGCCTGACCAATGCCAGATCCTCTTCTTCAGCTTTTTTCATACTGAGAACATTCTCAGCAATTCGCGATATTCTGTCCGGGTTTGCCAATTCGGCAATTCCCACTGACAGAATCCTGTTAAACTCATTAACTGCAAGCATTTCATATCTCATATTCTGCAAATCCCGTATCATCTCCCTATTCCGGGAAGCCTGATTGACAGGAAACAGGGTAAGCGCCGGCAGTAGAACTGCCATCACAATCCCGACAAACCGCTTTTTATAGGTAGCACCTGTTTGCTGCATCATGAATCAATCTATAATTTTTCGACGCACCGGAGTTTTGCACTCCTGGATGCCGGATTAATCTTTATCTCCCCATCTGTTGCACGGAATGGTTTCTTATGCAGCAATTTGACTGTTGGCACTCCATCACAAACGCATCTAGGTGCTTCTGGTGGACAAACACAGCCTTTTGCTAATCTCTTAAAAGCTTGTTTTACTCTACGATCCTCAAGAGAGTGAAAACTGATTACCGCTATTCTTCCACCCGGCTGCAGCAAATCTATCGCTCTATCTAAAGTTTGTTCTATACGATCAAGCTCACCGTTCACTTCAATGCGCAAGGCCTGAAAGGTTCTTGTAGCAGGATGAATTCTTCCATACCGGTAATCTCTGGGAACTGCACCCTTTATAATGTCTGCCAGATCAGCAGAAGTTTTCACAGCTTTTGTACCTCTTCTCTTGCAAATAGCTACAGATATTCGTCGGGAATATCTCTCCTCACCATATTGGTAAATAACATCAGCAAGCTGATCTTTCCCATAGGTGTTAACTACAAATTCAGCAGTTATTCCCTCTTCATTATTAAGTCTCATATCCAGCGGTTCATCTTTATTAAAACTGAACCCTCTCCCTGAAGCTTCATAATGAAAAATAGATATTCCTAAATCAAAAAGAATACAGGTTGGAGACCCAACAGATTCATACATTTCCGGTTTTGAAAAAAAATCATCAAACCAGGTATTAAGAATTGTTACCCGATTACCAAAAGAAGCCAAACGCTCTTTTGCCCGTTTAATTATTTCATTATCGCGATCAAGACCAACTAATTGTATATTGGGGAAATGCTGTAGGAAAAGTTCACTGTGACCGCCTTCACCAAGTGTACAGTCAATCAGGAGACTACTATCCGACTCTGCTGCCGGTCCTAATAACTCCATAACTTCCTGAGGCATTACTGAATAGTGAAGCACTTTATTTTCCATACTATTGTCCATACCTTGCTTCAAGCTTTCTTCCAAGTGATTCTGACGCTTCGGCAAACTCCTGTTCACTGCGCTCCAGAAATATTGAATATTCATCGGTATTCCACAATTCCAGATAGGTATCAATCCCGAGGATCACTGCTTCCTGTTTGGGTTGAAGATCTACAGAATCCCTAAGCCCCGGCGGGATATTGATTCTTCCGGCTTTATCTATTTCACACTCCTGTGCCGGAGCAATAATTCGTCTTTGAAGAATTCTGGTTTGAGAATTAAACATGGCACCCGGGCCACTGGTAATTTGTTCCTTGACCTTTGTCCACATCTCAGGGAGCATCATCCATAAGTTTTTTTCAATACTTCGTGTTACAATAAGAGTATTGCCTGCAATTGAACTACGCAGGCGTGAAGGTATGAGAATCCGGCCTTTCTCATCAATTGTATTTTTATATTCACCGGTAAGCATCATTCCCACCTTTGGGCAGTATTTCTCAGTAGTTTGGGATTTTTTCCCACTTTTTACTACTTTTTACTACTTTTTACCACTTAGTAACATAGTAACTGATCATATGTTAAAGTCAAGTTTTGAGAAATTGAATTATGGGATTATTAGTCGAATACAATTTTATACACTTAACAGATGTAGGGGTTTTCCCGGAAAAGGCAATTCCCTACATACGGAAAAGTGATTTTACACTGCAATCCTCAGGATTTTGCAAAAATCCTGTAATCTATATCTGGAAACAAGTTTGTTTTTTTCTCGGTTCTTGTAAGCCACTCGGTATTAACTGAATTTCTGCACATATTTTCATACACAAGATTAAAATTGTGAAGATGTTCTTTTAACCGATGCTGGGCATATTCTACAGACGTTCCATTACTTACCACAAATGGCCAGTCAGAAGCCATTGCAAGAAGTACTTCCCGAGCTGCATGTTTCAGGAATCGTCCTTTTAGTGAGATTTGATCTGGAAACCTTTCAACCAGCTCCGTCATTCTGTCAATTGATCTATGCAGGTGCCGATACATCCAATCATTGGATCCATCTACCCAAACAGAAGCATACCCTTTATTTCCCCAACTCGATAAAGCCGGCTGTACTTGCTGATTATCAGGATATTGATTCAGATATCTTTCGGGAGTTGTCAGCTCTACCTGATCCTCTTTAGCCATCAATCTAAGAACCTGTTCAAACCAGGAAATACCCTCAAACCACCAATGCCCAAAAAGCTCAGCATCAAAAGGGATTGAGAAAAATGGCGGCCGGTCAAGTGAACTCTCAAGACTCTGAGTTTTTCTTTTGATCATATAGATAAAATTACCTGCATGTTCAAGAACACGCTTGTTGGCAAGTTCTGGATCATACACTGTTTTAATATTAGATTTTGAAGTTATGGCCCAATACTTAAAACCCGTAAACGAGCGAATATCCGGTTTATGAAGATATGGCCGCAAATAGTCTGTATCAAGATCAAATCCAATATCCCGGTAAAACTCTCTATAAACCCGATCTACCGGATATCCATCATCTTCAGACCATACAGCCTGTGATAATCCATAATCACGAGCAAAAGCTGATATGCCATTACCACAGTTTACCGGAGCATATACTCCCCTATCCACCTTCTTATCAGCAAGTGTAAGTGCATGTGCTGCGGTATAAAAATAATCAATATCATAAGAAGCAAGAATTTTTTCAAGCCCTGGGTAAAAACCACATTCGGGCAGCCAAAAACCTTTCGGTTTTTTTCTAAAATGGGATATATGAGACATTATTGCAAGTTCAATCTGTGCTTTTACTGCCTGAGGGTATTCCTGAAATAGTGGGAGAAAAGCATGCGTGGCTGCAGTTGTAATCAAAACCAGGTGCCCGCTGTCTTCAAGGCTTCTAAAACCGATTAGAATATTTTGTCGGTATAATTCATTAAAATCTTCTAAATTGTTTTTGTGCATGGAACAGTACATTTTTGCAAGACGATTAAAATCCGGCTGATCCATCGTACGTACAATCTCTTTTGTACCTAAATCCAGTAGTCTTTCTGCGTATTCGACATAACGGGATTGTAATAATTTATCTGCAAGCATACCGCAGAGAGTCGGTGAAAGAGAAACAGTAACCCGAAACGGGACTCCTTCAGATCGTAACTTATTAAACATGCGAAGCATTGGTAAATATGTTTCAGATATAGCCTCGAAAAGCCAGTCTTTTTCTAAAAATCTTGGATGTTTTGGATTCCGTACAAATGGTAAGTGAGCATGTAACGTTAACCCGACAAGTCCTTTTCCCATATTAAACCTCATTGGAAGAGTTTCTTGAATCTTCCATTTCTGCAAGTATTTTCTGAATCAGGATATTATCCGTAATCTGCCCGGAACCATCCGTAACTCCTGAAAGAAACAATTTGAAAGCATCCGGATCTTTCCTCAACTCCTCACCTTTGTTAAGCCAGTAGCCTCCAGGGCTTTCAATCATATGGGATCTGCATAACACTTCTTCATCATCGTCATTAGCTAAACAGATGAGATCAACCTGATACCAGCGGCCGGGTGTCGGTAGATTTATATACCAACTTGAATCCTCAGCTTTAACAGGAATCTCAAAACTACTTAAAGAATCCTTAATATTTGATGTTTTACTGTGCATTTCATAAACTCTGAGAAAAAATTGCGGTTCAGGTTTTTTAGCTAGTAATGTTTTCAGTTCAAACTGATTTATATCCCAATAGGCATATGCCCAATAGGGATCTCTCAGCATTAGCTGGATATATGTTTTCGGGTAATGTTCAGGAATTATATACTCAGTTTCTTTATAATTCTCATTTAAATCTTCTCGATATATATCATACTTTTTCCCTTTCAGGCGCATAATATCATTATTAAGCTTTCGATCAGCTATTTTTTCTTCCCAAATCTCTTCAAGAATATCTACCAACTCATTACGATTGTACCTGTCAACTGCTTTAACACCCTCTCTGGCTGTCAATTGCTGCAATTCTTCTATGGAAAGTGACTTATACATATCTACGGTCATTTTTACCCCATCTTTCTATAAACCATACTACCAAAATAACAATAATGATTCTGATCCCATATGAACTGATTAATCGTAGATAAAAGCTTGATTTTAGTCAACATGATCATCTACATGAATATTCGTGAAATACTACCGGTTACTAATAGGTCGATCTTCTCAACTGTTTATATTTACGGCGGCATAACCCTATATTTTTTAAATATGAAAGTTTTTGTATTTGACTTATTGATCAGGAAGTGAAGGAATTTGTATACTCCATTTATGATTACTAACATTGTTTTACATGGACATTTTTATCAACCTCCCCGGGAATATCCGGAGACAGGAATAATTCCCTATCAAAATTCAGCTGAACCATTTTCTGACTGGAATGAAAAAATATATTATGAATGCTATCGAGCTAATGCATTCTCCAGATATCTCACCTATGACGGCCGAATCCAGGATATAGTAAACAACTACAGCAGAATTTCATATAATTTTGGACCTACGTTAATGCGGTGGCTAAAAAGTAACGCTGAAGAAACGTATGAAAAAATAGTTGAGGCTGATAAAATTAGTGCAAAGAAATTAAATGGACATGGTAATGCAATCGCACAACCCTACAATCATACAATATTACCCCTGGATTCTCCACAGGATGCTGAAACACAGTTGGAATGGGGTCTACAGGATTTTAATTCTCACTTTAACCGTTCAGCAGAGGGACTCTGGCTTCCTGAGGCTGCAATAAATCAACAGACTATTGATATACTCATTAAACAAGGAATATCTTTTGTAATTCTTTCACCCTGGCAGGCAGATAAATTAATATTTGATGATGGAGAAGTTATCTACTGCTCAAAAGAGCACCCTGGCCTCCTTCTTAATCAGCCCTTCCGTCTTGAAGGAAAATCCTCCGGATCAGTTTCAGCTTTCTTTTACAACCCGGTTCTTGCTTCCGGCATCAGTTTCGGTCATTTCCTGAAAAATGCTGATACCCTTTATGCTGCCATTAAAGAGTTCTCATTTCAGGATGGTATCTATAACCCTCTTATTCATACGGCAACTGATGGAGAGATTTACGGCCATCATGAACCTTATGGGGATATGTGCCTTACTGCTCTTATTAAAAAAATTGATAACGATCCCACCCTTCGTCTTACAAACTACGGTGACATTCTGGAAAAGAACCCTCCCAAAGCAACAGCCTTACTAAAGACTGGTGAGGATTCCAAAGGTTCTTCCTGGAGCTGTTCACATGGAGTTTCGCGGTGGTATAAGGATTGCGGTTGTTCAACCGGTGGTAAAGAAAACTGGAATCAAAAATGGCGCTTTCATTTGCGTAGTGCTTTTAATGATCTAAATATATCCTTAATTGATATTTTTAAAAAAGAAATATCCATGCTGACATCACTTGATTCTGATAATATTCTTCTTGAATATGGAAAGGTGATTTGCGGAAAAGAGAGTCCCCAGGACTTTGTACAGAAACTTGTTAAAGAAAACAGCTCCTCTTATATAAAAAGTAAACTATTAACTCTTTTGGAAGGACAAAAATTCAGACATTTTATGTTCACTTCTTGTGGATGGTTTTTTTCTGATATCTCAGGAATAGAATCCAGACAAAATATTAAATATGCTCTTCATGCAATTAAATTATATACAGAATTTACTGATATTGATTTAAGAAAACAGCTTGAAGGTTTCCTTGAAAAAGCCAAGAGTAATATTCCAGTAATGAAAAACGGAAAAGTTCAGTTATTGGCTGTATTGCCAAAATTTTCGGGAATCCATGAAAGTGCTGCCTATTTTGCCATGAGTTATTTTCTTTTTGCTGATAATCATTTACACAATTCTGATTACGGATATTTCCATCTTCTTGATTTGGTCAAAAAAGATGTGAAAAAGAGTTTCGGGAATACTAATGCAATTATGAGAAGTTTTTCAGTAATAATTGAGAACACAACAATTCTAAAGAGATATAGCTGTGATGTCGTATTATTTGACAATATGAATGAAGAAATTGTAATACAGATAATTGCAAACTCAGAATCAAAGGAACCGTTTACTATTCCTTTGCATCAATTGCCTCAAAGAATGCTCAATAGTATTACGAAATGGGCTAATGAAAGCTTTGAAATGAATACTGAATTTGATCTGCAAAAAATCAGCAATATTTTGAGAATTTTTACCACTTCAAAAAACACACTTAACTACTCAAAAAATCATTTTACTCAGGATAAAAAGCCTGATTCCACTCTCTTGGGTTACTGTATACTATTTATCAGACATGAATTTTCATTAGTGGATTATTATCAGAAATCTCAATTTGCATATCAAAGCAACCTGTTATTAGCAATACTATCTATAATTAGTGAGTTTGGTTCTGATCAGGATATAAAAACAATTAAATTCTTAATACAGGAATTTCTAAAAAGACAAATAGGTATTCTGATTCAATCACAAAATGATAACTGTGCATTAAAATTAACGGAACTACTTAAAATCCTCTCTAAATGTGGCGTTAGTGTTGATATAACAAGACTCCAGGAAATAACTTTCAACATAATACGAGATGATAAATTAAATATAATACAAGCCGGTAAGGGTCTGATATTATTAACTCAACAGTTGGGAATTTCTCTGGACAGGTGAAATTGCCCTATTTTAATTTTTCCTGAAGCAAATCCCGGGCATGAGCAACAGCAGAATCTATTGAGGAATTACCAGAAAGCATCCGGGCAATTTCTACCACCCTATCGGCTGCCCCAAGCCTTCGCACTTCGGTAATAGTTCGTAAGTTTTCTTCACGTTTATACACAGAGAAATGTGTATCTGCTTTCGCAGCTATTGAAGCAAGATGGGTTATACAAAGGATCTGTCTCTTTTTAGCAAGTTTGCTGAGATGATCACCTACAGCTGAAGCAATCATCCCACCTATTCCAGCATCAATTTCATCAAAAATCAGTGTTTCGATAGTATCATTTTCAGAAAGAACTGTTTTAACGGCAAGCATGATTCTTGATAATTCACCGCCCGAGGCAACCCCTTTCAACTCTTTTGCGGGCTCACCAATATTAGAAGAAATTTTAAAAAGAACGGAATCAATCCCATAGGAATGGGATTGTGTAATAGATTCATCTATTACATCAGATACAACCTCTACAGTAAATTCTGCTTGCGGCATACCTAATTGAGTAAGATGTTTCTTAATTCCCGGACCCAGCCTCTCTGCAGTTTGTTTTCTTTTCTGAGTTAATACGACTGCCATTTTTGTCAACTCTATTTCCAGTTTTGCGATAAGTTTTTCAAGTTCATCTCTATCCGCATACTCTGTATCCATAGAAGAAAGCTTTTCAACTGCTTTATTTTTATATTCCAGAATCTCCGGAATTGTATTACCATATTTTCTAATCAGATTTTTAATTAACTGCATTCGTTCCTGGATTGTATCTATGCGGTCCGGGGAAAATTCGATTGAATCACGATATTGGCGCAGAAAGTCGTAAGCATCTTCCAGCTCATAAAGAGAGTTTTCAATCTGTTTTTCTACCTGGTCAAGTTGCTTGTCAATTGAAGATGCATCTGATAGTGATTTCTGGACTGATTTAACGAGATTTATAACACCAGGATTGGAATCACCATAGAGAATTCTGCTACATTCAGATATATATTCATTTAATTGCTCAGATTGGGATAATCTATGCAATTCTTCATTGAGTTCAATATCTTCATTGGGACGTAATACTGCGAGCTCAATCTCACGAACTGCATATTCCAGCATATCTCTTTCCCTAATTGTTTCCCGCTCTGAGGAGTGAAAAGAAGCAAGCTCCTGCTTCAATTTTCTTAATTTATCGTATGTCACACCATATTCCACTACCGAATTACTTAAATTTCCATAAGAATCAACCAATTTTCGCTGTGATTCTTCATACAAAATTGACTGGTGCTCATGCTGTCCATGCATATCAAAAAGGTATTGAGAAATATACTGTAAATCTTTAAGTGTCATTTGATCAGACTGTATAAAAATTGAGCCTCGTCCATTACTGCGTACTATCCGCTTAATAATAATTGTATTATCATCGCTCTCGATCCCATGAGCATCTAGCCAGCTCCTCAATTTTGGGTCATCAGGAATACGTACTACAGCTGTTACGATGGTTTCCTTACTTCCGGTTCTCACTACAGAACTGTCTCCTCTAACACCTAAGATCAGACTGATAGCACCGATAAGTATCGATTTTCCAGCACCGGTTTCACCACTGAGTATATTCAATCCTTTTGCAAATTTTAGCGTCAAATCATCAATTAATGCAAAATTTTTAATATGCAAAGTTTCAAGCATCAGAATCTCCAGACCAATTTAATTTTGCACGTACAACTTCATAAAAATTCCGTTTATTTGATAAAACAAGCAGTGCACGCCCTCTTGATCTCTCGACCATTACTATATCACCCTCTTTAAGCGGAAGCATTTCCTGTCCATCTATAGATAGATTCAAATCTGTTCTTTGGTGCTCTAATACTTCTATGTGGATAATATCTTCTCCGGAGACTACAATTGGCCTATTTGAGAGAGTAAATGGACAAATAGGTGTAACGATCAATGCATCCATCTCTGAATCCAAAATTGGTCCGCCTGCTGCTAGACTATATGCTGTAGAGCCGGTTGGAGTTGCAACCAGAATTCCATCTGCTCTAAAAGTTCCTAATCGTGTCTCATTAAGATTAAGTTTTAATTTAACAATGTTTGAAACACCATTGGCTTTCACGACAAGATCATTCAGCCCCCGGCTCATAAATATATTTTCACCATCTCTGGTTACTGCAACACGAATCATTAATCGATGAGATAATCCAGTCTTTCCAGCCCTATATTGATCAAAGGCTTCTTTCCACTCATCAATTGAGACTTCAGTAATAAAGCCAAATGTGCCAAGATTAACTGCCAGAATTGGTATCCCTCTATCCTGAAGAATACGTGAACAAAATAGTACTGTTCCATCCCCCCCCAGACTAAAAACCAGATCAATATTATCAATAACTGGAGGATCCACTCTTCCTGAAAGACGAAAGATCTGAACATCTATATGTAATTCCGACAAATATGCCGAGATTTCTGAAACAAGTGTTTCTGATTGAGGTTTATTGAGATTAACCACTATTAGAACTCTCTGTATTGAACGTTTCATAGCACCTCTTTATGTGCTGAAATTATGGTAAGGTAGATAATACCTTAACCAGTGTTTTCAGTTGATCCTTTGACAACAAAGGATATAAGGGGAAAAACAGTGTCCTTAATCTGAATGGAATACTGTTTGGATAAAGATTCTGATCAACCTCAATCCTATTTACAGCACAGTGCTCAAATGGATTGATTGTTTCTATTTTATACCTTCTGGTAAATTTATTAACCTCTCTAATCCTTGAATCCAGCAAAACAGGTAACACATACCCATTCTCTATAATTAAATCAGAACTTTCAATCACTATTTTATGTTTAGTTTTACTAACAGAACTTCTAAACAAAGCCAAATACTCACGTCTTCTCTCTAATAATCCAGGCATTGCCTTAAATTGTACAATCCCAAGCGCAGCATTCATGTCAGGCATCAGTTCCAATTTACCAGTTATACTCATCAGTTCCTGAAGCGGTTTTATATATTTCTTTTCATTCAGGATTAAAGCCGCTCCCCCTCCGGTAGTAATTACAGAGTCCTCTTCAAAGGCTGATATTATTATAGACGAAATTTCACCAGGTTTATATTCATTTTTTCTTGTACCGAATCCCTGTGTTATATCCTCAATTATGGGTACGGGAATTTGTGAAAGCATTTTATAATCTGGAAGATTGCCAAAAGGATCATACATAATTACGGCAGAAGGATTTTCCGGAAGAAGCTCTTTTACTGCTTCAAATGAAATACATCCTGTAAATTGGTCAACATCAGCAAATAAAATGATACATTGTAATTTTTCAAGTATATCAATATACCAGGCTGGTGAAAGTGGAGAGATAACAACTTTTGATTCTTTTCCTAGATGCAGAAGTTCACATGCAGTCTCAAAGGCTTTTACATAAGATCTCATTAGGACACAACTTTCTGCTCCAAAATATTCTTTGATTATATGAGAAAATTCACTATACTTTTCCCCTGGGCCAACAGCCTCATCGACCATAGTATTGAGTACAGAATCCATATCCTTTCGCTTTAAAGTTGGTTTAAAGAGTTTTATCATGAAATAAACACCTGTTTAAATATATCCTTTAATTTTATTTCTTATTAAGAATAATTGAGAAGTATTTACTTTGCAATAGGCAATTTAAAAATGTATACGTCGATTTTGTATTTTACCTGAAATAAATCAAGTTTTTACTGTTGTATTTTTGATAGGAAATAATAATTTGCATGATGAACTTTATAATTAACCTGTTAGCGGGAAATAGCCTGGCCAGATAATTCGAAGAATTTTCTGCCTACGACACGGGAAAAGCTCTTCGTGCACTCTCACTTAATCGTATTCCAGACTTCTTTTTTACACAGAGCTTCTTGATTTCTCAAATGCTTTCCCTGGGCAGAA
>Ga0208902_1000212_pt1 | contig 35118 bp, 34 predicted proteins | sample AntAceMetag02UKH_FD_184767 | JGI IMG/M metagenome (GOLD analysis project Ga0208902, IMG submission 184767) | Saline lake microbial communities from Ace Lake, Antarctica - Antarctic Ace Lake Metagenome 02UKH (SPAdes) (version 2) | ecosystem: Environmental > Aquatic > Non-marine Saline and...
TTTCTACCGGAGGAAGAAGAACTTTCTCTTGGTCTAATAAGATGATCTGATAAAGATTATGGTCATATCCTCCGGAGGAAGATTTCTGTTTTACTACTTTTTTAATGAGGCCATAGTTGACCAGTGTACTGCGGTATTTGATCAAGGTCTTGGTCGTAGTACCCATCCTATTATTCAGAGTTTGAATAGAAGGCCAGGCGGTATCTTTTCCTTTATGGCAATAGCTCAAGAGTTGGAGATAGAGCATAGCCGGACCGGAGCCGATGACATTGACCCAGTACGCTAAGAAGTAGTCCTGGATATGGGTATATGAATTGTTTTTATTATCCGCACTTTTTCTTTGCATGTTTTTTACCTTTCATAAAATAGTTTTTATGAGATTGCCATATCGCAATGACAGAAAATATTTCCCCCTCACCCCAACCCTCTCCCTCCGAGGGGAGAGGGAGTAAGAAGAAAAATATTTACCCCTCTACTTATATAAATGCAAAAAAGAGGAGATTTCGCAGGGTAGTTTGTAAAAAAAATTAATAAATATTTTTACCTCTCTATCTTGTAAAAGCAAAAAAGAGGCAAAAATGCTACACCCTGATGAAAAAAAATTAAATTTATTTTGTTGGTTGAAAATAGGAATGGAGTAAAAATGATAAAAAAAGGCAGCGGCAACAGCAGCACCAGCAGGAAAAAATTCCACCCTAATGTTGTTGTTGTTTTATTTGTTACTGTTCTTACTTGTTGTTGTTAGTGTGGAAATATTCCACTAGGGGTAGTGGAAATAATCCAGTAGGGTAGTGGAGAATTTCCACTAAGTATAGAGTAAAAATTCTTTTAAAGTCTTAGAGGAATAAAGAGGGCTATGTTCGGTAGTAAAAAGATATCAATTCATATTGCATTTCTACGGTTTCATAAAGTATCATTATCATCTGTTGATGGAAATTTTCCTCAAAGTAAATCTATTAAAAGATATGAGACATTTAAATGATTTCTATATTCAAACGATTCGGTAAAAGTTACTAAAGAACTGGCCATCATTTGCCAGACTGATACAAATGATACGGATCACCTAAAATATGAGTATTTCTAAAAAAGAGATAGCAGGATATCTTACGGTGTATTATAATACAGTGAGTAGGGTGATTAAAAAAATAGAATGAGAAGAGGATAGGGAGATAAGCAGACATTAAGAGAGAGTAATGAGTAAGTGTTTAACGATAAAAAATTAAAATAAGTGAATAATCAATTTAACAGTAAACGAGTATTCTTTTTGTGGGATAGCTTTTACTGAATAAGTAATAGAAAGGAAGTCAGGTTTTATGGAAAATATGGAAAGTACAGCAAGTAAAAAGTCTTGTAATACCCTTGTTGTGTATTATTCAAGAACGGGGTCTACAAGAAAAGTAGCCGAATATATTACAAAACAGCTTGGTGCGGATATGGAAATGATTATTGATATGAAAAAACGTTCAGGGGTATTTGGTTTTGTTATAGGGGGAATGGATGCGCTTATGAGGAAGGAGACTGAAATAAGTGAAATAAAAAAAGATCCCTCTAAGTATGATCTTGTGATTATGGGAAGCCCTTTGTGGGCAGGAAATATATCTCCGGCAATAAGGACTTATTTAAATAAATACAAGGCTAATATCGAGTCAGTGGCATTCTTTGTCACCTCAGGCGGTCCAAGTCAGGGGAAGATTTTTGAAGAAGCGAGAAGCCTTCTTGGCAAAGAACTCATTTCCTTTATGGGAATATGTACAAAAGAGATTAACGATGATTCTGTCTTTGATACTAAATTATCTTCATTTATTGAAAGTATCACTTTAAAAAAATGGTGAATAAATAGGGGCAGCTTGGGTTCAAGTTTGTAGGACCCTAGGGTTAAGATCCAGGAATTTACATTTTTTTATTCTATTTTATTTTGGATTTTGTAAATGCGTTTAATCCGATTTCATTATTTACATGTGAAATTAAATCAAATTATATATTTGAAACGAGAAAAGCCTTCACAAATTATTACCTTTCAATCCGTAAAGTAAAATTACTTTAAGTGATTAGGTAATTTATGAAAGATTATTGACATATATTTTTATATTAGTATAATAATGGTATAATGAAAGTAAAATAAAAGTTATACAGGGGAGAAAAATATGCCCAAATCAAGATTGACAGTCACTATTTCACGTGACGATTATAAGAGAATTGAAGAAGAAAAAAGAAAGAAGGGTGTTAGCAGGAGTGCATTAGTAGAGGAAATAATTAAATTCTTTTTTGTAAAAGAGGATGAGCAATTTAAAATAAAAAAATATATTGATGGTTATAAGAAAATTCCAGAGAAAACAAATGATATGGCTCAACTTGAACAAGTTCAGTTTGAAACTTTAGATAAGGAGTTTTAATATGCACAAAGGTGAAATTTGGTGGGCAAATTTACCGAGTCCTATAGGCAATAGGCCTGTAGTTTTGCTCTCCAGAAATGAAGCATATTCTGTACGCAATGCTGTTACCGTTGCTGAGATCACTTCCACAATACGTCATATACCTGTAGAGGTGAATCTCGGAACCGAAGATGGTTTGCCAAAAAAATGTGTAATAAATCTTGATACCATAATTACTATTAGAAAAGAGTTGCTTACAGAAAAGATAACTGATCTTATTCCAGAAAAAATTAATAAAGTCGAAGAAGCTATAAGATTTGCTCTTGATTTAAAATAGTTTTTTCTAATACAAATGAAGAGTTTTAGAGAGTTTAGAGTTGGTTTCACAACTTCACATTTTTTTATTCCATTCTCGTGTTAAATTTTATGAAATCATGAATCCTTCCTTTCCCATTTACTCTTGAGATTTAATTAAATTATTTTTCAATAAAAACCTTTGCAAACAATTGTCTTACAATTCAAAAAAGTAATTGACTTATCCACATCTTTCATATTATCCTATATTCATATCATTTTGAATTCAATTTAGACTCCTGAATTATTAAAATAACCCCACCAAAAGAAAGGTAATACAGTGATGCAGAAAAAATGTTTTTTCTCTCAATTATTATTTCTATCTATTTTATTTACACTTCTCGTTTCTTTTAAGGTTGGAGCAGACCAGATCACTGAGCCGATAGCTGTAGAAACGTTCAACTCAAGATCTGCAGCTATAAAGCTGGGCAATGAGGTTTTACTGGAGAACTATTTTCACCTTATCGAGGGTAAAAATGTGGGATTGGTGACCAATCAAACGGGCGTAGACAGCAGAGGGATTAGTTTTATTCATATATTAGCAGGTACCGAAGGAACAAAACTGGTCGCCCTTTATGGTCCGGAACACGGAATTGATGGAATTGATAGAGCTGGTGCCTGGGTGGTGTCCTACGAACACCCAAAGTTTGGTATTCCTGTTTATAGTCTTTATGGTGCTACCAGAATGCCTACGCAGATGATGTTGCAGGGGATCGATGTACTCCTTTTTGATATCCAGGATATCGGTGCCCGTACTTATACCTATATGTCTACTCTGCAGTATTGTTTGGTTGCAGCGGAAAAGTATCATAAACCACTCATCGTTCTTGACCGTCCTAATCCCTTGGGAGGACTGATCGTGGAAGGTCCTGTACTGGAAGACCCTTTTAAATCCTTTATGGGGGTAGACAACCTACCTATGGCTCACGGTATGACTGCCGGAGAATTAGCCCTTTTTTTTAATCGTAACATTGGAGCCGAACTGACAGTTGTACCCATGGAAAGTTATCATCGAGTGATGACTTTTCTTGATACCGGATTGACCTTTGTACAGACTTCTCCTAATATTCCTGACCTTAACTCTCTTTATGGTTATATGGTGACCGGATTAGGAGGAGGGACAGGCATTTTTCAGGCAGATAAATTTAACTGGGTTGGTGGAAAAGGCCTTGATGCCATTCGCTTTGCCGAACTGCTTAACGGGGCGGGATTGCCCGGAGTGCTCTTTATTCCGGAAGTACGGGGAACAGCAGGTGGTGTCCGTCTGGAAATTCGTGATCCATATCATTTTAATCCTGCAAAGACCGGTGTTTATGTTTTGGCTTATGCCTTTATCTTGGGGGATTTTATAGTGCCGAAAAGTATACCAGGTAATATAGTTATGTTTGACAAGGTAATGGGAACCGACAAGATTGGTCGATACCTGGAGGAAGGCCTTGCCCCGCAGCAGATCGTTGCCCTTTATGCCCCTGAGTTAAAGCGATTTAAACAGGAGAGGGAGTATTATCTTATTCCTCAATACGACGGTCCGGTTAATAGCGAGATAAGCGAATAAGAAATTATAGTTCAAGCTTCACAATTTCATAAAACTCAAAACGTAGAAATGTGAAATTGTGAAGCTTGAACTTAAGAATTAAATCTAAAAAAGAAGTTTTTTCAAATATTTAGACTTCGTTCCTTTTTATTTTTTTGGTTTTTTTCAAAATATTTTTTTACTTTCGCTATGATTTGCGGTTCAGTCAGCTTATCGGTCGTTTCGATATCGGAGATTTTATTTAAAAGCATATTATTTTTATCTATCCTTTTTTTTAACTCATTTTTTGCTTCTCCCGGACCAAATATAAAAATACGCTTTGCATCTTTAAGTAAATCAATAATATTTTGAAAATAGATATTAAGATGTTTGTTATAGCGAAGTTCTCTTTTGCTTTCTGAAGTAGCGCCTTGCATGCCCCAGGGGGTACTAGATCGTGAGCCGTCTTTTAGTCGAAAGTGTCCTTCGACATCCGATTCTACATGAATAACCTTGTGGTTTTCATCCATTAAGTTCACAACAATAGCTTTATTGTGGTCAATCCATAAACCAAATAATTTTTCCATTTTTATTCCTCCTGATTTTAATATAAAGAATTTATTTATATTTATATTATGAATTCGGAAAATGTTCTAAAATAAAAGGTGTTAAGGAGCGATTGTTCATGTTTAGTTATTAAGTAACTTATTTGATATTATTATACCACAAAAGTAGGTATTTAATTATAGCAAGTTTGATAAAAAATTTGTAGCTATAATATGGAAGCTTAATTCGAAAGGGTGCAAAAAAATAAAAAGTAATATTTTTTATCCATAAGTAAAACAAAGTATTAAGAATAATATACCATTAGGGTAGTTTCTGTAAGGTCTTTTTCATTGAAGTAAGAAAAATACTCGTAATCTGTTGACTCCCTTAACGCATAAAAAAGATATTGACACTCCTTATCTTTCGTATTATTCTATAATGACAATATTTTTGCAATATAAATCCATTATTATTTTAATAAACATACATAAATAAAGGGTAAAAAAATGCGATTTCAATATAAGTCGAATAATATAATATTTGAAAAGAGGTAATTAAATGTCATTAAAAGAAGAATTGATTAAAGTAGGTCAAAGTTTTCCTGCCGAATTCAAAGAGCAAAGAGATGGTTCCCTTGTTCTAAAATTTGTTATAGCTGAAAGAAAAGCATTTCTCTCTAAAAAGAAATTAACTTATAAAAGCAAGGTAAGAGTAAATGATGAGAAAAAAGAAGTGACTTTTTTTGAGATGTTGAGCGAATCAAGCTCAGGCCTTTCTACCGGTTCCGGTTTTGAGTTTAAAAAAGAGACTTACGGTACTAAGGGGAAAGAGCGTGATGGTGGAATAGAAGAAATGTCAAGTCTGTTTGGCAAAAAATATAACTATTCCTTTGATTATAAAAAGATAAGAGAAGCTTTAAAGGAAGAAGCTCAAAAAACAGGTTATTCTTTTTCTGTAAAACTAATTGAGAAGCTTGTATAATTTCAATATAGGTAATGAAAGATAGAAGAGGGAAACAGAGCGAAGTGTCACGATATATTTCTAAGCAAGGAGTTTTGAAATGTTAGCCTTAACCATATCGAAAAAAATTAAGACGATTTATCCGGAAGCATCATTGGGTGTTTTAGCCATGAAAAATGTGAGCAATCCTCAACAACATGAAGGGCTTGACCAGCGTAAACTCAAAATTGAAAATAATTTAAGGGAAAAGTTTGCCGGTTTAACCAGGGCTGATTTGAAAAAGCTGGAACCCATCAATGCTTACCGGAATTATTACAAAAAATTTAAGAAATCTTACCATATATTATTTCAATTGGAATCCATTGTTTTCAAGAATAAATCAATTCCTAAAGTTGCTGCATTGGTTGAAGCAATGTTTATGGCTGAATTAAAGAATCTATTATTAACTGCTGGCCATGATTTAGACACGGTAGACCTGCCTGTTAAACTTGATGCTGCAAGTGGAACAGAAAAGTACATCATGCTCAACAGGCAGGAAAAAGAATTACTTCCCGGTGATATGTTTATATCCGATTCCGGGGGAATTATGTCCAGCATCATATACGGACCGGACTTGCGGACGAGGATAAATTCCGATACACAAAATGTTCTATTTACGGTGTATGCGCCACCGGGAGTAGAAAAGTCGGAAGTATTTCAACATCTTCAAGATATAAGAGATTATGTACATATTATTACACCGGATAGCAAAGTCGAATTAATAAAAGTTTACGGTTGTAAAGATGTGTAGAGTATAAAAAACCGTTTCTTGATAGCGGTCGGACACTCTATTTTTTGGTTAAACCGATATGTTATAGGAAGAAAGTTTCAAGGCTATGATAAACTTAGAAAATTATTTTAAAAATGGAAAAATTTACGTCTGGAAAGAAACTTTTGCAATTATCAAAGCAAAAAAGGCGGATTTTAATGCATTTGCCAATATCATTGATAAAAATGAAATCACCGTGATTGCAGACCAATCCAAGTATGATAAAAAAAATGTGATTGAAATCGAGAAAGATTGGAAAATCCTGACATTTGATATGATTTTACCCTTTGAACTGGTTGGTTTTCTGGCAAAAATTTCCAAAGTACTCACTGATGAGAAAATACCAATATTTGCAATTTCCGCTTATTCTACCGATCATCTTTTAATCAAAGTAAAAGATTTAAAAAAAACTGAAGAGAAACTTAAAGGACTTGGGTGTATTGTTGAAGGGAAATAATATTATTTTCCCTTGACACTTGCCCAATAAGTTAAAAAATAATCCTGGATATGGGTATATGAATTATTATTAACTGCTATTTTTCTTTCCATAGTTTTTACCTTTCATAGAATAGTTTTTATGTGATTGCCACGCTCCCTGAGAGAGCAATGACAGAAAAGAAGTGAAAATAATAAAAAATAGCACCAGCAATAGAGTAAAAATTATCCCTTAATGTTGTGCTGTTATATTGTTATTGTTCTTATTTGTTGTTGTTAGTGTGGAAATATTCCACCAGGGTAGTGGAGAATTTCCAGTAGGGTAGGGGAAATATTCCACCAGGGTAGGGTTAAAATTCAATGTTAGCGTAAACTTTAGTGGGATAGTTTAATAAAGAAAAGAATAATTTTTTTGACACAGTATCTTAACACTTAACACTAATTTTATAAAATAATAATTTTCTATTGCCGTAAAGAGGGCAGATACAAATTTCCCCACAATTCCAATCCAAATCTTTTCTTGGACTATATACACGATGCTCAATACTCGATACTTTTTAAATCTTGACAAATATAACGCACTGTGTTATATATAAGTTGCAACGCATTGCGTTATTGTTTCTAAGGAAAGAGAGGAAATAAATGGAAGAATATATTATTAAAAAATATGTAAATCGCAAGCTCTATGATACACAAGAAAAAAAATACATTAACCTTTATGGTGTTTCAAGGCTTATTCGGGAAGGAATAGAAGTAAAAGTCATTGATAATAAAAGCAAAGAGGATATTACTTCATTGATATTGGCTCAAATTATTGTAGAGCAGGAAAAAACTAAAAAAGTCATGTTGCCTTCGATCCTTTTTCCTTTAGATATATTAAAGAAAGGGGGAGGAAGTATCTTAAATTTAAGCAAAAAGATATTTCTTGCCGGTATTGGCACTCTTTCCCTTAGTAAGGAAAAAGCCAACAAGATAGCTGATGAACTCATTGAAAAAGGTGAATTAAGCAAGGATGAAAGCAAAGAGTTTATTATTGACCTGCTGAGCAAAGCTGAGCAGGAAAAAGATAAATTATTAGGAAGAATAAAACCCGGCTTGGAAAAAATGAATTTTGTTTCGAAAAAACAGGTAGATGAATTGGAAAAAAAGATTAATGAGTTGGAAAATAAAATTGAGAGTTTAACCAGGACAACAAAATAGAAAAAAACATAAAAATTTCTTTAACGATGTTATCTTTGGTATTAAAGGTTTGATATTTTGTTATATTTTATTGTAAAAATGATAAGCTGGATAATATTTAAGTGCTTTTTTGGACTCAGAATAACGGGTAGCAAAAATCTTCCAAAGAGTGGTCCTTTTATAGTTGTAGCCAATCATTCAAGCGTGTTCGACGGATTTATTCTTGCAGCTTCAATCAAACCTAAAATCACCTTCATGGCTGCTGCCTATCTTTTTAAAATAAATTTTTACAGATATATTCTCCAGGGAATGGATGCCATCCCGGTTCAAAGAGATGGGAGCGATATCTTTGCTTTGAAAAAATCGATCAAAGCTTTAAAGCAAGGCGGTATACTGGGTATATTTCCCGAAGGTAGAATGAAGAAAGAGGAAGATAGTACTTCGGCAAAAGCAGGTGCAGCTTATCTGGCAATAAAGACAAATGTTCCAATTGTTCCGATAGCCATTTTAGGATCAGGAAAAGCGCTACCGGTTAGAAAAAAATGGCCTAAATTTAGTAAAATTAGGGTACGAATAGGAAAACCAATTATTACATCAAAAACATTAAGCATAGATAAAAAGATCATTGAAAAAATAGTAAACACTTATATGAAAGAGATATATTAGAGGAGAAAGAAATGCAACAGACTGAATCAAAAAAAATTGCCCTGGTCATGGGGAGTGGAGGAGCCCGCGGATATGCTCATTTAGGTGCACTAAAAGCTTTATACGAAGCAGGTGTATCTGTAGATTTTATTATTGGAACTAGTTTTGGTGCTCTCGTTGGAGCAGCTTTTTCAGCAGGACGCGATGTATATGAAATGGAAAAAATAGCACTTGAATTTGGGTGGAGGAAAATTATTAAAATGATGGATATTGGATTTCCAAGAGGAATTATTAACGGTAACAAAATGGAGCGTTTTTTTTCATACCTTTTTAAGCAAAAACGATTCTCTGAGCTTGATATTCCCTTAACCGTAGTTACTACTGATCATACTACCGGGGAAGAAGTGCTGATTAACGATGGATTGGTTTCTGAAGCAGTGATGGCCAGTTCTGCGCTACCGGGTATTTTTAGCCCGAAAAAATTTAATGAGCAATGGTTAATGGATGGTGCTCTAGTGAATCCGTTGCCTATTCAAACAGCTTTGGATTTAGGCGCTGATGTAGTTATTGCGATTGATGTCAGTTGCCCTATTAAAAGCGTGAAGTATCTGAATGGATTTCAACGTCATTCAAGCAGTCTATTTAAAAATATTTGTCAAATACCGGGTGTGAATAGTATTGTTTCTCCAGGTAGATTTTCGAAGAAAATGAAATATATTATACCTGAAGGTTTTTACACTGCTTCAAATGGTTTAAGAATCAGAGAAAGCAATGAAGAGAAAATAAATAATATTCCTAATGCAAAAAATGTGATTCTTATAAAACCAAAAGTAGAAAAGATTCATTGGCGTGATTTTCATCGTGTTCAAAGATGTATTGATTTGGGAACTGAAGCAATGTCCGATTCGATTGCCAGTGATATTAAAAAGTTGTCTATTGGTATAAATAGATCTAAAGAAAAAGTGTATGTAGGTTGTTAGCTTTCTAAATAATTCAAAACGTAAATCAGAAGATACGCCATTTAATACTTTCAAAAAAAATAAGGATTGGAAACTGTAAAGTTACTCTTTGTTATAAATATATGATAAAATCAAGAAAATGACTTGGAAAAAGAAAGGTTTTACAAATGGGCATAATAGGAAAGTTTAGGGGCTTTGATAATGAATAAGGGATTTGATTATCAAGAAAATTATGTTAAGTTTTTTCTTCAAAAAGGAAATTCATATTCAAGATAATTTATTTTTTAAACTTTTAATATGATTTTAATAAGAAGGGGGGTACGATTATGAAATTCTTAAGAACCTTTGGTTCGCTTGCATTTGTTATTGGTCTTTTTACTGCAATATTTGTTGGGGGAATTTGGGAAGTCCATACTAATCCGGATTTACCGTTGTGGTTGAAAATTGCTATTTATTTTCTCTTAGGAGGGATTTTGGTGGTATTAGCTACTGTGGCATTTGAACAGAAAAAAGGGAAAAGTGCGGAAAAAATAATATCTTCCCCTGATGATTATAGTGGTATACTAATTCAGAATTCTGAAAAAGTTCCGGGGTATGAGATTGATAAGAATTTAGGCTTGGTTCAGGGACATACGATCTATGCCATCTGGATTGGAAAAGATTTATCTGCCATTATAAGACTTGTACTGGGCGGTGAATTAATTGAATACACCGAAATGATGGGTGGTGCTCGTAAAGTAGCAACCAGTCGAATGTTGGCTCAAGCAGAAGAAATGGGAGCAGATGCAGTTATCAATGTACGTTTTATGACGACAAGTGTAATTGGCAGTGCAGCCGAACTTCTAGCTTACGGAACAGCGGTTAAGCTTAGCAAATCAAAAGCACGGCTATAATGATACGAAAAAATATTTAGCTGTTGAGAGAAAGGAGTGATCGAAGTCAGCACATTTTTTGTGGAGACACATACACATCTTGATTTGATTAAAAGAAACGCAGAAGAAGTTATAAAAGAAGCAGTTAAAAATAAAGTAACCAAAATGATCAATATAGGCATTGATTTACCTTCGAGTCAAATTGCAATTGAATTTGCTTTACGCTTTAAGGAAGTATATGCCGCAATTGGATATCACCCTAATGAGAGCAATCTAATCGATGAAGAGGGATGGAAAGAATTGGAGAAATTGGCTTGTCATGAGAAAGTGGTAGCAATCGGGGAAACCGGCTTGGATTATTATAGAAAAAGAAGCACTATTAGACAGCAGATGATAGCTTTTAAAAAACATTTAGTTTTGGCTCGCAAATTGAATTTACCAGTTATTGTTCATGATAGAGATGCACACAAAGATATTTTGAAAATCTTGAAAGATGAAGCAACCGGGTTAAAAATAGTGGTTCATTGTTTTTCCGGAGACATGGATATGGCCAGGGAGTGTATGGATGAAGGTTATTATATCGGCATAGGGGGAGTAGTTACCTTTAAGAATGCAAAATCTTTACAATCCATTACAAAAGAGTATCCCTTGGATAAAATCCTTTTGGAAACAGACTCGCCCTTTCTTGCTCCACATCCTTTTAGAGGAAAACCTAATGAACCAAAGTATATACCTTTGATTGCTGAAAAGATTTCCGAATTAAAAGGTATTAGCTTGGAAAAGGTAGCAGACGTCACTTCCGGGAATTGCAAAACAGTATTTGGGATTTAATTAAAAATAAAACTATTTGGATAGATTTTAATGGTTTAGTTTTGTAAAAAATTTGACATAAAAACAAAATGGGGTTATATTATATTAACAATATTAAAAATTTAAAATTCGATTGGTTTAATAAAAATGAAAATTGAATTAAAAAGAATAAATTACATTATTAATAATTACTACTATTATTATTACTATTATCTCGAGGGGGTATATGCCTAAGGGATAAATAGTAATACTTAATTGCTATTATCTAAAACAAAACCATAGGCATGTGCCTCCCAAGGCCATTGCCTATGGTTATTCTTTTTTGAAGAAAAAAAGAAGGGTCATAGGTGTTTTTCATTTTAACATTTTGGCTCTTCTTTTATTTTTACGGGAAATAGAATTTTTATCGAGAAAAATAAGAAGGGAGGTTAATATATAGGATTAATTTAAGGATAATTAAGAAATTAAAAAATAAATAAATTAAAAAGAAGGAGAAAATTATGAAAAATTTATCAATTTTATTATTAGTATTAACACTTTTGATTGTCGGAGGAATATCATCTTTTGTTTCAGCTGCGCCTTTATTGATTGGAGTGACACAGATTGTAGAACATCCTGCATTGGATGCAGCTCGGGATGGTTTTATAGAAACTTTGGAAGAAGCAGGATTTAAGGAAGGCGTAGATGTCGTCTATGATTTACAAAATGCACAAGGGGATTTTAACAATGCTATTTCTATTGCTCAGAAATTTAAAGATGATAAAGTAGATTTAATTGTAGCTATTGCTACGCCCACCGCTCAAGCAGCATTACAAGTTAACAACGAGATTCCAATAGTTATCAATGCAGTGACCGATCCGGTAGCAGCAGGCTTGGCGAAAAGCTGGGAAAGCTCCGGGAATAATCTTACCGGAATGAGTGATGCCGCTCCAAATAAGCAACAGGTTGAATTAATTCCACGTTTTTTACCTGAAGCTAAAAACGTAGGAACTATTTATAATGCAGGTGAAGCTAATTCAGTGGTTCAAATTGAAGTTGCAAAAGGGGTTTGCAAGGAACTCGGCCTTAATTTAATCGAAGTAACTGTAAGCAATTCCAGTGAAGTACTAATGGCAGCACAGTCTTTGGCTGGTAGAGTGGAAGCTATATATATCGTTACAGACAATACGGTGGTATCCGCTTTGGAATCTGTAATAAGTGTATGCAATCGACAAAAGATTGCTCTGATTGTTGCTGATCCGAGTACGGTTGATAAAGGAGCTTTGGCTTCTTATGGAATTGATTATTTTTCCCTGGGGAAGAGATCCGGAGAAATTGCTCTAAAGATAATTGAAGGTGCCAAACCTTCCGATATTCCAATTCAAATGATCACTGATCCTAAGGATTTACAGTTTGTAGTGAACCTGGATGCTGCAAAAGTCATTGGGCTTACTGTAAGTGATAAAATAATAGAAGAAGCAGATAAAATTATAAAAGATGGTAAAGTACAGGGTGAATAATCCCTTATTAAAAGAAAGGATCAGATAATATGTCGATAAGTCTTTTATTGCATGCATTGGAACAAGGATTAGTTTTTGGAATAATGGTATTGGGAGTATTTATTACTTACAAAATATTAGATTTTCCTGATTTAACTGTTGAAGGTACTTTTCCTTTGGGAGCCGCAGTAGCCGCCAAGGTTATTTTTTCCGGAGGGGATCCATTATGGGGTACATTTTTAGCCATAATAGCCGGTTCCCTTGCCGGATTAATTACCGGTTTATTGCACACCAAATTAAAATTGACCAATCTTCTATCGGGAATTTTAACCATGACTCTTTTATATTCGCTTAATTTAAGAATTATGGGAAGACCAAATATTCCCTTATTGGGGAAAGTAACCTTGTTAGAAGAAATAAAAAACTTTTTTCCTAATTTGTCGATGGATTATCTGATTCCTTTCTTTTTCCTATTTATAGTTATCATAATAAAATTTATTTTAGATTATTTCTTGTCTACAGAAATAGGTTTGACCATCATTGCCACCGGTGACAACGAGCAGATGATAAGGAGTTTGGGAGTGAACACAGATTTTACTAAAATTGTAGGACTTTGTATTTCAAATGCTTTGGTCGGATTATCCGGGGCACTTTTTGCCCAGTATTCCGGATTTGCAGATGTAAATATGGGTTTAGGTACAGTCGTTTCCGGATTAGCTTGTGTAATTATTGGTATTAGTATTATAAAAATACCTACTATTTTCTGGAGAACCATTGCCGTATTAGTTGGCTCTTTGATTTATCGTTTTCTAATGATTGTTGCTTTGCGTTATGGTTATAGTCTTGGCTTCAAACCGGGGGACCTGAAATTGATTTCCGTTTTACTGGTCATCATAGCATTAACCGTACCTGTTATAAAACAAAAGCTTAATTTTATCGAAAGATTCAATTTAGGAAGAAAAGATCTTCAAAATAATAATGGAAATGGAAAGGAAGTGTAAACTATGCTGATCATTAAAAAATTAACAAAGTATTTTGCACAAAATACGCCTCATGAAACTCTGGCTTTAGATGATTTTAACTTAGGCATTAGAAAAGGTGATTTTATTACTATTATTGGCAGTAACGGTGCTGGTAAGTCAACTCTCCTAAATTTGATTGCCGGAACCCAGCAGCAGAACAAGGGAGAAATAAAATTATCAGGAGAAGTGATTAGCAATCAAGCTGAATATCAAAGAGCTCGTTGGATTGGGCGGGTTTTTCAGAATCCCCTTCTAGGGACCGCTCCATATATGACTGTCGAAGAAAATTTATCTTTGTCTATAAAAAGAGAAAAAAGAGGATTACGTTTGGGAATTAATAAAAATTTGCGAAACTTTTTTCGAGAAAAATTAAGCGAATTAAATTTAGGGCTGGAAGATAATATCTCAAAAAAAGTAGGTTTGCTTTCCGGAGGGCAAAGGCAGGCAATGACCATGTTAATGGCGACCATGTTTAAACCCAAGGTCTTGCTTTTGGATGAACATACAGCAGCTTTAGACCCGGAAAGTAGTAAAAAGATTTTAAAATTAACTCAGGATTTAGTAAAAGAGCGGCAAGGAGATTTAATTACTTTAATGGTTACGCATAATATGAAACAGGCTTTGGATGTGGGTAATCGAACCGTGATGATGGACAGAGGACATAATATTTTTGATATCCACGGAGAAGAAAGGAAAAAAATTACCGTAGATGATTTAATCAAACAATTTTCCCGATTGGGAAATCGAAAGGATAAATATGTAGAAGATAGAATGGTTCTGGTATAAAAGTTAGTGTAGCCTTAATTCCAACCCAAATCTTTTCTTGGACTATATACGCGATACTCGATGCTAATTCTTTAGGATTTTTTGTTGGTATAAATTCTAATAGAGTAGTTTAATAAAAAGAAGAATACTGTTTTTTTGTATTTCTTTCCCTTTTTTTCTAACTCGATACTCGATACTATATACTATATACTGTTTTTACATTCTTTTGTTTCAATTGGTTTTTTATATTATAATAGTAAATAAAATAATGAGTCTTGTCTTGTATATAGGTAAGACTTTTGCTATAAATCATATAAATGTATTAAAATGCTAATGTAAACTATTTTATTCCGATTCCTGGTTTTCTTTTTTTATTCTTTTAACCATCCAACCAGGTAATTATTTCACCAGCTAACTAATCCTCAGCAAGATGCAATTTACGAAATAAGAGATACGAATTTTAAAGGGAGTGAAAAGATATTGAATAAAAGGTTATATTATAAAGACCCATATCTAAAAGAATTTAAAGGAAAGATTTTAGAAAAAATAAGAATTGATGGCAAACCTGCTATTGTTTTAGATAATACCTGCTTTTATCCTACTTCCGGTGGTCAGCCAAATGATTTAGGTTATATTCAGAATATGCCAATCGTTGATGTAATAGAAGATAAAGAGAAGATAATTCATATATTAAAGGAAGGTATTGAAGAAAAATGCGAAGACACAATAATTGGGAAAATTGATTGGAAAAGAAGATTTGACCATATGCAGCAACATAGCGGACAACATATTCTCTCGGCTGCTTTTGAAAAATTATGGGATGCCGATACGGTATCTTTTAATTTGGGAGATGAAATTTGTTCTATAGATATTATGAAAGATAATATTACATCTGAGGAAATAAAAAAAGTCGAAGAATTAGCCAATGATATCGTTTTAAAAAATATGCCAATTGAAGTTTATTTTGTAGAAAGAGAAAAAGTCGGTAAATTAAATTTAAGAAAATTACCTCTCCAAAAAGGAAAAATTAGAATAGTAGAAGTAAAGGATTTTGATGTCTGCGCCTGCTGCGGTACTCACTGCCGTACTACCGGAGAAATTGGACTAATAAAAATATTAAAGTGGGAGAATAGGGGAGCAAAAATTCGTATAGACTTTTTATGCGGTAAACGTTCTTTGAAGGATTATTTTTGGAAAAACGAACTTATCAGGAATATCTCTAACAAATTAACGATTAAAGATTCGGAGTTGGGAGAAGTGGTGGAGAGAATGTTAGAGGAGAAGAAGGACACCAGAAAAAAATTAAGAGAATATAAAGAAAAATTACAGGCGCATGAAGCAAATAAATTAATTAATGAATCAATTTTAGATGACAATGGCGTAAAGATTATGAAGAAAGTATTTGAGCAAAAATGTTTTCAGGAAGTAAGAGAATTAGTTCAGAAGAGTATCAATTTAGACGACAGCATAGTTATATTTGCCGGAATTAAGAATAAGGGAGAAGGTGCCAAGATATTGTTTGCCTGTTCCAAAACATTAAAATATGATATAAATAAGTTAATAAGGGAAGCTGGAAAATTTATCGAAGGTCGAGGAGGCGGAGCTCCTAATTTTGCACAAGCCGGAGGAAAGAATGTGGAAGGGATTGAAAATGCCCTGAATTTTGCTTTAGAGCATTTTCAAGAATTTGTTAAAAAATGAGGAAAAATAAAAAATTAATAAATAGATTAGCTTTCGTGATAATCTTTCTTTTAATAACTTTTTTATTGGTAAGTTTTAATTCATTTTGCGCAGAAAGAGATTTAGCCAAAGAGCAGAAATTAGGAAAAAAAATATCTCAGGATATTGAAGAAAAATATGAGCTTGTAGAGGACTTGCGCCAGAATCGCTTAATTGATGAGATTGGACAAAAACTGGCAAAATATTCTGAACTGGAAGATTTAAAATTTTATTTCAAAATATTAAAAAAAGAGGGACCTAATGCTTTTTCTATTCCCGGGGGGTATATATATGTCACATCCGACCTTTTTGATTACACGCAATCAGACCATGAACTAGCTGGTATTTTAGCTCACGAAATTGCCCACGTAATTCACAATCATGCCTTAAAACAAACCAGAGATAATACTAAATACACTTTGTTGACTATTCTCGGGGCTCTTTTAACCGGAGAACCGGATGTTGCGGTTTTAGGAAAATTGACAACAATAACTTTCCTGAATCAATACAGTAGAAAATATGAAGAAGAGGCAGATTTATCCGCTGTTGAACTAATGCTCAAAGCAGGATATAATCCTGTTGGATTTTTAACTTATATGGAGAGGCTATATGGTAGAGAAATGTTTAAACCTTCTATAGATTTGGGAATATATCAGACGCATCCAGATACAATCAATCGCGTAAATTATATAAAGAAAGAGCTTCGGAAACGAGGCGTAGAGATCAACAGAAGAGTTACAACCAAGTACTTGGAAGTCAGCACTAAATACGTGATAGAAGATTCTTTGAATACAGGTATTATCTATATGAGTGATATTGAAATTCTCAGATTATCTTATGAAAAGAGCAGTGGTACTTATTCAAAAATAATTGATAGTAGTCAAAAATTAGATAAATTTATTTCGATAGATTTATTTCCTTATGAAGTGAGCATACATTCCGAAAATAATAGTAGTTCGCTTTTTATTAGAAATAACAAAATTATTTCTTTGGAAGATTCTGAAATTGCTCATCTAAATAGAACCGCAGAAGAATTATTGCAGGAAAGTCAAAGTAAGATAAGACAGGTGCTTTGGGAATTTCAACTTAATTTACCTTTTGATACATCAGAAAATATTGATGATTAGAAAAATCAGTGTTCTATTCAAATATAAAAATGCCTGCCTTTTAAAAGGCAGGCATTTTTATATTTGAATAGAACAATATTATAATAAGTTAGTTTAAAATTCCATTACTTTCATAATAAACACTATGATTAGAGCAATAGGTGCAACATATTTAACCAGGAAGGCATAACCGGAACCTAATGTAATACCACCTTTTGCTGCGCCTTCATTTCCAGCTTTGATTGCTTTATCAGTTCCCCAGAACCAACCGATGAAGATTAGCATTAAGAATCCGCCTAAAGGCAGAAAGATATTGGAAGCAACAAAATCAAGTGAATCTAAGATATCTCTTCCGCCAATAATCTTTATATGAGACCATACACCTTGGCCCAAAGAACAGGGAACACCTATTAGGAAAATGATGATTCCCATGGTTACAGTGGCTTTCTTACGGCTCCATTTAGCTTCATCGATAAAGTAGGCACAAACAACTTCGAGCAGGGAAATTGCAGAGGTAACCGCCGCAAAGGTCAACAGCGTGAAGAAGAGGATGCCGAAAAAGTGGCCGATAGCTCCCATGGATGCGAATACAGCGGGAACAGTGATAAAGGTTAATCCAGGACCTGCGCCGGGTTCTAAGCCGAATGCAAAGACTGCCGGGAAAATCATCAGACCAGCAAGTAAAGCGATGACTGTGTCTGCTCCAGAAATCCAGTAAGAATCAGTTGGGATATTGGAATCTTTTTTAAGATAACTGCCATAGGTAATCATACAACCCATACCCAAACTCAATGAGAAGAAAGCCTGGCCTAAAGCAGCTAAAATACCTTCTGCACTTAGTTTGCTGAAATCGGGATTTAAGTAGAAGGATAAACCTGCGGTAGAACCCGGGAGAGTTACTGAACGTATGATTAAAATAAGCATCAATACAATTAAAGCGGGCATTAATATTTTTGAGTATTTTTCGATTCCTTTTTCGACACCTGCCATAACAATTCCTATACATATGGCCATAAATATGGCATGCCAGACGAGGGGAGCGACAGGTGAAGTAATAAAGCCGACAAAAACATTCGCTGCATTTTCACCGCCTGATGCCATATAAGCACCTGATTTAAAGATATAGGAAATCGCCCATCCGCCGATAACTGAATAAAAAGAAAGGATAATAAATCCGGCCAATATCCCCATAGCTCCGACAAGCCACCAGGAACTTTTTGGTGCTAATTCTTTAAATGCGCCAACGGGATTTTTGCTGGTTAGACGACCGATTAACAATTCTGAACTCATAACCGGGATACAAACCAAAACGACAAAAAGTAAATAAACGATGACAAATGCTGCACCACCGTACATTCCGGTGATATAGGGGAATTTCCAGATATTTCCCAAGCCTACTGCTGAACCGGCAGCTGCGGCTATGAAACCAATTCTAGTTCCCCAGGTGCCTCTTGTGTTATTTTCCATTGTAAAACCTCCTTGTTTTTGGAAAATTTTGATAATTTTTAATAAAGGTATAAATTTAAAAATTTCGCGAGACTTCTAAGATAAGTAACTAAAATCTATTATTCATATCACCCCCTTAAAAGAATTTTGATACTGCAGATAATTAAAATTGTTTCTAGCAGAAAGTCTGCAGATTTAGAAAAGTAAATTTAAAATAAAAAATAACCTTACATACACTATATTCAACACCGAATTAAAAATTCCTTCTTTTTATGAAAAATATTTTTAAAAAAAGAAAAATTGAAATAGTTTATTTTTTCTTTTATATTAGTCTGTTTAATTTTTAAGTAAATAAAAAGAAAACCCAAAGGGTAAATTCGGCTATTTGGAATATGTCCCTCGGGCATTTATGATAGCGTGGCATTTAGATGTAACTAAATGCTTTATATTGATCGGTTCAGACTTTTCTTGCCCAAAAGAACAGAACCACGAACATGCTTATATGGAAGAAATAATTGTAAAAATACTAACATTTGTAGCTGCAATTGTCAAGGATTTTAAAGGATTTAAAGGATTTTTACCAGAGAATATTATGTTTTAATAGAAAAAGTAAAAGGTTCTATTAAATGGATTTTTATTATATTCTATTCTCTTTTATTAATAAAGAAAAAATATTCATGTCGAGGTAACCGAAAAATAAATTTAATACTAGTGATCATTCACTATTCGTTATCGACTAATTCAATTGGAAAACATGCAAATCAGGCAACTGACAAACTAAGCTATATCGAGTATTGAGACAAAATAAGGGAAAATAGAATATCGCCAGGAATGAATAGCAAAAAATTAGATAGAAAAAAATAAAATCGGATTTATTCTTTTAATTTTTTTGTTTTGGAGTAAAATAAATAGGGTAATGTAGTATTTATTGGGTTTGCAAAAAACTTAAAATAAAAGGATACTATTGAGCATGAATAAAGATATAAAAAAAGTAAGAGCCCATCTTTTAATCTCGGGTAGAGTACAGGGGGTGGCTTTTCGTTATTATACTATAAATAATGCCCAAAATTTAAGAATAAAGGGATGGGTTAGGAATTGTTGGGATGGTAAAGTAGAGATAGTTATGGAAGGAGAAGAAGAAAAAGTAAAAGAATTAATAGATTGGTGTTATCGCGGACCAAGCAGTGCAATTGTAGAAAAAGTAGATATAAAGTGGAAAAAATTTAGAGGAGAATTCACTGCCTTTGGTATTAGGGGATGGTAAAAAACTCAGGTTAGATAATAAAAAAAGGTTTTGCAATAATTATATTGAATTATATTAGTAAAAAGAAAATTATAAAGAGAAAAAAAGTAGAGGCGGAACAACGAATAAATTCAGAAAAATAAATGTTGACATAAATACTCATGTATATTATACTTTTTAGAGTATTTAAAATAAATGATTTAAATTGTTGGATTATTGGAGGAATTTCAGATGAGAAGAATTTACATGGATAACGCAGCTACCACAACTACAGATGCGGAAGTGGTAGAGGCAATGAATCCATATTTTACAATGAAATATGGAAATCCTAATAGCGTACATTCCTTTGGACAGGAAGCAAGAGATGCGATAGAAAAAGCCAGAATAAAAGTAGCTCATTTGATTGGAGCAAATCCGGGAGAAATTATTTTTACTGCTGGAGGAACAGAAGCAGATAATCATGCTATAAAGGGAATTGCCTGGGCAAATCAAGAAAAAGGAAAGCACATCATCACTACCAAAATAGAACATCATGCTGTCTTGCATGCTTGTAATTTTTTAGAAAAGCACGGTTTTAGGGTTACGTATCTACCGGTGGACAAATTTGGTTTAATAGATCCTGAAGATGTAAAAAAAGCGATTACCAAAAAAACGATATTAATTAGCATTATGCATGCAAATAATGAAATTGGAACCATTGAACCTATTAAAGAAATAGGAAAAATTGCAAATGCATCTGGAATATATTTTCATACAGATTCAGTACAAGCAGTAGGACATATTCCAATAGATGTTAAGGATTTGGGAGTAGATATGCTATCAATGTCCGGACATAAATTCTATGGCCCTAATGGAGTTGGGGTTCTCTTCCTTAAGAAAGGAACTAAAATTGTACCTCTGATAGATGGTGGCGGACAGGAAAAAAACAGAAGAGCAGGGACAGAAAATGTTGCAGGAATAGTGGGTATGGCTAAGGCAGCAGAATTAGCTGAAAAAAGAATGTTTGAAGGCGAAGAAGTAAAAACAATAAAACTGAGAGATAGATTAATTGAAGGCATACTGAAAAATATAAAACATGTTCGTTTGAACGGTCATCCTGTAAGGAGATTACCTGGAAATGTTAATTTATGTTTTGAATTTATAGAAGGCGAATCCATGTTATTGAGTTTAGATATGAAGGGTGTTGCTGCTTCCAGTGGTTCTGCCTGTACTTCCGGTTCTTTAGAAGCATCGCATGTGTTATTGGCTATCGGACTTGTTCCCGAGATAGCACATGGTTCCCTGCGTTTAACCCTGGGAAAAGAAAATACTGAAGAAGATATCGATTATGTAATCGAAATTTTACCAAACATCATTAAAAAATTAAGAAAACTTTCTCCTTTCCAAGGGAAATGGGAAGGAATAAATAATTAAGTGATGGAGTATAATGGATTGTAATTATGTGGGGAAATAAGAACAAAACAGAATTAGCCAAGAAGGAGTATTGTTAAATGGGCATGTATAGCGAAAAAGTAATGGATCATTTTAATAATCCAAGAAATGTAGGAGAAATTAAGAATGCAGATGGGATTGGAGAAGTAGGTAATCCTGTATGCGGGGACATTATGAAAATTTATATAAAAGTTAAGGATAATAAAATAACTGATTGTAAATTTAGAACTTTTGGTTGTGGAGCCGCTATAGCAACCAGTAGTATGATTACAGAAATGGTGAAAGGTAAGCAGGTCGACGATGCATTAAAAATATCCAATAAAGCAGTTGCAGAGGCTTTGGGTGGCCTTCCGCCGGTAAAAATGCATTGTTCCAATTTAGCTGCAGATGGATTGGCGAAAGCAATTGAAAATTACAAATTAAAGAAAAATTAATATATATAAAGGATTTTAAAACATGGTAACATTAAATGTAAATGAGATATCTCTAATGGCTGCTTTTGTAGCCGGTTTATTTTCATTTGTTTCTCCTTGTGTTCTTCCTTTGGTTCCGGGATATATTTCTTTTATTTCCGGTATATCTTTAGAGGAAATTGAGCAGGGAGGTAAACAAAATAAGAATAAAGTAATAATCAGTTCCTTATTTTTTATTCTAGGCTTTTCTTTGGTATTTACTCTTTTAGGGGCTACTGCTACTTTTCTGGGTAGTTTTCTTTTAGAAAAAGCTTTTATTCTGGAAAAATTAGCAGGCATAATTATCATCATTTTTGGTATCCATATGTCGGGAATTTACCGGATAAAATTTTTAGATTATGAAAAAAGAGTATATGCAAAAACCAGACCGGTTAATATTATCATCGGTCCTTTTTTAATGGGATTGGCTTTTGCTTTTGGTTGGACACCGTGCATAGGACCTATCCTGGCCGGAATATTAATATATGCCGGAACTCAAAAAACGCTTTATCAGGGGGTCTTATTGCTTATGGTTTATTCTGCCGGATTGGGAATTCCTTTTTTGCTGACCGCTTTGGCATTGAATAAATTTTATAGACTTTCTGGTAAGATCAAAAAATATTTTAAAACGATCGAGATTGTGGGAGGAATGCTTTTAATCCTGATTGGTGTATTAATCCTTACGGATAATTTTCACAGGATTACAAGCTTTTTCATTAGTTAAATAAAAAAGAAAATAGTAAATAGAAAAAATTGAGGTGAAAAATGGATACAATTTTAAATAAAAAATATAACATCATAATTTTTGCATTATTATTTGCAGTGATTTTTTTTACGGGAATATCATCAAATTTCAGTTTGGTAAACCCATATATTGCGGAAGCAGTGGAAAAATCTGAACCTTTAATTCTAAATTGGTTAAAATATGATGAAGGTCTGTTAAAAGCAGAAAAAGAGGGCAAATTTATATTAATTGATTTTTATACAGATGCATGCGGTTGGTGTGATAAACTGGAAAAAGAAGTCTATTCCAACGAAGAAGTAAAAAAAATAATATTAGAAAAATTTGTTCCCATAAAAGTAAATGCTAAATCAAATAATAAAATAGTGCAAAATGGTGAAGAAATTACCGAGAAAAAATTAGCTACATTATTTAAAGTTACCGGTTACCCAACAACCTGGTTTTTAGAAGACAAGGATAAGGGTATAGCTCCTTTACCGGGATATATTCCTGCTGAACAATTTGTCACAGTACTAAAATATATTGGAGAAGAGTGGTATAAAAAAATAACTTTTCAAGAATATGTAGAGAATAATGAAAGTTAAAAGTATTTAAAAAAAACAGATAGTAATATAAATATTTATTTTTATAGGTCAAGGAAGTATAATTAAATTATAGCTTGTCTTGACCTATATTATTTGTAAAAACTATAATAAAATAAAGTGATTGAATGGATATGATAAAATTCATTAGTATAGAAGAGAAAATAATTCGCACCTTAAAAGAAATTAAAGAAATTAGTCATGGAAAAAAAATTGTAGTTGCTTTTTCGGGTGGTTTAGATAGCACAGTTGTTTCCAAGCTTGTAATTAGTGCTTTAGGGAACGAGAAGATTGAGGCAATTTCGGTTAATTTTGGAGATTATAGTTATCTTAGAGGATTAAAAAATATCCAAATCATAAGTAATGATTTAGGATTGAATGTAAAAATGATACCTGGAAAAAAAATACAAGAAAAAGTTTTAAGGAAGGGTCCGGCTTGTAACCAATGCACCAGAGTTGCTAAATTAGGACTGGTAAAAAAAGAAGCTGGGGATAGGTTGGTTTTAACCGGATCAAATCAGAGTGATACATGGGGAAAAATGGGTGTAAAATTATGTGGTGGTTTTTATGCTCCGCTTATGAATATGTCCAAAGAAGAAATCAAGGGAATTGCTAGACATTTCAGTTTAAATATTTTAAAAATTGGTGAAAATGAATTCAGAGAAGGGTGTAAATTAAAGCACTTGTTAAAACCTCTCGCAAATCCCGATTATCATGGTCAGGCCGCGGCTGAAGCAAATGAAATTTTACTAGAAATACTAAAGAAAGAAAAATTTAATCAGGTTTTGGCAAATGTTAAAATAATCGGTCCATTGAGTAAGAACATTGGATTAGTAAATATATCACCTATGCCGGGGGTTAAATTAAAAAATAGAATAGTTAAAGAGCTAAAAAAAATAAAAACTTTGGAAAAATTTGAAATTTTAGAAAAACCTGTAAAATTAATTATAAAAGCAAATAAAGGACAATTTGATAATCAGCATTCACGTTATTGGTTAGAAAAGGGCAGACTTCAACCCGATTTCACAGTTCCTATTACGCTTGAATGGCTATTAACAACCAATAAAAATCTGGCTACTTTCCAAGTGGTTGATTACCAAATTATAGGATAGCACAATAAATCAGTATCGAGTACATAGTTTCGGGTGTAGAAAATAGAAGTCAGGAGCCAGAATTCAGGATTCAGAATATTATAAACGGATAATGTAAAGCACAGAACGTAACTAGTTACACGGTTAACTAGATAATAAATCAATGTAAAATTAGCTAACTAATTTAATTGGTGAATAGGTGAATTACCTAATTGGTCAATTAATTTAAATTAATTCAAGGAGGGATTAAGAAAAATGTCTAATCAGAACTTATCTGAATTTGATATTGAAGAAGCTATTAAAAATGTAATGGACTTAATGGGAATTGCCGCACGTACTGCACCAAAATCTGCAGGAAAAGATTTTGTAGTGATCAAAGCAATATATGGAGTTGATGTAAAAAAATTAGCGGAAGAGATGGTCAGTTATGGCGAAGAGATGGGTAAGAATAATTTTGATCGTGATGGTAATAATGTTAAAAATTCTCTGGCTGTATTGTTAATAGGCCTAAAAGAAGCTCAGTCTCTCGGCTTGAATTGTGGTGCCTGCGGATACGACCAGTGTACTGACCGAATTTCCCATATGGGTAGTGAATTTGACGGACCCCAATGTGCTTTTCGATTGCTGGATATGGGAATAGCTATTGGTTCAGCGGTTAAAACTGCCGGAATGATGAATGTAGATAATCGTATCATGTACCGGGCAGGAATAGTTGCCAAAAAAATGGGTTTAATAGATGCGGATTTCGTCATGGGCATCCCTTTATCGGTAACTGGCAAGAGTATTTATTTTGACCGGTAAGTCTAATTAAATTACTATTTATTTTTAAAATAGTAAGAAACTAAATTACTGTGAAATAATTACTCAGTATTCTAATAAGAAAATGAGAAAAATTAGCCATTTTTTATAGATATGACTGACGTTTGCCAAGTAAATATTTTAAAACAATATAAAATAATTTAAGTAAAAGAATTTAGAAAGTCTTTGTTTATCTTAATTTTCAATAAAAATGTTTTAATAAAAAAATATTATGGAGATTAATTTTATAAATTGGCACAATAATTGCTTTATTATTGGTTAGAATGAAAAAAATCAGAAGGAGGTGAAACAGATGAAAACGAAGTTGATGATACTAACCTTAATAGTCGCAATAACTGTAGTATTTTTAGGTTTTGCTCAATTTTCTTATGCTCAACAAAATACACCTTTAGTGAAGCAGAAAGTGCAACAGCAAAAGAGCAGTGTATTTAGAGAAATGAGGGAAAGAAGACTAAAAGATAGTCCGGCAGTAAAGATGAGAGAATTTATCGAATCTCTAAACCTATCCGAAGAACAAATAACTGAAATTAACAAAACTCTGTTAGATTTTCAAAAAGATACTGTTGAGCTTAGGAATAGTACACAGATTAGAGAATTAGAAGTTAAAGCGTTATTATTAGAACCGCAAACTGAGTTGGTAAAGATTAGAGCAAAACTGCAAGAAATTGCTGGTTTACAAGTAGAATTAAAAGTTAAAACAATTGAGAAATATTTAGAAGTTAAAGAATTATTAACTCCTGAACAGCAAGCAAAATTACCCTTGGGAGTTCCTTCCCAAATATTTGTATTAGAAAAATTAGGTTCTAGTGTAATAAATAGAAATTTTTGTTGGTAAATATTAGAGCCGGTTAAAAAATAGGGAGGAGGATAATTATTTTTCTCCCTGCAACTTATTATTATATCGAGGTGTAAATAGAAAATGATAAAAATGAAATTAGTAAAAATAAATAGAAATCTTATTCTTGTTACAGCTTTAATCTTTCTTCTTTCTTTGAGCTGGGTAGGTAGTGTAAGTGCAGAAACTGAACAAACCAAACCATATTTGGCTCTCGAATCTTTCAGTGGTAGCATTGCAGATATCGCAGAAAGAGTGGGGCCTGCAGTTGTAAATATTGATACAGTAAGAATGGTTGAACAAAGTTCTCCTTTTTCTAGTGATGACCCAATATTTCGTCATTTTTTTGGAGAACAATTTAGAGAATTTTCAAAAGCAATTCCTCAAAAAGGGACTGGTTCAGGGTTTATCATTAATAAGGAAGGATATATTCTCACTAATGAACATGTAGTTCATAAAGCTGATAAAATAAAAATTACTCTCGCTGATGGAAGGAAATTTGACGGAAAAGTAGTTGGTTCAGACGAGACCTCTGATATGGCTATTGTAAAAATAAAAGAAGACGATTTACCAATGGTGGAATTAGGTAATTCAGAAGATTTAAGAGTGGGAGAAATTGTAGTCGCTATTGGAAATCCCTATGGCCTTCAACAGACTGTAACTATGGGAGTGGTTAGCGCTAAGGGACGTTCTATTCCTGCAGGCATAGAAGGACATGTTTATAGAAATTTTATTCAAACCGATGCCGCAATTAATCCGGGAAATAGCGGAGGTCCTTTATTAAATACAAAAGGAGAGGTTGTAGGGATAAATACAGCGATTATTCCTTACGCCCAGGGTATTGGATTTGCAATCCCAATCAATATTGCCAAGAAAAACATCGATGATCTTATCAATTTGGGTAAAGTAAGAAGATCGTGGTTAGGAGTATATATTCAAGAAGTTACTCCGGAAATTGCTGAACAATTTGAAATAACCGAAGCTCAAGGTGTATTGGTGGGTGATGTGATTGAAGATAGCCCGGCAGAAGAATCAGGGATAAAAAGAGGAGATATAATCGTAAGAGTTAATGATGAAGAGGTTAATTCTCCGGAAGAACTTCAAGATAAAATAAGAAATATTGATATAGGTAAAAAGGCAAATATAGAAATTGTACGGAATGATAAAAAAATGAACTTTATTGTAAAAATTGGTGAAATGCCTACGGAAAACGAGGGAAAATCTACAAAAGAAAAAGTATTTTCTGTTCAAACAGGGATGCAAGTTGAAAAAGTTACTAACGAGATTGCCCAGGAACTTGGATTGTCCCGTGTAGAAGGTTTGGTAATTACCGAAGTCATTCCGGGAAGCTCTGCAGATGATATGGGCCTACAAAGAGGAGATGTGATATTGGAGGCTAATCGCATAGAAGCATCATCTATGCAAAAATGGGAAGAAATAATTAACACCTTAAAACCGGGAGATACTCTATTATTGCTGGTATATCGTAACCATCATACTTACTATGTTCCCATTAAAGTAGAGAAGATTGATTGAATAAGATAGAAGCCAGGAGCCAGAATCCAGTATTCAGAATATTAAATAACATAGAGCAGATAGCGTTGAGGAAGTCGTAATAAGTAAGTGATTTGTAGGGGCAGACCTTGTGTCTGCCCGTAATTTTGTATTTATGTATTCGTTAGTGCAAGCTTTAGTGAGGTAGTTAGATAGGAAGAAAAAACTACTCTTTCTATCTTTTCTTCCTCTTTCTTAACTCGATATTGTTTTTCAGCTTTTTTAAAATAATTTTAAAATATGGTAAAATATTAGAAATATTTAAGGAATGAGACGGTTTATAAAATTGAAAAAAGATAAAAATTATAAATTATCTACCCCTTCTCGAGAGAGGAATATTGTTTTTGCTTTAATTATTCTCTTACTTCTTGCTCTGCTACTGGGTTCTTTAACTTACAATGAAGTACAAAGGGAAAGAAATTATTTATGGGAATTAGCGCGTTCGGAAGGATTAAATATTGCCTTTTCTATTCAGACCCTTGGTCCCCGGTTTATCCTGAATAAAAATGCCCTAAAAGAAATCTTACTGCTTTTGAAAAAAGAAGGAGTAAGCTATATTGATATTTGTAATGATAAAGGGGTAGTTTTAATTAGTACCGAAGAGGAAAGGTGGAAAAATACAATAAGAATTCCTATCCCGGGTAAAATAAATTTTATAAACACTAAAGATGAAAAAAAGATTAGAATACTTCAGGTAATAAAACCATTCAATCTCGATATTAATAAACAGTTAGACATTTGGAAAGTATTGCCTATTAGAAATAGTTATTTAATAGTGGGAGTAAACTTAGAAGGATATTATAATAGATTAAGCCAGACTAGAAGAAGAATTATATTAAATTACAGTGTTATAATGGCTTTAGTGTTATTGGGAATTTACGTTATTATTAAATTACAAGAGACCTATATCGTAAAAAAGACCTTGAATGAAATAAAAGATTATACTTCAAAATTACTGGAAACCATGGATAATGCGGTAATTTCGGTAGATAATAAGGGGATCATTAAAACTTTTAACCGCAAAAGTGAAGAAATATTTAGTAAAAAGAAAGAAGAAGTATTAAACAAGGATTGTCAGGAAGTTTTAAATTTAAAGATTAAGGGAAAATGCCTCCTTAAGGAATGCCTTTTAGATAGAAAAAATATTGCTCAAGAGATAATTTTAGAAGAAAAGGGATTAAAGAAAAAAATATTAGACCTGAACACTTCATTTTTAACGGATAAATCCGGGGAAATAACCGGTTTGGTGGCAGTGATAAGAAATGTGACTGAAATTAAGGATTTAAATGAGGAAATAGCCCGCCATAGAAGATTAGCTTCATTAGGAAAATTATCCGCGGGCATTGCCCATGAAATCAGGAATCCTTTAAGCTCGATTAGAGGACTTGCTCAATTTGTCCATAATTCATTTTCTAAAACTGATGAAAGAAAAGAAGATCTCAATACTATCATTCAAGAGGTAGACAGATTAAATCATCTGATTATTCAAGTATTAGATTTCGCTAAATTAAGAAAATTAGATCTAACTCGATTTTATATAAATGAATTAATTGTTAAAATTGTGGAACTCCTGAAATTAGAATCGAAAAATAAAAAGATTCACTTTGATTTAATGCTTTCAAGAAATATTTCTTTTATTCAAGCCGATGAAAATCAAATTAGACAAATTTTGATAAATATAATTATTAATTCCATTCAAGCTATCCCTGTTAGTGGTAAAATAAATATTATAACAAAGATGAATAAATTAAATGGAGAGCCGGCAATAGAATTAATAATTGAGGATAATGGAATAGGTATTCCAGAGAAAGATTTACCCCAGATTTTTGATCCGTTTTTTACAAAAAAAGATCAAGGTAGCGGCCTGGGTCTTTCAATTGTGTATAAACTTGTAGAAAGTCATCATGGGGAGATAAAAGTTGAGTCCAGTGAAGGGAAAGGAACAAAATTTATTATATTTCTACCTCAAAAAGGAGTGAAGTAAATTTGCGAAAAATATTATTGACGGATGATGACCAAAATGTACGAAGAATGTTGACTCGAGTTCTTTCCACAGAGGGATATTTTATCAAAGAAGCAACAGATGGTTTGGATGCCATTAAAAAATTGGAAAAAGAGAATTATAGTTTAATCTTGTTAGACCTTAAAATGCCGGGATTAAATGGACTAGAAACCTTAAAAAAAATTCGGGAATCTGATTATAATTTACCGGTAATTATGATGTCAGCTTACGGAACGGTAACAGAAGCAGTAGAGGCAATGAAATTAGGTGCTTTGGATTACCTGGTAAAACCTTTTGATATTGAAGAATTGAAAATAACCATCAATCGAGCTATAAAACAATATGAGCTGGAAGTAGAAAATATTTATTATCGGGAAGAAGAAGAGAAAAGATTTAATTTTGATGAAATTATCGGTAAAAGCAGTGCGATTGAAAAGGTCATTGAAATGATTAAAAACGTAGCTCCGACGGAAGCAGCTGTGTTGATTAACGGTGAAAGTGGAACGGGAAAAGAATTAGTTGCTCGTGCTATTTATAAAAATAGTGATCGTAATGACAGACCGTTTGTTGTGGTAAATTGTGCAGCTTTTTCTTTAAATCTTTTAGAAAGTGAACTTTTTGGTCATGAGAAAGGTGCTTTTACCGGAGCGGTAACCCGTAGAATCGGGCGCTTTGAAATGGCTAATAGCGGGACTATTTTTTTAGATGAAATCGGAGAAATAGATCTTTCCACTCAAATGAAACTACTTAGAGTAGTACAGGAAAAAGAATTCGAGAGAGTCGGTAGTTCAAGAAGTATAAAAGTAGATGTGAGAATATTATCCGCAACAAATAAAGATTTAAAAAAAGAAATTAAAAACGGTACATTTAGAGAAGATTTATTCTATCGTCTTAATGTGTTTAATATAGAAGCACCTTCTTTAAGAGATAGAAAAGAAGATATTCACCTTTTGGCAGAGCATTTTATTAATAAATATAATAAAATATTAAATAAGAAAATAGAAAACATTTCTCCGAAAGCAATGGAATACCTTTTGGATTATAATTATCCGGGAAATATAAGAGAATTGGAAAATATTATTGAACGTAGCATGATTATGACCAAAGACCATGTAATGAATGAAGATTATTTTGCTTTTGTAGACAAAGAAAGAATGATTGAAAAAAAGGGGACTTTGAAGGAAATGGAAAAAGAGGCGATAATAAAATATTTAATCCAAAATAATAGTAATCGAACTAAAACAGCAACGGATTTAGGTATTAGCCGTCGTAATTTGCAGAATAAAATTAAGATATACAAGATAAATTTATAAAATATGTTCCGGATCTAGTATTATCAAAAAATGAAAAAGAAAATATCTATATTTTTTACCTTTTTTGATTAATAAAATAACATTTATTTCTTTTTCTATTCTTGACATTTTTATTAGCATCACTTACACTAATGGGGAAAATCGTTGGATTTAAAAAGGCTTGTATCTTTGCAAGAACAAGACCATGATTAGAGAAAAATAGAATTATTTCGTCTGGTATCTTTTGACGGAACTGGAACGGAGGTAAAAAAAATGAATCATTCTTCTGCTACACCGCTATTCAAGCTAACAACTCGCCAAATGGCTATTTCTGGAATGTTAGGAGCTATTGCAATTCTTTTAGGGATAACCCGTTTAGGTTTTATTCCTGTTCCCACACCCGCAGGTAATGCGACCATTATGCATATTCCTGCAATTTTAGGAGGGATACTGGAAGGTCCGGTGGTTGGAGCATTAACAGGCTTAATTTTTGGCATATATAGTTTTGCAAATGCAACCAATCCAATTTTTGCAGATCCTCTTATTGCAATTCTACCAAGAATATTTATCGGAGTCGCTTCTTATTATACCTATAAATACTTTAAACAAAGTAGTGTTTTGGCAGCAGCAATGGGAACACTAACTAATACGATTGGCGTATTGGGACTTGCGACGATAAGGGGATATCTTCCCGGAAAAGTTAGTCTTTCAATAGGATTTATTCACGGTATTCCCGAAATAATAGTTGCAGCATTATTAGTTACAATTTTAGTGAAAGCTTTAAAAAAACTCGGATATTAAGTTTTAAAATCAAACATGTAAGGCAGAGAAATCGATATTTTCTCTGCCTTATTTTTCTTTTCAAGAAAATAAAAGAGTGAATTAAATATTAAATTTCATTGAAAACTTAGGAGATGAACAGAAGGAGGAGATAAGGTAAAATGATTTTAGTTATTGATGTAGGAAATACTCATACTGTATTAGGAATTTATAATGGTAAAAAATTAGAAAAATTTTGGAGAATTTCAACCGACTTAAACAAAACCGAAGATGAATATGGTATATTATTAAAAAACTTGCTTTCTAACTCGAAATTAATATTTTCAGATATAAAATCAGTAGTTATATCTTGTGTTATCCCTCCAGTAAGCTGGATATTAAAAAAGATGTCTAAAGATTATTTTAAAGTTACTGCTATTGTTGTTGGACCGGGAATCAAGACCGGAATTTGTATTAAACTTGATAATCCCAAAGAAGTTGGTGCAGATAGAATTGTTAATGCAATTGCAGCATATGACCTATATGGAGGTCCGGTGATCATTGTTGATTTTGGTACAGCTACCACTTTTTGTGCAGTAGATAAAGAGGGAAATTATTTAGGTGGGGCCATTGCTCCGGGAATAGATATTTCCGAAAAAGCATTATCTGAAAAAACTGCCAAGTTGCCTAAAATTGAATTAATCGACCCAAAAAAGTGTATAGGAAGCAATACAATTTCTGCAATGCAGTCAGGAATATTCTATGGATATTTAGGTTTAACAGGAGAGTTGATTAGAAGAATTAAAAAAGAATTGGGAGAAGATTCTTTGGTAGTAGCCACCGGAGGGGAAGCTGAGTTAATAGGAAATACAAGTAATGAAATTGACAAGATTAATCCTTTTTTAACCTTGGAAGGTTTACGCTTAGTATATGAGATGAATAAGATTTAATTCACCAATTTACCAATTAAACAATTAAGACGTATATTATTGAGTATTGAGTTGATAAGAAACAGGTGTAGAGGTACAATGAATTGTGCCCTTCTTTTGTAATTTCATATACAGGCGAGACGCTTGTTGATCTTGTATTTAATTTTGAATTTTAAATTATAGCTTTAAGTTTTGCGCTTTTCGTTATATCTGTTTTTCTATACACTCTACGCTAAACACTATTTTAAAATTTCCATACTAATATCCAATGACTTTACCGAATGAGTAAGAGAGCCAACGGAAATTAAATTAATTCCGGTTTGGGCAATTGCCCTTACAGTTTTTAAAGTTATTCCCCCCGAAGCTTCAAGTAATACTTTTCCTCTGGACATTTCTACGGCTTTTCTCATGGTAGTCAAATCCATGTTATCCAGCATAATAATATCAACACTTTCTTCTAAAACTTCTTTCAATTGAGATAAATTCTCCACTTCTATTTCGATTTTAACCGTATGAGATGCATTTTTTTTGGCTAATTGAATAGCAGGCTTTACTCCGCCAGCAAGAGCAATGTGATTATCTTTTATTAATATTGCATCATACAAACCAAATCGATGGTTTGATGCTCCACCAATACGTACAGCGTATTTTTCTAATATCCTTAATCCGGGGGTGGTTTTTCGAGTATCTACTATGCGGACAGGATAATCTTTAATTTCATGGCAATATTGTGAGGTCATGGTAGCTATACCGGACATTCGTTGTAAAAAGTTTAAAGCGATTCTTTCACCTTTTAGAATTGCTTGAGCTGGCCCGTGAATTTTAACTAATATCTCTCCAATAGAGATCTCTTGACCTTCATTTACTGTACATTGAAAATCAATTTTTGAATCTAATTTTTTAAATACTAATGAAGCAATATTTAGACCGGCTATAATTCCATTTTCAGATGTCTTAATGATTCCATGAGCATGTAGAGAAGGATGGATGATAGAATTAGTAGTAATATCTCCCGTGCCAATATCTTCTACCAAAGCTTGCTCAATAATTTTTTCTATCTGAATGTTTTCATTTTCCTGAAAATCCATTTTTAAGATACCTCTTTAAATCATAAATTAGTTGTTAGTGAATAGTGAATAGTCGTTGGTTAAGAAAATACAAAGAATGAATGCCTGGTTTTAAATAACTAAAAAGTAAAAACTAAAAGCGAAAAACCATAATTTTAAATTCAAAACTTTTTCGTAGACTATAAATTTAAGCCCTGTTTCTTATTTTATCATTTTTTACTATATAACATGCAGTATAAGAAAGAAGAAACTCAATAGACGGAACAACATATTTAAATTTTAAATTTTGGGTTATGGCTTTACGTTTTGCGCTTTTTGTTTTTCGCTGTTAAACTATCCACTAAACACTGTATGCTATACGTTAACATTCAATACTCTTTTTCCAGTTTATATCATCTCTATCCGGAAAATCCTGGCGATAATGAGCGCCCCGGCTTTCTTCCCGTATGAGAGCGGATTTAATGACCAGATCAGCCAATATAATAAGGTTAGCTAATTCAAATTGGTTTATATCAGTAAATTCCATATTTAGATAAGATTTCCATCGAGCAATTTTTTCTCGAGCTTTGATTAAACCTAGGTAAGTCCGGGTTATGCCGACATTATCCCACATTATCTCTTGTAACTCTTTTTTTATTTTTACCGTATTAAATTCTTTGATTACTTTACGTGAAATGTGATAAGAAATTTCAATTTTTTTTATTTTTGTCATAGGATGTCTGATTAATTTTTTATTAATTTTTTGGGTAATTCTGTTACCAAAAACTAATCCTTCTAAAAGTGAATTGCTGGCCAGTCGATTGGCGCCGTGTACTCCTGTATTGGAGCATTCTCCGCAAGCAAATAAATTAGTGAAATTGGTTTGTCCCCAGGTATCGGTTTTTATTCCGCCCATGGTGTAATGGGCAGCGGGGGCAACCGGTATATATTCTTTTTCCGGATCAATACCTATCTTCATGCAATTTTTATAGATAGTGGGAAAACGTTTGGAAAATTTATCTTTTATTTTGGTTGCATCAAGGTATACGTGGCTGCTTTTCGTTTTTTTCATTTGGTCAGTAATGGCTCTGGCAACAATATCTCTGGGTGCTAGTTCCGCCAGAGGATGATAGGAGGGCATAAATATTTCTTTTTTATTGTTTACCAAGATAGCTCCTTCGCCCCGAACCGATTCAGATATAAGAAATTTAGGACTTCCCTGGTGATAAAGGGCTGTGGGGTGAAATTGGATGAATTCTAAATTGGCAATAGTTATTCCGGCTCGATAGGCGAAAGCAATGCCGTCTCCGGTAGCCACAGCAGGATTAGTAGTATTAGAAAAAAGCTGTCCTA
>Ga0208902_1000213_pt1 | contig 35076 bp, 34 predicted proteins | sample AntAceMetag02UKH_FD_184767 | JGI IMG/M metagenome (GOLD analysis project Ga0208902, IMG submission 184767) | Saline lake microbial communities from Ace Lake, Antarctica - Antarctic Ace Lake Metagenome 02UKH (SPAdes) (version 2) | ecosystem: Environmental > Aquatic > Non-marine Saline and...
AAAGAGTTGTGTGCAATTACAGTCAAAATGGGTTGAAGAAAGCATAGAAAATTCAGATCCGAAAAAAGAGCCAACATATGAGCTCGGGTGGTTATTGTTAAACTTACAGAATCACAAAGAAGCATTAGTTGTTTGGAATAAAAAGAAAAAAATATTATTTAGAAAAGTGAAAAATCAAAACCAGAGAAGCCTTATTCGGTGTATTGGATACTTTAAAGACAGGAATGAACTTGGACGTTTATATAAATGGCTAAGAAGTAAAGAAGAGCTTGTTCAGTCAGCAGCGTTTAGTGTGTTGTGTCAGATAGTACCAAACTTTGCAATAGACTTAATTGGCGAGATTATTGGGTCTGAGATTGTTTTTACAAGAAATTGGTGGTTGCCAGATTTGCTTATTAGAGAACCCAAAAAAAGCAGAGCTAAAATATTAACCATTTTTGGACACAAGAAAAAAGATCGTCGGGCGCTAGAAATAATATATTCAGACGATGTAAATCTTATTGATGAGAACACTCTATCATTTATGCTTGATACTTTGGAGTTTGATTTAAATCAATATTTTGAAGATATTTCTAACAAAAAACCGAATCTGCTTTTTAGTACATTAAGTTTTATTTCAAGAATCAACAAACCTTGTTTGCTTGCATTGATTAGATCTAGAGCAAGTACAACTCTGGATAATTTAATAATGGAGTTAACAAAAACTCAAATAAACCGATATTTGGATTTTGAAACCAATGATGCCGTTAAAGTCTTGTGTAAAATTGATGGCAACGGATTAACAGAGCTAATCTGTATCTTGCTTGAAAGCGAACATGAACAAGTTCGGATCGAAGGTATAAACTTAGCGTTAAGACGTCAAAATAAAAAAACAAATTCAATACTTTATGACATTGTTCAGCATGATAAAGAAACAAAAAATCAATCACCGACTCGTGATCAATGTGCAGCAATAAATATTCTTTCAGCAATAAAAGAAAATGAATTGGTTTTTTCTTGCTTACAGGTTTGGGCTCAAAAACTGCCATGGTCTGATTTTTCACTGTATAAACCAATTGAACCACAAAAGATGAATACGTTGCAGGAGGCCCTTTCAACAATTTACGATTTTACTGATGACGACTTTTACTTAAATACATTAATCGCAATTGGAGTGTCGGGCGACAAAAACAGTATACCGCATATTCAGTCAGTATTAAAAAGCAATTCGCCGGAAAGTAAACTCTCTCGGTTCGCAGCAATAGCGTTAGTAGAATTAGGAGATAAAAGTGATCAATTTATTGATTTGCTAGAGCCCTTATGTAAAACAAAAGAAAATTGCCATACAGCAATTGAGAGTTTATTTTCAATAGCAACAGAACATTCCATAGATATACTTTTGAATAATTTAAAGAAATGTAGCAAAGACCAAAATTATAAACAAAATGTTATAATGAACCTTTATAATAGTTCAATTAGTCGTAGCAAAGCAATTAAAGGATTAGAAAACGATTTCAAAAATATAAAAAGTTTCCCCTTTTGGACCAATGGTCAGGTCCTTGAAGTTTTTCCCGAAATTGAATGTCCAAAAGCATATGACATTCTACTTGAAGAAGCTTTTAGTTTTCGATCCCATGATATTACAAGTGTTATTTATGCAATTAAAGGACTTAGTAAGATTGATCCAAATGCGGCTATACGGGCAGCAAAAAAAGTACTAGAAAGAGGTGTCAATAATATAAAGGATAAAATCCCAAAAATATTAATTGATATTGATGAAACAAAAGCTATTGAGATACTATTTGCACACATGGAAGGTGAAGAAAAAACAGAAATAAGGTGGAAAATTGGACGATCGTTAAGATATGTTAAAAACCGGGATTATTTACAAAATTGTCTTCATGAGTTATTAGTGTCTCAAAAAAGTTCTTTCAGAGGGGTGGCGGCTGAATTAATTGGTTGGCAATATGCAAATTTTATGGGTAATCAATTAAAAGAAATTGCGCTTAATGATGTTGAAGATAGTGTTAGAAAGCAAGCTCTTATTTCTTTGCAACGACATAATAAGCAATTATGGATTGAAGAACTAATGGATAACTTTTTGTCAGCCTCATACTCACAACGTTGGAGTATTCTAACTTCAATAATTGACTTGGGTGATCCTTTTCTTCTTTTGCACAAGCACGATAAGTTATGTATAAACCAAATATTAGACAAAGCGCCCCATGAATTTTGGTTTTTTGCGGAAAAAGCTCTTAAAAAAAGAAAAGCTGAAATTGAAGGGGAAGCCGGAAAAATTGATTTACGTAGAAATTAAACATGAAAATTTAGTTGACTATATTTTATTATTGAAATTATGGGAATGAACAAATCTGGTTTCAAATTTCATTTTATAAAAGGAGAATATACGCATGCCGGTAAAAACCGATTTTCCGTTTCCAAGTGACAGTTATGTTTCACTGCTTAAAGACCTCTGCACAGAATTAAACGGCCCGGATTCTTTTGAGCCTGAAGTGTAGACGGACGGAGAAGTCTGGTCGGCAAAAACATTCTGTTCACGGGGAGAGGTTCTTGAAAAGCAGGTTTTGCCAGGATTCATATTGTCGGCGTAGTTCTTTTATCTTTATAATATAAAGGCCTTGATAATCCGGCTTTTATATATTACTTAAGTCAATATGAGGGTGTCAGATCTTTTGACGGTATTATCGGTTATAGTTCAATCTCTGAACCTATTGAGATAAAAAAATTTGTAAAAAGGGATTTTATGATGAAGCGGGTTAAATATAATATCAGGTTATGTGCGGTTTTTATTCTTCTTGTTTGTCTAAACAGCCTTATTGTTGAAAGCGTGTTTTCTGAGGAGACAACTTTACGGGACAATGCCATTGCAATTACTCCTGAACGTTCACCGGAAGTACTAAAACAGACAGCAACAAAGATCTGGAATTTTGAATTATGGAGTATTGACAGTCATGCCATCACCATAAAAAAAGCGGTTTCATCTTTACTCATCATCATCCTGGGGATTTTTCTGGCAAAGATGTTTTGCTGGTTAATCAGAAAACGTTTGTCCTCAATTTCGCGTATTGATGAAAATACCGCAGCCACCATTCAAAAAATGATTTATTATTTTCTTCTTGTTTTTGTCCTCCTGTTTGGTCTTCGGGTTCTGAATATTCCTTTAACCGCCTTTACTTTTCTGGGCGGTGCACTGGCTATTGGCGTGGGTTTTGGCACCCAGACCATTATGAGCAATTTTATCAGCGGTTTTATTATCATGGCAGAACGGCCGATACGGGTCGGAGATTTTATTCAAATGGAAAATGCTTTTGTTTCGGTGGAAGAAGTCGGGGTAAGATGCACCCGGGTTCGGACTGCGGACAATGTGCATATTCTTGTGCCGAACAGCAAATTTCTGGATCAAAATATCATTAACTGGACCCTGTCAGACAAAAAGGTGCGGGTAAAAATTACGGTCGGCGTGGTGTACGGATCGCCTGTGCGTGAGGCTGAAAAACTTTTGCTGGATGCCGCTAAAAAGCATAAAGATGTTAAAGAAGATCCTGAACCCTATGTCCGGTTCAGTGATTTTGGGGATAATGCGCTTATCTTTGATCTTTATTTCTGGATCGATATGATAGATGTTACTGAACGCAAACGAATTTCAAGTGATATCCGTTTTTCTATTGATGATCTTTTCCGTGAAGCTGAAATTATTATCGCCTTTCCGCAGCGGGATGTTCACCTGGATACATTAAAACCCCTGGATATTAGAATCCTAGATAAGTGATGCTTCCCGCCTAACGAAGATCCCGCTTTCGGGGCAAGGCGGGGCTTCCCGGAAATTAAGATTTCTTTCTTGGATTGTATCGCTCGAATCCGCCTAACAGGAGCGGGGCTTCCGCGAAACTCTCCGGTGAATCAAACATAACCTGGATTAATTAACAATATGTATGAGTCAAAAATTTTTAAAAAATAACATCTTTTGGGGAATTTAATAATGCAGAATATCTCAAGCCCAACAAACTGGAGCTGGTATCTGGCTGCCGGGTGTACTCTTCTTGTTTTTGTTATTATTTATTTTATTTCCAGAAAAATCCGCCAAAGAAGCCGTGACCATGAAAAAGAGCTGCCCTTTAAATTGATAAATCAATCTTATAAGCCTGCTGTTTTTGTAATACTTCTAATGGCTTGTAATATTATTATACCGCTTTTAAAGCTTCCGGAACCTTTATCCGGTTTTACAAAACATGTTCTTAGCCTGTGTATCATTGCTGCAATTACCTGGCTGTTAATAAAACTGACGGCAGTTTTTGAGGATTTTGTCCTGGGAAAATATGACCTGGGCACCCAGGATAATCTTTCGGCTAGAAAAATTATTACTCAGTTCGGTGTCATTAACAAAATAGTCGTTGCTGCTATTTGTATTATCAGTGTTTCGGCAATGCTGATGACTTTTGAAAAAGTCCGGCAGCTGGGGACCAGCATTTTAGCATCTGCAGGGATTGCGGGAATTATCATGGGCTTTGCTGCCCAGAAAAGCCTCGCAACCCTTTTTGCAGGACTGCAGATCGCGCTTACGCAGCCTATCCGTATTGATGATGTGGTTATTGTTGAAAATGAATGGGGAAGGATCGAAGAAATCACCCTGACCTATGTGGTTGTGAGGATCTGGGATTTGAGGAGGCTGGTGCTTCCCATAACCTATTTTACAGAAAAACCGTTTCAGAACTGGACCCGGGTAACCGCAGATATTCTGGGCTCAGTTTTTATTTATGCGGATTACACGGTTTCGGTACAGAAAATAAGAGACAAATTCTTTGAATTTGTGGAACAGTCAGAACTGTGGGACGGTAAGGTCCGTGGTCTTCAGGTAACGAATACAACCGATAAAACCATAGAACTTCGTGCATTGATGAGCGCCCGGGATGCCTCGGATGCGTGGAACCTGCGCTGCGAAATTAGAGAAAAACTAGTTGATTTTATTCAGACAAATTATCCGGACGTACTTCCAAAAGTTAGAGGACAATTCTTCAAGGAGAATCCAGAGATTTAATTCTTTCTTCACAAAAGAAAAAAGTGCTTTTCTTTAAATTTTTTTTGTTTTCCTTACTTTTCTGTCCTTTATTTATAAATTCAGAAAATAAATTATAGCCACTTTTTTCCTAAAGAAAACTAACATAAAGGCTTCAACCAGTATTAGCACACACCATAATACGAAATAACTCCAGCGCCATTGAAGCTCGGGCATATGCGCAAAGTTCATGCCATAAATATCAGCAACTTATTTGACCTGTACAGTATCATCTGAAGCGGCCAGTTTAGCCTGAACCTGGAGCTTTCCGGAACATGCTCCCTCGCCCATATAAATGGTCCGATGGGGGAAGGGGATCTCAATACCCTGTTGATCGAAGGCTTTTTTGACCCGCTTTCTAAACTCCCGTGCCACGTCCCACTGCTTGATAGGCATAGTTTTAAAAAACATTTTGATGTTTACAGAGGAGTCGCCGAACGAGTCCAGTCCCTGGACGGTCATGGGCTCAAGGATAAGATCCTTAAAGCCGGGATCATTTCTCAACGCCTCGCTCACCTCTCTAAGCACGCTGATAACATGGTCGACATCCTCCTTGTAGGCCACGCCGATTTCAACCAGTGCTCGCGACCACTCACAGGTGAAGTTGGTGGCAACCTCTATGGTGCCGTTGGGTATAATGTGCACTCGGCCCTCAACATCACGAAGCCGGGTTGTGCGAAGGTTGATGGCCTCAACAATACCCCCTACTCCTGCAAGGTTAACAACATCGCCAATGCGCACCTGGTTTTCAAGAATAATAAAAAATCCGGAAATCATGTCCTTTACCAGGCTCTGAGCACCGAAACCAATGGCAACGCCGGCAATTCCCGCTCCGGCCACCAACGGTCCTATCGCCACCCCGAACTCAGCAAGGATCATCAGTCCGGCGGTGATATATATAGTTATATTAATTGTCGTGTTTATGATTCCGCTCAGGGTTTTGGCACGTTTTTCCCGCTCGGAAGGAACAATTCCCTGTTGTTCGAAATTTCCTTCAAATTTGTTGACCGCGGCTTTCAGTATTTTTCGTAGAAGCCATGCACCCAGAATGATAAAAACAATTGTTAGTCCGTGAGAAAGTATCCAGTTTTTTAAACCTTCCAGAAAAGGTTCCATAGTCGCCACCTCCATTTAATATTAAGTAGACAGAATCAGAGCCACTTTTTCTTTCTAAAGAAAACTAACATAACAGCCCCAACCAGTATAAGCACACACCATAATACTGGATAGCTCCAGCGCCACTGAAGCTCGGGCATGTGCGCAAAGTTCATGCCGTAAATACCTGCAATGAATGTCAGCGGAATGAAGATGGTGGCAATGATGGTCAGTACTTTCATGATCTCGTTCATTTTGTTGCTGATCGCCGACAAATACATGTCGTGCATTCCTGAAACCAGGTCCCGGCAGGTTTCTATGGTCTCAATGATCTGTATGGTATGGTCATAGATGTCTCTAAAGTAGATGGTGACGGAATCTGTTATCAGGGCCGGGTCACCGCTTTCCAGGTCTTTGATCACATCCCGCAACGGCCAGACGGACTTTCGTAGAAAGATCGTTTCACTTCTCAGTCCATGAATCGTTTGAAGTGCTTCGGGAGGAGGATCTGTAAGAAGAACGTCTTCAATGGCTTCAATCCGGTCGCCTATTTTTTCAAGGATTAAAAAATAGCTGTCAACCACTGCATCCATGAGTGCATATAAAAGATAGTCCGCCCCCTGTTTTCTAATACGCCCCAGGGCTTTGCGGATGCGTTCGCGTACCATGCTGAAGACATCCCCTTCGACCTCCTGGAAGGAGATAATAAAATTATTGCCCAAAATAAAACTGACCTGTTCTGACTTTGCTTCACTCGTTCCTTCACTTAAATAAAGCATTCTTAGAACAACAAAGACATAATTTTCAAAATCTTCCATTTTAGGCCGTTGTCCAGTGTGAAGGATATCTTCCAGAACGAGCGGATGAATTCCGAAATGATCTCCTGTTTTTGCGACCAGATCAGTGTCATGCAGGCCGTTTATGTTTATCCAGGTGACTGATTTCCTGTCTTTAAAAGGAAAGCTTTCCTCAACAGTCTGTATCTGTTTTTCGCTGTAGTTTTCGGCATCGTAGTCAATGACCGAAATTGTAACCTCTTCTGTCTTTTTCTCACCAACATGGATTAGCGTGCCCGGTGACTGACCTATTTTTTTTGAACTTGTTTTATTGATTAGTTTAAAAATACCTGCATTTTTAAAAAGGTTTAGTTTTTGTGAGATATTATTTTTGCTCATGGGGAGTCCCTTTTTTAGTATTTATATAAAAAAATTATCCTGAGGGGATAACGTCCTCTCTGCAAGATGAAAAAATACATTAATAATCATTCTTTGTCAAAAGACGAGGGTTTTAAACCCCGCAGGAGACAATAAAGAAATTATTTTTTATAAATACTATTTCTTAGGTATATTGTTATATTTTCCGGTTTCAAGCAGAGCATCTTTTGCTTTGACAGCGGCTTTGGCTGCTTTTCTGGCCGCTATATCCGCTTTTTTGTCAGCATCAAGAGATTCCCTTTCAAGCGTGTCAAGAGCTTCCTCAGATTTATTTTTTAGAGCAGTTTCCTGGAGCCTACTCTTTTTTTTAGAAGATGTTTTGTCTTTTTCCATAGCATCCTGTTGTGCTTTAACCGCTTTTTTTACAGCATCATCTGCGGCATCCTGAACAGCTGCTTTCTGCGCCTGTGTTCCCTCTTCAGGTTCTGCAGCCAGATCAATATCTTCAGAAGCAAGCACCAGCGCAGTTACAGGAAGATTTTCCAGCAGGATTTCAATTTTACCGCCAAACGGGTCAACCAGCTGTGTGCCGCTAAGTCTGAAAGGGAGGAATATGATTGAAGCATCACTGGAGTGTTTCTGAATAGCTTCTGCTCCGGAATCAGAAATAATTTTTGATTCAGCTTCAATGCGAATTTCTTCAAGCATCAGATTTATGTGATTAAGAAGATTTTCGCTGCTGCTTGAGTTCATAGCAAGAACCCGTATCCGTGCATCACGCCATTGCGGGTTCCGGGTAATCAGATAGGCAAAAAGAAGCATCAGCCTGCTTGAAGCATTGTCCCACCACCACACATCAATGCAGCGCTTCTCAGGCAATATACTTTGAAATATTTCCCAGTTTTTCTCAAGGGCATTCAGAATAACAATATTACAGCCCAGGCGAAAAATATTTCTCAGATTTCTGCCGTAACGAAGTTCATTAATCCCGGAAACCCCACTGGACATCTGCTGCATCCAATTGAGCAGGACGGTATTGACCTTAAGCGGCCCGATTCCGAAAGATTGAATCACCGTTGAGAAACCGGTATCAAGGTCCGGGACGGTGACTACAAGAGGGAATGCAGTTAACCCCTGTGAATCAATATTTGAACGAAGCTCCGATTCTGCATCTTCCCGCTGTTTCAGCATGGTTACCCCGTCTCCTTCCAATATTCTGACAGCAGTCGTCAGACCGCTTTCTGCCTCTAGCCAGGATGCAAAACGCAAAAGTCGTTCACGGCGGTGTGTGTCGTCGGAAAAAGCAAGTATCTGAGGACGCCAGTTACGGGGATGTTCCGGTTCTTTATCTGCCGCAATAAGATTTTGTCTGATCTGCTGTAAATAAAATGACCGCCGGGTATCCGCCCAGCGCGCCGGGCCGGCTGTACGTTTAAGATACTGATACACAGCCACAAGTACAACAAGAGACATAAATCCTGCCAGAGGATCTATTGCCATCATAGCTCCAAAGCAGGCAAGCCCGCCAAGAAGACTGAGCCACTGGTTAAAAAAACGAAACCGGGGACGAAAAGACGGGCTATGAGCCCGGGCTTCAAAATAGGTGGCAAAATTTAAAAGACCGTATGAAATCAGGAAAAACATGGACACAATGGGCGCGATCATATTTAAATTGCCCAGCCCGACGGTAATAAGAGAGATCACCCCTGAAAACAGAATAGCTCTGCGCGGGTTATTTGAAGGGCCATGTCCTTTAGCAAACGGCAGGAGGATCGGAACAATTCTGTCTGCTGCAAGGGATTGCAGAACTCGGGGACCGCCCAGAAATGAAGCCATTGCAGAGGACAGCGCGGCAGCGATGACACCTGCACTTATGAGGAAGGCGAAAAGCGAAATATGCTTCATTGCACCATAGTCCAGTTTCAGGATGTCAAGCGGTGTGGATGCCGCCAGGACAACTGTTGCCCCAAAGTAAATACAAAGAGACAGTCCAACAGCAGCAAAGGTTCCAAGAGGAATGCTTTTGTCGGGGTCTTTAAGGTCTCCGGACATGTTTACGCCCTGGGTAAACCCGGTCACCGCAGGAAAAAATATGGCAAAGATCACCCAGAAACCGGGGCTGTTGTCCGGTGAAGTCAAACTTTGTTTTAAAAGGGTTGTATCCCAATTAAGAAACCCCCCAATGAAAAAAGAAATAATCGAACAGGCAAGAACTGCCATGACAATATATTGAAATTTCGTGGCCCAGTCTGCGCCAAGCCATGCAAACCCAAAAAGGATTGTGACCGCTATGGCTGCTATTATCTGGGGAAGCCATGAGGGGGTGCCGGGAAAAAGGGCGGAAACCACTTCTCCAAATCCGATACAGTAAAAAGCAATGGATATAGACTGGGCAAAATACAAAACGATTCCGATTGCCCCTCCGAATTCAGCACCCAGGGTACGGGAGATAATATAATACACACCGCCGGTTTTTATTTTGATGTTTGTAGATATGGCTGACAATGAAATACTGGTAAGAATGGATATGATATTTGCAATGCTAATGATAATAAGTGCTTGCCACAAGCCGGAATTACCCACCACATATCCAAGACGCATGAAAAAGATGATACCAATAATGGTCAGGAAGCTGGGAGTGAACACGCCTGCGAATGTTCCCATTTTGCCGGACATCACAGATTTTTCCTGTGGAGCAGAAGGAGGCATATAGTTTTTCTCTATCCGTGTTCTCAGTCTTGTTTTTAACTGAGCTTGTCTGATATTTTAATAATCAGGTGATTACTTGGAATATTAGCATTTTATAAAATAATTTAAAAGGCCAGTTTTAAAAGACAGGGATAGGCTATTATTCTGACAAAGAATTATTGAGGAAACGTGTGTAGCAATATTGTTGACCTGTAAGTTTTGATTTAATATAGTTATGACAGTTTGTAAAAAAAGTCAGTTTGTTTAATTTTGAGTATCCATATTTAAAGTGAAGTCCGGGGTTCGGGATGCCGGCAAAATGTCCGGTTATTTTAATTTTATGAAAAAAAAGATTAACACATTGTGGAAAATATATTTAGCATGGATCAATCAATTTACACCTGGGTCATATTGCCACTTCTTATTTTTATAGCACGTATCTGTGATGTTTCTCTGGGAACGTTCAGGATTATTTTTATCTCCCGCGGGATGAAATATTTAGCCGCAATGGTCAGCTTTGTGGAAATATTTATCTGGCTGATGGCCATCAGTCAGGTTATTAAAAACATGAATAACGTTGCCTGTTATGTTGCTTATGCCGCCGGCTTTGCCAGCGGCAGCTTCCTTGGAGTGCATCTTTCTGAAAAAATGGCAATGGGCAAAGCTGTGCTTCGTATTATTACGGCAAAAGATGCCACTGCGCTTGTCAGCCGACTCAAGGAAGATAAGTACGGTGTGACCACCCTGGATGCGCAGGGAGCTGAGGGGCCGGTAAAGATTATTTTTTCCATTATTCACAAACAAGACCTGACGAAAATCAAGGCTTTGCTCCAAAAATTTAATCCAAACGCATTCTATTCTGTAGAAGATGTGCGGTTTGTCAGCGAAGGAGTCTTCCCGCCGAGCACACCGGGCTTGAACCGGAATTATTTTGAGATGTTTCGGCCTCACAGAAAAGGAAAGTAACCTTTTTTTTTAAAAGATCTGTAAATAAGCGTTTCCCTTGAATATTCCGATACTGTTCGCGGTTGGGCCTCTAGGCCTGTCCGGATATTAAGTTTTTCTGATAAACAAATAAAGCCTTTTCACCGGAAAATCAATATCTTATTAACAAGGACCCAACCTTTGTTTGCTGTGAACCGGTTTTTTCAGTTTTTGATTATACAGCAAGAGGTTGTTTTTTAGGGATCTTTTCATTATAACGGAGTATATATAATAGAGATTCAGCAGGAATTTATGTGAGTAGATGCTCACTTTCCTAAAAGACTGTTTGATCATGTTAAACAGACGCAGAAGTTCAGGAGTGTTTACAGTTGTTCGTCAGGTTCTGGTGTGGCAGACTTGAAACCGTATGAAAACAGTTGAGGCGATAAGCTATGCGGGTGATTAACGTTTCTGCCGGAATATACTGGATAGACATACCTGAGGCCGGCCTTTATGTGCTATGCGGATGTCCTGCTGACAGTGTGAAACACTTGATGAAAAGAGGGCTTATTGTCACAGAAGACAAAAACGGGGCGCTGTGTGAAACCGGACCCAACGCGATCCTTCTTTCAGAGGTTCCCATACAAAATGAACGGCTTTCCAATCTTGCAGAGTTTCCTGTTCTTCAAAATGCTTTACCGGCAGGGCATGATCCCTCCCAATCATCCCAACAATACAGGAACAAAACCATTGCTTATCGGGCTTGAGGCTCAGGTACGGGCCCAGGCAGAATACGTTTTCAGGGGTAATTACGGACTTGCAGCTGTGGATGAAATAATCGAGGCGGGAACTTCTGAATCTGAGGCACGGGATATGACACGTCCGTGCATGTCCAGCATTATTGTTTTCCAGAGAAAGATCTATTTGATCGATGCCGGCCCCAATGTTCTTGAAAGCTTACGCTATCTGGGCATTGGAGTGAATGAAATAGAAGGTATTTTCCATACCCATTCACATGATGATCACTTTAACGGACTGACTGCACTTATCCGCTCGGATCATCGTATTAAATACTATTCGGCGCCAATCGTCAGGCATTGTGTGATGAAAAAACTGGCCCGGGTGATTTCTTTCGTGAGGAATCAGTTGTTGGGCCTGAGGTTCCTCAGTTTAGAGCCCGGGTCCTTCAGGATACCCGGCTGTATTTTGTGCCGGGCAAACTTATTTCCCGCATTCCAATAGTTCAGCTAAAGCTTCTTGAGGCCTATGAGCGGCGGATGAGAATGGCGGATCCTGCCTTTAGTTTAAACTTATAAATTTTGCTTCGTTTGAACTGGAAAGTGCAGGCATAAACATTATTTTAGCTTTAGCCCTCGAAGCACAGTATTTTTCTAATTTTTAGTCACTGTTGTTAACATGACTTATCTTTCTTCTTTTTTATAAAGAAGCACATCTTAATTTGACTTTTGTTAATGTTTCTTTAGAATAAGTGATGCTCCCCGCCTAACGAAGATCCCGTTTACGGGGCAAGGCGGGGCATCCCGGTAATTAAGATTGATTTCTTGGATTGTATCGCTCGACCCGGCCCACAGGAGCGGGGCTTGCGCGAAACACTCCGGTCAAAGCATTGTGATCAATTGTCTTTCTGTCCTTTGTTTAGAAATCTTAAAGGAAATATATGCAGCATATACTGATTGGCTCTCCAGATAGAGAAGCTGTGGCTACAATAACAAAAGGGTTATCTCCTGACTTTGTTATGGTGGTGGCAGCAAATAGAGAAGATTTCCTTTATAAATTCAGGGAACGGCGTTTTGAACTCTCTTTTGTTGATATTACATACCTTGACCAGTTCAGGGCACAGCAGTCTTTTAATGATTATAAAAAAACACTTAACCTTTTCTGGCAGACTTTTCCTGCGGCGAATATTATTGTTCTCTCCAGTCAGGAGAAAATCAGGTCTACGGTTGAGGTTGTGAAGGCAGGAGCCAGTAATTACCTGACTTATCCTCTGGATCTTGTTGAGTTAAAGTTTATTGTGGATAACGTGTACGAGTTGGATCTACTTGAATCCAAATTGGACTATTTTCGTAATAGCTTCTGGCAGAAAGATTCCTTAGGTTTGGTACAAACCAATTCTCCTTTCATGAAAAAAGTGTATTCCAATGTTATGTCAGTAGCACCGACCAAAACAACTGTTTTGCTGACCGGTGAGACCGGAACAGGTAAAGGTGTGATGGCAAAACTGATTCATTCTCACAGTAACCGAAAAGATAATATTTTTATTAGTATTAACTGCGGCGCAATAGCGGATAACCTTGTGGAAAGTGAACTTTTTGGTCATGAAAAGGGAGCTTTTACAGGCGCACTTAAACGAAAACTGGGTAAGTTTGAAATAACTCGTGGAGGGACTATTTTTCTTGATGAGATTGGTACGATCTCTCCTTCGGCCCAGGTTAAACTGCTGCATGTGCTGCAGGAAAAGAGTTTCCAGCGTGTAGGCGGAAATGATACGCTTGAGAGTGATGTCAGGATTATTGCTGCGACCAATATGGATTTGAAAGAGATGTGTGATAAAGGGCTGTTTCGAAGAGATCTTTATTACCGGCTCAATGTTTTTCCAATTGAGATTCCGCCCCTGAGACAGCGTTCAGAGGACGTGGATCTTCTGGCAAATACCTTTTTGAAATCTTTTAACCGCTTAAATACTAAAAATATCCGCGGTATTGCACCGGAAGTTATTGAAGCACTCAGAAATTATTCATGGCCTGGTAATATTCGCGAAATGGAACATCTGTTTGAACGGGCGTTTATTCTTGAAGAGGGGCCGGTTTTATCGGTTGATAGTTTTCCTCTTGAACTTTTTACAAGTGAGGCTTTGCTCACACCTATTCCTGTTAATGCTTTGCTTTCTCTAGCTGAGGCAAGGAGTAAAGCAGTTGATGATTTTCAGGTTGAATATCTTCAGGAACTTTTAACAAGAAATTGCGGCAGAATCAAGCAGACTGCGCAGGCCGCAGACATTTCAACCCGGCAGCTTCATAAGCTTATGAAAAAATACAGCCTTGATAAAAAAAGTTTTCGTTGATATTTGTTGCGTCCATAAATTAGGAACCCAAGGTTCCTTTTCTGCAAAATAAAAGAACTTTAGGTTCTTTTATTTAAAATTATTTGAAATATTAACGTAATATAATATAAATAATATCATATTATAATCTTTATCCTATAAATTTACTCCCATTATATTTTTCCTAAAATAATTTATCCTTAACTTTACTTTTTGAAGTGCTTAAAAAAGGAACTCATGGTTCTTTTTTTTTGAGAAATATTTTTGTCAAATCCAATTTGTTATGTTTTATCAGTATCTTATAGATATCGGCACGCTTTTTGATATATGCTCTATTATTAATTTTAAGGTTACTCTTTATGAAAAACATTGAATCTGAAAATGAAATCATTATACGCGGAATTATAACACCGTGTGAATGGAACGAAGATGAAAGTGTTAAATCGGTCAGCATTGCATCAGAAGATGAACAGGAGTACCTGGTTGAATATTCGGATAAAAACATAGAACTATTAAGGTATTTGCGAAAGATGATCTGTGCAACCGGAAAATACCGGGAGGACAAAAACGGAATAAAATATATCCGGGTAAAAAAATACTGGCTAATCACATCACCTTCCATGATTTGAAAAGCCTGTTTTTTTTATACAAGACAGAAGTGCAGTATGAATAATTTCATAGTGCAAATTTTAATAATTTAATAAAAGGAGAGATTTGATGAAAAAAATTATTTTAACAACATTGATTGCATTGGTATTTTTGTGTGCAGGTCCAGTCTATTTCTGTTATGCAGGAGACGTTTTAAAGGATTCTTTTTCCTACACTGAAACAGACAAGGATGAAGATAACGCAACAATTATTCTTGCACAGGCTTACAATGAGCCGGCTGAAGAAGAGGTGGTTATTGAAGAGGAACCAGAAGATATCCCGGCTGAGGAAGAACCAGAAGTAGCTGCGCCTGAAGAAGAAGACGAAGGAGAAGGAGAAGGCGAAGAATACATTCCCTCAAAATATGATGCTATGCCTGCTGAATAAGAATAACTATAAGAGTAAGCGGCGCCAGTGATTATATTGTTTATACAGTACAGTTGTATTGCCAGGAACAGGTGTCGGCTAAGGCACCTGTTTTTTGTAAAGTTAGACAAAAATAATTTTTAAAATGGCGATTAATGGATCAACCGGGGGCGCCATATCCGTTTTAATAACCCATTTGCAAGCAGTTCTGCTACAGTTAACGGCCGGAAAGGAGATAAAAATTAAGATGAAAAGAATGACAGCATCCGCAGCTTTTATTGAACCGAGAGAAACAGTTATTCCCTGGGGTGTGGCATCGAGTATTGATATTTATGACTGCGACGCGGAGACCATTCGGGACGCCGACAAAATTCGCCGGTTTGTCGCGGAACTGTGTGATCTGATTGAAATGAAAAAATTTGGTGATACCATTGTCGTACACTTTGGAGAAGATGAACGCGTGTCAGGATATTCAATGGTTCAGCTTATTGAGACATCACTGATATCAGCTCATTTTGCAAATCAAACAAATACCACCTATCTGGATGTATTCAGCTGTAAAGCTTACAACACTGAAGTTGTCGCCGAGTTTTCCAAGGATTTTTTCGGTGGAAGCCGTTGTCTTACCAGAAGCAATAGAAGGCTTTAACCGATGAAAGGACTCAGATTTGTTTCCGATCTTGATGAATGCCAATATCTTTGGGAAAGCTTAATTCCCAGAGAGAATATAACAGATCTCTGGGAAGTAAGAGCCTGCTTCCATCGTCATTTCAAAAGACCCGCCTGTTTTTATGTCTTTCACACCAATGACAGGGGGAAACCATCACTGCTGCCGTTAAGCTGGATCGAAGAATCAAGGTGCTATGGATATTTCCCCGGAGAAACCTGGCAGGGCAAGACCTGGCTGGAGTATAACCGGTTACCGAAACTGGAAAAGGCTGAGCTTGAACAATTGTTTAAGCAGATACCAGGCAAGTGTCACCTGCGTTATTTAGCCGCTCATGATCCTGAAAACATGTTTTTGGAAACAGTAGATGAAGAGGGATATTTTTTTTATCCAAATCATTATAACTTTGATATAGATACCTACCTGCAAACCTTTCCAAACAAAAGAGCCAAACAACTTAGAAAAGATATCACTTCCATAGAAAACCGGGGGGTGAATTACCGGTACAACGATATTCAGGACTTTGAACATCTTGTACAGATGAACCTGTCCCGATTCGGTGTTCAATCATATTTTCATGATCCTCGATTCAGAGAGAGCTTTCGTGACCTGATGTTTTTTTTGAAGGCTCAAGGCTGGCTGCAGATCACCACAGTCCTTATTCAGGATGAAATTGCAGCGGTAGACCTGGGCTGTGTTTATAACGGAACCTATACACTGCTGGCAGGAGCGACGAGTACCGATCATCCCGGCGTGGCAAAACTGATCAATTTCCATCATTTACAGCGTTCGTGTATGGAAAGATTTCAAAAAGCCGATTTTATGTGCGGCGATTTTTCATGGAAAAAACTGTTTCATCTCACTGAACGGCCACTGTACCTGCATTCAAATATAACGGCATCATCACTTAACAGAACCGACAGTGACAGAGAACACCAGCCATGCATAACCAGCGTGTAATCGTCGTTGGTACGACACCGGATTATATTGATCTTCTAAACAATCGTTTCCCGGGCCGGGTACTGTTCGTTACGGACCCTGCACAGCGCGACAGAGCAGATGAATCCGGACCGGATACTTCAACAGAACTTCTGATTGCTCTTGACGATATTGAGGACGTTCGGTCAGCCCTGTCAGCCCATTTAAGAAAATGGCAAATCACGCCGAAAGGCGTTGTCTGTTTTGACTGTGAATCACTTATTCTTGCGGCAAGACTGGCAAAGCATTATCACCTGCCATATCCGTCTCTGGAATCAGTTATCCTTTGCAGAAATAAAATTCAGACCAAACAGCGCTGGCAGGAATTGGGGATACCCTGCCCGGCATCCCGGCTCATCTATGACGAATTAGACGCGGTACGTTTCATGAACCATCTGAGGAGTTCGGTGGTCCTGAAACCCATAACCGGCAGCGGCAGTGAACTTGTTTTTGCCTGCAGGGATGAAGCGGAATGCGTAGCTGCCGTTAAAACCATAAAAGCCATGTTGGCCCGGCATAAAGATTTTCGAATGTACCCGACAGAAAATGATTGCGGAGAGTCGAATCTTCGCACCAGTTTAGCTGCTGAAGAGTTAATCGAAGGTCCAGAATTCAGCTGCGATTTTATACTCAAAGACAATTGTGCGGAAATTATACGGGTAGCAAAAAAAATCCCCGCAGCAGGGCATAGCTTAGGGACAATGCTTGCTTATCTGTTGCCGTCAGAGCTTCCGTCTTCCATTACCCGGAAAGCATTATGCCGGTTGCTGTTTAATGCGGCCCAAGCTATTGGTCTTAGCCGGTCTGTATGTATGGCGGATTTTATTATCAGTAAAAATCAGGTTAAGCTGCTTGAAATCACACCCCGGCCGGGAGGAGATTGTCTGCCGCAGCTTATAATGAAAAGTTCCGGATTTGACATTCTCGGGGCAAGCCTTGATTTGGCTGAAGGCAGATCTGTTGATGTGCCCTCCTTACTAAAATGGAAACAGTTTGCCGCCCTGAGACTTTTTGCAGCACACTCCGGTATTATCCGCGCAATTGATGATAAAGCGTTAAGGCGGGATGAGCGGGTTGTTGAGTGTTTAGTTATACGCTGCCCGGGTCACAGGGTGATACTTCCACCGGAAAATTACGATTCCCGGTTTATTGGATATGTTGTTTTTAAACCTGACGCTGTTGATGAGATAACTTCAGAATGTACGGATCTAATTTCAAAACTTGTCTTAGACATGGAGACGCTACACTAATGGATTCATCAGAACACGTTCTCAAAGCAGCAGGAAGGCTTTTAACCGGCTCAACTCCGGAACTTCCGGAAGAGGAGCTGGTTTCATTTGTAGAGTCGTTTATACAGCGTCGTTCTCTGTTTTTACAACTTATAAAAAAGTATGGGTCTCCTTTATATGTGATAGAACCGGAGATACTCAGAACCCGTGTCCGACAGTTTCGCGCTGCTTTTAGAAATGAACTCTCAAAATTTGATATGTATTATGCTGTTAAAAGCAACAACTGTCCTGAAATTGTAAATATACTCATAAGTACCGGAATAGGACTTGATGTCTCAAGCGGTGCGGAACTGAGGCTTGCCTTGCAGTGCAGGGCTGATGATATTGTGTTCAGCGGACCGGGAAAAACAGATGACGAACTCCGGTTGGCGGTAGATAACCGTGACAGGGTGACTCTTTTGATAGACAGTTTTGGCGAGCTTGAACGTCTCGGAAAAATAACCCGGGAAATACAGGGTTTTGTTCGGGCAGGGGTAAGGCTGACCACTGATGATCAAGGCCTTTGGCGTAAATTCGGCATTCCTCTTTCTGAACTTGAACGGTTTATGGTCCGGGCAGGATCCTTCCGGCAAATTTGTTTTGCGGGTTTACAATTTCATACCAGCTGGAACATGGATCCTGAAAATCAGATTGCATTTATCAAACGGCTTGGTAAAAAGCTGCAGAATTTGTCTGATGAACAGAGAGAACAGATAGATTTTATTGATATTGGCGGCGGATTCTGGCCATCTGTTGGTGAATGGCTTCAACCGGCAGGTACTCCAGAAGGCAGGCTTCGGCAGGTGGTTGAGCCAGCTTATCAGTTCGAAAAGCACCACTACAAAGTTTCGGCGCTCCCGATTTGTGATTTTGCAAGCAGAATCGGATTGGCAGTAAAAACATACATTTATCCGTTTGTAACCTGCCGGATCTGTGCCGAACCTGGTCGATGGATATGTAATGATGCTATGCATCTCTTACTGTCCGTTGCAGATAAAAAACCGGATGATCTTGTTATTACTGATGCGGGAACCAATGCTATCGGGTGGGAACGTTTTGAAGTCGACTATGCGCCGATCATCAATTTGTCCTGTCCTGAAACGCTGGAACGTGAGTCCTTAATATTGGGATCACTCTGTACTCCCCATGATGTATGGGGGTACGGGTACTGGGGCAGTGAAATAAAGCCTGGAGATGTGCTTTTGATTCCTTCTCAGGGAGCGTATACATACAGCCTCAGTCAATCTTTCATTAAGGAGCTGCCAACGGTGGTGTTTTTATCCGGAAGTACTGTAAATGAAGACAGGGTTAAGGTTCAAATGGACAAGTTTAAACTGCAGCTAAATTTTCAAAACAGACGAAGCCCTTATTTTCCGGTTTGAAGATTTTATGTTGAGGTTTATAAAGTATAAATGGTCTGAAACATATTTGAAGGAGGTTAAAGACAGTAATGTCCAAAAAAAGATTTGTTCACTGCATGATTCGATTATTGGTCTTTGCTCCCGGCAGGAAGAACTTTTAGCTGCCAATAAAACCCATACAAAGAATTTTAAAATGAATTTAAAAAAAATAGTCAGTATTACAAAGGAAGCTAAAAAGGCGGGTCAGGCTATGGAGAATCGAAGGACAATGTCCCGAGAGCTATTTAAGTTGTATGCTGTGGAAATGGGTTTTGAGGTTAAACGGAGAACAAAAAAATGAAACAATATCTAATGCCAGGAGTACAACCTCGCATTGGGACAGAGAAGAGCAGAAAGCGCTAAAAAATATCTGACACAGCTTGGTGTCTCACCAAAAAGAATCTTCACCATAAGCTATGGCGAAGAAAGACCTCTTAATCCTAACCTGGATGAAGAAGCCTGGGCAGAAAACAGAAGAGACCATTTCATGATAAGATAATAAAAAAAGAAGGGGGCAGCAATTTAGCCCCCGATGGAAAATTTCAGTACAGTTTTTTAATTAAGAGGATAAAAACAGTTATTTGTTGGATGATTTAAACAAGCAATTTTATTGCTGTCATAGGATTATTAAAGATGTTCGGAAAACACAATATTCCCCTGTTATTTGAAACTGATGACCTCAGGGTCAGTATTCAAAAACAGAATGGATATATCATTTATCAAAGAAGGTGCAGAGAAGAAGAAGAGGAAAAAATTCTCCTTTCTAAGAATACTGAAATATTGATTAATCCGGTTGAGCCTATCTGTAAACCTAAAGAGATCACAAACTATTTTCTAGTCAATTTAGAAGAACCGATTGTTGTTGAACCCAGAAGTACGCATAAGGTTTATCTGACGTTCCCGGTGGCTATTGGTGTTTTTCTGAAGCGCAGCAGGGATTATGATATCCTTGATATTTTTACCCTGGCTTCCCAAAAATATACTCTGTATGGTGATCAGAAGCAGGGGGTTATCTGCCGGTATTGGGAAAGTACTGTTCATACGATTGTTCCTGATATTGTACCTCTACAGCTGGGTATCATGGAGCTTTCAATAATGAATACTACCGAAAGATGGATGCCTGTATCAAAAGCGGTTTTTAACGCTTATGGAATGAAAATTTACTACAGCAACAAACTGGTTTCAATGAAGGCTTCCATGACTATTCTGAGCGAACACACAGCAGAAACCTTTTTTTCATCTTCACCAATTCAAAAGGATATGAAGAAGTCCCTTGAACTTTATACTGTCAGGAAGCTGTCAGTCCTGTCATCAACTTTTACCATGATGGACGGCATATGATTTTAGATAAAATTATTTATGATAATGTAACCGTTTTAAGTATTTTAATAATACTGCTGGTTTTAATCTCATCTATTATTTCCTCCAGGATAATTGCTTTTTATCTCAGGAGAGCGCTTAAGGAAAAGATCAAGCAGGATACCCGTGAAATTGTTATCAAAATTATTACCTATGGTTTTGTATCGGCTGCTGTCCTTTATGGCCTGGTGGGACTTAATATAAATCTGTCAGGACTGATGGTGGCAGGAGGAGTTGCGGGTGTTATCCTTGGTTTTGCAAGTCAGAGTATTATCGGAAATCTGATATCAGGCATTTTTCTGATAATTGAGCGGCCGATAAAGATCGGTGATGAGGTCAATATTGATAATTATTCAGGATATGTTGAAGATATTCGTATTATTTCCACTACAATAAGGACCTACGACGGTCTTTATGTAAGGATTCCCAACCAGAATATTTTTACTTCAAGTATTATTAATTATGTTAATCACATTGTCCGGAGGTTTGAATATGTTGTTGGCATCCGGTACAGCGATGATGCGGACAAAGCCATAAAAATCATTAAAGATGTTATTGAAAAGCATCCTTTTGCTCTCAAGAATCCTGAGCCCCGGGTTTTTGTGGATAACCTGGGGGATAATGCGGTAAATATTTTTGTCAGGATATGGTCTCCGATCAGTGAGTGGTATTCTGTAAAAAGAGAACTTTTGCTTAAAATAAAGAAAACACTTAAATCGGAAGGAATCGAAATCGCATTTCCGCAGCGGGTGGTCTGGTTTGGGGACAGAAATGATGAGGTGAAGAAGGGGTTAAAAGATAATGTTTAATTCAAAGGTTTTTGCTGTTTATTATTATTGATAAAGGAAAGAAAAATGTCAAATTTACGAAACTCAAAAATGGTGGTATTTGATATTGCAGAAGGCATGAAAAAACTAACCCTCAACTGCTTGTGGGGAAATTCTTCAATGGCTTTAAAAGAACTTGAAAGAAATTTAGTCGGCACACAAAACAAGATTCAGTCGGAGTTACTCACTTATGATGAAATGGATGGAATAGAAAATATAAACATTAAATTGCAGCGGATTGACCATGCACTTGCAGTGCTTCAAGAGCATTTCAAAAAACATCGAATCCATTAATCTGTGGATTGTCTGGTTATGGGACAGAATTTTGAGAATAAGGGTTGACCGTTGTATTCCCACGAACAGGCGTCAGTTATTTTAATAAGGTATAAATGGAAACAACAAAACGAAAGTTATATATATTATGCATCTTGATCCAATTTTGCCTGTATTAGAGATCGTTGCTTTAGCTATCCTTGTTATAGGGATAATCATGCATCGATTCAAACAGCCTTATGTTGTTATCTATCTGATAACCGGTATTGTTATCGGACCTCATGGCCTCGGACTGATTACAGACCAGGTTGATCTTTCCCGGTTCGGTTCAATTGGTGTGCTGTTGCTTCTGTTCTTTGTGGGAATGGAAATATCACTTCCCCGTCTGATTGCCAGCTGGCGAATAGCTGTTGTGGGGACCCTGCTGCAGATCCTATTAAGTATCGGGTTTGTTTATTTTATAGGGATGTGGCGTGACTGGCCCATTGCCAGAGTTGTGCTTCTTGGTTTTGTGATCAGCCTGAGCAGTACGGCTGTTGTTATAAAAATTCTTCAGGAGTGGGGAGAAACAGATACGGATGTGGGGCGGGATGTGGTTGGGATACTGCTTGTTCAGGATCTGGCCATTATTCCCATGCTTATCATTATCGGTCTGATGGGCGGCGATTCACCTGACTACAGGATTATCAGCCTTCAGGTTTTCGGCGGGATTTTTTTTATAGCGGGTTTTGCGCTGCTGGTCAAGTTTAAAGACAGGATCAGGATTCCGTTCTCAAACCTCCTCCGCCGGGATCATGAGCTTCAGGTGTTTGCAGCCTTTGTACTTTGTTTTGGACTGGCCCTAATCACCAACTTGCTGCATCTGTCTTCAGCACTGGGTGCCTTTGCCGCAGGCATTCTGCTTTCAACCCTTAAGGAAACATCATGGGTGCATAATCGGCTCGAGCCATTTTATGTGGTTTTTATGGCGTTTTTCTTTGTCTCAGTGGGTATGCTTGTGGATCTGGAATTTATCCAACAGCGTATTGTCGTTATTTTACTCCTGGTGATCTTATCAATGGTTTTGAATACCTTTATTAATGCATTTATTCTGAAAATCCTGGGGGCTGACTGGCCGCGCAGTCTGTATGCCGGGGCATTTCTTTCCCAGATCGGTGAGTTCAGCTTTGTGCTGGCAGCTGTTGGTTTTCAGGCAGGTATTGTTACAAATGATGCCTATAATATCACCATCTCGGTCATTGCACTGACACTGCTTTTAAGCTCAGTCTGGCTGATGTGTGTAAAAAGGATAATAGTAAAGAATGCCTAGAAAAAAACTTAAAGTATAATATTAACAATACATTAAGGCTTGGTTTGCAGTTAGTTTTGTCTGTGGAAAAGAGCAGAACATAAGGTAATTTTATATGGTATAAACTAAAGTGGAAGTATACAGCTGTTTGTGTTTATATGTTCTTTGGTATTTTTTAAAACTTGGAAGCGTATAAAAATATTAACCAGCAAAAATCAGGAGGTGTAACATGACAAAGAAAAATCAGGTTTACAAATGTGAAAAATGCAGAAATTTAGTAAACGTTGTTCATGATGCCACCGGCAGTCTGGTCTGCTGTGGCGATGAGATGAAACTTTTACAGCCGAATACAGTGGATGCGGCGCATGAGAAACATGTTCCCATTGTTGAAAAAAATGGCAATACGGTAAAAATCTCCGTGGGCAGCGTGTCTCATCCAATGGAGGCAGAACATTATATTGAAACAATAAGTATATTAACGGATAAAAAACTCTACAGGGAATATTTAAGCCCAGGAGATAAGCCGGAGTCGGTTTTTCAAATTGACGGGAACATAAAGTGTGTCCGGGCATATTGTAATCTGCACGGACTTTGGAAAAGCGAATAAGACTTATATAGAGTTGTTCAGCTTTTCTCGATAGGCCGGGAAGTATCTGAATCGCAAAGCAAAAAACCAAGCACTGTTCCGCCTTTCCAATGTGTTAGAATAAATACTTCCGGGCTGTCAATCAGGCGTGTACGTTTTACACTGGACTATACGTGCGGGTTTTTTTCGAAGATAAAATGGATTCTCAATTTTAATCAGTTTTTGTTGTTGTGATGATATGTTTAAAGAAATAATTTAAAAATTAAACAAATTGCGGTTGTACACGGCGAAGAGGCGCAAAGTATTTTTTTTTCTGGAACACTCCGGGGTAGCGGTTATAATGTCTTTGTTCCTCGGCAAGGTGAATCCTTTGCTGTTTATTCATCGTCTTGTCCGGGTTAAGTATAGCTATTGAGTCTAAATCCTTTTTTCAGGCTTAAACCCGAAAAAAGACAATATTTATGGAGGGTCTGCTATGCTACCGTTAAAAAAAGTGCTTTGGCCGACAGACTTTAGCAGTGCTTCATATGCGGCATTGGAACCTGCAATAGAACTGGCTCAGCAGTTTTGTGCCGAACTGTTAATCCTGCATGTAATTCCTATGGTTTCATCCGTTCTTGCCCAGTATATAGATATTGAAGAGTATCAGGAAAAACAAAAAAAGTTTGCTTTGGAAGAGATGAACCGTATTATCAAAGAGCATATCAACGGTGATATCCAGATTCACAAGACTGTTATTATCGGAAACCCGGCAGATGAAATTGTTCGATTCTCAGAAAAAGAGCATGTAAATCTAGTTGTTATTGCAACACATGGAGAGTCGGCATTTCATAACTTTGTTTTCGGCTCTGTCGCAGAAAAGGTTTTAAAGTTATCTGCCTGCCCGGTTCTTGTCCTTCGAAATCCAAAACCTGAATAGACCGTTTTGCAGGTATAATCAAAAAAGGACGAATAATGCTTATATTAATGATTGTGGTATTTTTAACTATTTTTATTTCTGCGCAGTGCTCACTTTATGAGGCAACTCTTTATTCAACCCGGATGGGAGCTCTGGAAGCGGCCAAGTCAAAGGGCAAACAGCCGGGGCTGGCTCTTAAAATGATTGCCATGAAGCGGAACATATCTACACCTGTTTCGGCGATTCTCATATTAAACACAATTGCAAACACTGCCGGAGCAACTCTTGCCGGCATGTATGCCCATAATGTGCTGGGCTCAGCCTTGGTCCCTGTTTTTTCGATTCTATTTACGCTGGCTATTCTGTTTATTGCAGAGATACTGCCTAAAACCATTGGTGCGGTTTACTGGCGTATTTTGTGGCCGTTCATTGTCTGGCCGATCATATTTATGAAAAATATAATGAAACCTTTTCTTTTCGTGACACAGAAATTTACCGACTTGCTGACGCCGAAGGGGAAATCGGTGCCTTTCGTAACAGAGGAGGAAATCCTGGGCGTAATCCGGATGGGAGCCAGGGAGGGAGAGATCTCACAGTTAGAAAGCCAGATGGTGCATAATATTATCAGTCTTGAAGACAGAAAAATTAGCAAAATCATGACACCGCGAACCGTTATTTTTTCCCTTGATGAAAGCCTTTCAGTAAAAGATGCCTATGATTTTGCCTGTAAAAAAGGCTTTACCCGTATTCCGGTATACCGGGATGACAGAGAAAACATTACGGGTTATGTGATGATTCATGATCTGGGCTCTGAAAAAAACATGCATGAGCCGGACAAAACTTTAGCAGACATTTTAAAACCTATTACGTTTGTGGGAGAAGAAGAGGATTGCCTTGCGATGCTGACTCTTTTCTTAAAGAAACGCCGACATATTGCAATTGTAAATGATGCGTTTGGCGGTGTGGCCGGATTGGTAACTCTGGAAGATCTGCTTGAGACCGTCCTCGGTGCTGAAATTGTTGATGAAACCGACAAAGATATTGATATGCAGAAGGTTGCACTTAAGCGCAATAAAAAGTCTGAAATCTGAAAGGATTTGTTTTATGAAAATAGCTGTTGTTTATAACCGGGAGAGTGAAAAAGTAATCAACCTTTTTGGCCAGCCCAACCGGGAAAAGTATGGGCTGGAAGCCATTCAGAGAATCGTTAATGGTCTGAAAAAATATAATCACCAGGTGATTTCACTGGAAGCGGACAAAGATTTGATTACCCGGCTGGAAGAATTTATGCCCCGGGTGCTTAAAGGGGAAAGACCGGGGATGGTATTTAACCTGTCTTACGGTATCCAGGGCCAGGCACGGTACACTCACGTACCCGGTATTCTGGAAATGATGGGGATTCCCTATGTGGGTTCCGGTCCGCTTGCGCATTCCCTTGCCCTTGATAAGGTTGTGGCTAAAATGATTTTTGTGCAGAACAATATTCCCACTCCGGCTTTTGCTGTTTTGAATTCCCCGGGCTTTGATCTTCCGGAATTAGCATACCCTCTGATTGTCAAGCCGAAAAATGAAGCTGTTTCCATGGGAATAGAAATTGTTAATAATGACAAAGAACTTCGAAAAGCAGCACAGGTTATTTTTGAGGCGTTTGATAATCAGCCGGTACTGGTGGAACAGTTTATTAAGGGAAGAGAAGTCAACGTGGGTCTTTTAGGTAATAATCCACCTGAAGTACTTCCTCCCTGCGAAATTGTTTTTGGAAAGACCGGACCTCAGATATACACTCTTGATGACAAAAAAGGTGAATCCGGTCGCGAAATTCAGTGGCATTGCCCCGCCCCTATTGGAGACGATCTCCTTGCCAAAGCTCAGGAGATTGCTAGAAATGTTTTTTCTGCTCTGGGTTGCTATGACTGTGCCCGGGTGGATATGCGGCTGGATGAAAAGGGAAATTTTTATGTTCTTGAAATTAACAGTCTTCCCAGCCTTGGCGAGCATGGTTCTTACGTAATTGCAGCCCAGCAGGTGGGACTTGATTTTCCGGCGCTGGTAAACCGGCTGGTAGAAGCAGCAAGTGCCAGATATTTTGGGACACCTTCACCCCCATCGATTAATGTTCGAGAAAAGGATCCGGAAAAGCTGTTATTCTCCTTCTTGACCCAGCGTCGTGACCGTATGGAAAAACGCTTAGAAGAATGGGTTTCAACGTCGAGTCGAACCGGAGATCCCATGGGAAATAAAATGGCAATTTCAAAAGTTGACACACGGCTGAAAAAAATGAAGATGGTGCCGGTTTCTGAGTTTACGGATACACGTTCTTCCTGGATGTGGGAAACAAAGAAGGGCTTTGAGAACGGCACGCTTTTCATCGGACACATAGATGTTCCCCTTGAACAAAATGCACCTTTTCAGTCTTTCCGGCGTGATCCGGAGTGGCTTTACGGCGAGGGGATCGGGATGTCCCGCGCTCCACTGGTCATGATGGAGTTTGTTCTGAGGGCTCTACGGTACAACCGAATGCTGCACCAGTTGCCAATCGGTATTCTTTATTATCTTGATGAGGGGAGGGACTGTCGTTACAGTGAAGAACTGATTCGACGAGCTGCTGCAAAGGCTTCCCGTGTTTTTGTTCTAAGACCCGGAAGTCCTCCGGACAATATTCGTGTTCAGCGCAGAGGTCACCGCAAATACCACCTGACGGTAGAAGGCACGCCTCGCCGATTAGGGAGATATGCCAAGGCACCGGAGACGCTTTTGTGGCTGAATGAGAAACTTGCTAAATTGGCAAAGCTTTCTTCACGCAAAGAAAGACTGACTGTTACAGTTGTTGATGTTAAAACCGAATCGTTTCGCATGTCTTCTCCTCACCGGATTTTAACCGCGCTGGTCGTTTCTTATCTTGATCCGAAGGCTGCTGATATTGTTGAGGATGAAATTAAAAAAATATTCGGTAAAAATGGATTTAAATGGAGTTTGAATCAGATATCCGATCGTCCACCAATGAAAGAGCGCAGAACAAATATCAAACTATCCAAATCATTGCTGGCTGTTGCTGATAAGTGGGAAATTCCTATAGAGCAGGAATCATCACTTTTACCTTCTGTCGGGGGGTTGGTACCGTCTAAAGTTCCGGTTGTGTGCGGGATTGGTCCGGTGGCCAGAGACCTTTATACTCCAAATGAAGCAGTCAATCGGATCAGCTTTATGCAGAGAACACTGTTGATAGCTGAACTTTTGGCACAGGACATTAAGGTTTCTAAAGGAAAGAAAAATGAAAAGAAAAAATAGTATCGATACCGAATTTATTGATCCGGGGAAAAAAATAATTCCTGAGCCGCAGCGAATCGCGGTATCTAAATCAGGCATGGTTTCTACTGCTCATTACCGTGCGACAGAGGCCGGAGCACAAATTCTGGAAGCCGGCGGAAACGCAGTAGATGCCGCGGTAGCGGCTGCGTTTGCTTTGGGTGTGTGTGAACCTCAGGCATCAGGGCTTGGCGGGCAGACCATGATGATGATACATCTATCAGAGTCTGCCCGGACCTTTGCCCTGGACGGATCTTCACATGCGCCTAACCGGGCCGTAAATGAATTGTTTGCAGAAAAATCAACCCGGCTTAGAGGCCATCAGGCAACAACTGTACCGGGCACACCGGCGGCATTGGGCTATGTGCTGAAAACTTATGGAACGCTTCCGCTTAAAGATGTGCTGGAACCGTCAATAGCTCTTGCGAAAAACGGGTACCAGATTACGGAACTGCAGAACCGACTGCAGCGCCGGGAGATCAAGTCTCTGAAAAAAGGCAATGCCGGAAGCTTTTTTCTAAATGGCGGTGAAAAAGTCTGCCAGCCCGGGACTATCTTTAAACAGCCTTTGCTGGCAGAAACCTTTCAGCAGCTAGCTGAAAAAGGAACCGATGATTTTTATGCAGGAGAGATTGCGGAATGTATTGTTAAGGATATGGAAAACAACAATGGTCTGATTCATCGGGATGATATGGCGCGGATTCCCCAGCCGATCGAACGGGAAGCTGTTAGCTGCCGATTTGGAAATATGATGGTTCATACAATGCCGCCTCCGGGTTCCGGCCGGACGCTGATTGAAATACTCAATATCCTTAAAAAGTTTCCCAACAGTGACAGAAATCCAGATACGCCTGAGGGCGCACTTCTACTGGCAGAGATCATGAGGAGAGCACAGCTGGACCGGCGGGATCGTCCTTTTGATCCGAATTTTTATCCCCAGGTTCAGGATACCCGGATGCTTAGCAGTGATTATGCAAAACTGGTTGCCGAGCAGATAAAAAAACGGGTTAAAACTTCCGGTGATACAACCCATCTTTCGGTGATGGACAAAAACGGAAATGTTGTCTCTTTAACCCAGTCGATAGAAAGAGTTTTTGGTGCCAAGACCGTAAATCCTGATCTGGGGTTTCTGTATAACAATTATATGAGTGCGTTTGACTATGATGATGTTTCCCACCCCTACTATCTCCGTCCCAATGCGGTTCCCTGGGCCAGTGTTGCGCCGACCATCATTTTTCGAGCCAAGAAGCCCTGGCTGGCGATTGGTTCTCCAGGAAGTGAACGTATTGTCACAACCATTGCACAGGTTTTGATCCGGCTTTTCCGGCAGTCTCCTTTTGATGCTGTTGCTGCTCCCCGTATGCACTGCTCTTTAGATGGAAAAGTTTCTCTGGAAGCAGCTGTTATGCGAAACGATATTCCTTCGTTTTTGGAAAAATACGGGTTTTCAATTGATGTTAGAGAGCCCATGTCTTTTTATCTGGGATGTGTTCAGATGGTTATGTTTGAAAATGAGGAGTTTATCGGTGTAGCTGATCCTCGCCGTGACGGTTCGGCCAAAGGGCCATTGTCATGAAATTACCATTTTTGATCTCCGTGCCTCATGCCGGTTTGAACGTACCTTCGGAAGTAAAAGAAATCTGTAGGTTGACTAAGCAGGAAATCATTGAAGATGGAGATGTTGGGGCTGCAGATATATATCATCCGATTAAGAATTCTGTTGCCGGATTTGTAGCGACAGAGGTGGCCCGTGCTGTTCTTGATATGAATCGTGCTGAAAATGACAGGAGAAAGGATGGGATAGTAAAAACCCATACTTGCTGGGATGTCCCGATTTACAAAAAGCTTCTATCTGAAGAAATAATTGTCACTTTGATTAAAGATTATTACCGGCCCTATCATGAAAAGCTCACAGAGATTTCAAAAGAAGTCAGGCTGGGCATTGATTGTCATACCATGGCTGCTTTTGGGCCGCCGGTGGGTCCGGACCCCGGCATAGAGCGCCCTCATATTTGCCTAAGTAATGCTGATGGAACCTGTCCACAGGAATGGATGTGGATTATCAGCCGTTGTTTTGAAAAAGTTTTTAACACAAATGTATCCGTAAATTCTCCCTTTAAGGGGGGTTACATAATCAAATCACATTCACATGAAATCCCATGGATACAGCTGGAGCTTTCCCGTGATCCATTTTTAACGAATTTAGATAAAGGCCGTTGTGTCCTGGAAGCCTTACAGCAATTTGTTCAATTATTAGATGACCCCTTAAAACATGTTCGGAAAACACAATATACCCCTGCTATTTGAAACGGATGTTCTCAGGGTCAGTATCCAAAAATAAAAAGGCATATCTTTTAGCAAAGAAAATGCAAGGATGAAGAGGAAGAAAAAACTTTTTGACAAAAGTACTGAAATATTAATTAACCCCGTTGAGCCGATCAATAAACCCAAAGAAATTACAAATTATTTTCTAGTTCACTTAGATAAACCGGTTGTTGTTGAATCCAGGAGTCCGCATAAGATTTTTCTAACATTTCCGTGTGTGATAAGAATTCAAAAAGCACGATATCCATTAAGAACGGTTTGTTTTAAGATCCTTTGTTAGCGGAAAAGTCGTAAACATTTAATCACTCATAAAAAATGAGATCGCCCATCTCTTCAAAAGAGAAATTATTCATGATGTGATGTCCGTTGTAATCAAGCACTCTCAGATCATCTGATTGTTTGAGATCATTCATGATTATTGGAAAATGCAACCCGTATTTTTCTTTTGCCTTTTCAACGGGAACTTCATAAGCGATAAACTTATTGATTCCTTTTGTCTTTAGTTTTTCCACAAAATTCGGGGCGGTAAAAGAATCATAGGTGGTCAGGATAAGAATAGGCCCTGAGCCTGTAAAAATTATACCTGCTTTCATTTTTTTCTCCCTTAATAAGGGTTAAAGAAAAGAGCGTGTTTCTACTTAAACTATAGGATAAATAAGGGAGATTACAAGGGGGTAAAAGGCAAAGACGGTCCGGCAGAACCGGCTGTTCATGACAAAGGGTTTAATTGAGAATGCGGTCTGTTTACCACATCAATGACGCCAAACTCACCGTCATATCCTTCTGTAACCGACACCTGTCCGGTACGCATTCGTTCAAGCGAATGGGAAAGTTTTTCAAAACCGGCCTGTTTAAGGTCGGCCGAAGGACACTGTCTTAAAATATAAAGCTCGCTTCCAAATTTTTCAAGCAGTTCCATATACTCTCTGGTTACTTTTTTGGTGTTTACACCGCAGCTGTGTATCCCGGCAATTATCTCTGCTAAAGGAATGATGCTTTCAAACCCAAAACTTTTTTTAGGCTTGAACCCGCGCTTTCTGTCCGCAAGAACACTTGCTCTGTGTAAAACGCCCTCGGTTACCTTTTTGCCGCATTTTGGGCATTTGCCGTTTTTTGATATTGTACCCTCCGGGCTCATCCTTTGTCCGCAGTTTCTGTGCCCATCGTAAAAATATTTGCCTCTCTTGCAAGCTTGGAAGGAGAATGCGCGTCAGAGTTTGAAACAAGAACAAACCGGTCAAGGTCGGATATCATCCAGTTCAAGGGAGGATCTGAGGACAGGCCGGTTTCCAGGGCAAAGATATGAGAGGTCAGTTCCTCAAAGCATTCTTCAATACGGTCAAACCCGCTTGATGCTCCGAGAACCGAAAAATGGGGTGTCCAGATATGGGCAGGAATAAGAACGTTTTGTTCAGAAGCATCAAGTGCTGTCTGAAGAAGATCCTTTGTCTGCATGCCAATGATAGGCCGGCCGTCTGATTTTATGTTTCCGATCTTATCAAGGGCTTTATTCAACCGGTTTGCTGAAACAAGGTCCGGCGAATAAATAAGGCTGTGTACTTTTCTTACTTTCTCATTTTTCTTATAGATATTGCTTATCTCAACGCTAAGCATAAAAAGCACAGAACGGCGGCACAATAGCGGGATTTCTTTGTCAACTTCTGTACGATATTTGTTTTTTAACCTGAAAAGACCCGGCTCAGCAGGCTCCAGCTTTTTTTAATTTCAGAAAACCAGACAGGATGTGTAAAATCACCTGTACCGATAACAGACAGACCTTTGAACTGTGCCCATTTATAAAGGTTTTCGAGATCCATCTGTTTGCTTGTGGCACGCGATAAGTACGAGTGAATATTCAGATCTGTTATAAATTCCATAACTTTCTTTCAGAAAAATCCGAATATTTTGTTTTGAAGTTATAAACAATACCATAGTCAACAGTGTTTAATATGTGTTTTTATGCTCTTTCCCTAAAGCGTAAAAAACGATTTCTTTGATTTAATTTAAGGCAAATCAAAATTCTTGCGCAAAATGAATGGTTTTTGTATTCTAATTTACGGGTCAGTTATGAATTTAGTGAAATAAAGCTGACCGAAGCTTGTTAACTACTTTTAAGATGAAACAAAAAGAGCAGCCATTATGTATAAACATCTTTTCGGTCCGGTACCCTCAAGACGTCTGGGTATGTCTTTGGGGGTAGATCTTGTCCCGCACAAGGTTTGTTCTCTTAACTGTGTTTACTGTGAATGCGGTTCCACCACAGAACTGACCCTTGAAAGGAAAGAATATGTTCCCTATAAATTGGTTACCCAAGAACTGGACCATTATTTAACCAGCAACCCTGCGCCGGACTATATTACTTTTTCCGGAGCAGGAGAGCCCACCTTAAATTCGCGGATCGGCGAGATCATAAATTTTATAAAAAACAAAAATGCAGATATTCCAGTTGCAGTGTTAACAAACGGAACATTGTTTTATCAAAAACAGGTCAGACAGGAACTGCTAAACGCAGACCTTGTGCTTCCGTCTCTGGATGCGGCATCAGATTTTGCTTTCCAGAAAATAAACCGGCCGTTTCACACCCTTAACGTTGAAGAAACCATAAAAGGGCTGCAGGAATTCAGGAAGGCATATAAAGGTAAAATATGGCTTGAGGTCCTCATTATTCCGGGTTTTAATGACAGCGAAGCTGACTTAAATTTGCTAAAGGAAGCTTTTAATAAGATAAAGCCGGATCTGATACAGCTAAATACGCTTGACAGACCGGGAGCAATAGAAGATATCTCTGCCGCGACCGGAAAAAAACTTGAAAAAATTGTTGATTTTTGGGGTCTGGAAAATGTAATAATAATTGCTGCGGCACCTGCCCGAAAAGACAATATGGCTTTTCGGAAGGATATTGAAACGGCAATACTTGAAACTGTTTCCAGAAGGCCGTGTACGCTGAAGGATCTTTCAATGATCCTTGGACTTCATATTAACGAAATAAACAAGTATCTGGCTGTACTGGAATCAGATAAAAAAATTGATACGGTCATGCAGTCGCGGGGGATGTTTTATAAAACAAAAACCGGCAAAAGCTGACCCGAACCCTGTAATTAATTCAGAGCTGAAAGAAGGAGAGTAAACATGAAAGATCCGCTGACCCCATACGGCAACAGGCCAATGGTAACCCCCATTGTTAACGCGGTAAATTATGAATATGAATCGTTTGAGGTTTTGCGGCAGATAACGGATGGTGAGGTGGATGGTTACACTTATCACAGAGATGACAATCCAACTGTCCGCAATGTTGAAAAAACAATGGCAAAGCTGGAAGCGGCTGAAGATGCTATTATCTGCACCACGGGAATGGCCGCCTGCACCATGGTTTTTTTCACCTATCTAAATGCAGGGGACAATCTTATTATCTTTCATGATGTATATGGCGCAAACTACAAGGTGTCTCTTATCCTTGAACGGATGGGTGTGGAGGTTACCTGGCTGAATGCTTTGGAAAGCCATGAGATCGGAAAACACATAAAAGATAATACAAAAATGATCTTTCTTGAGACGCCGACAAATCCTCTCTGTAAAATAATCGATATTGAGGAAACAGCAAAAACCGCAAAAAAAACAAACACAATGCTTATTGTTGACAACACCTTTTCAACGCCTTATCATCAACAGCCTCTTTCTCTCGGGGCTGATCTTGTCATTCACAGCGCCACCAAGGGTCTTGGCGGACACAATGATCTTATGGCCGGTGTGATTGCCTGTCCGACAAAAGAGGCTTACGACGCGTTGTGGTTTACAAGACAGGCTATCGGAACAACGCTTGATGCCTATTCTGCTTCGCTCCTGGAGCGGGGGCTGAAGACCTTTACCATGCGGGCAGAGAAAATGGCATCAAATGCACAGGCCATTGCTGAAAGTTTTAAAGGGAATTCAAAGATCAGCCGACTGGCCTATCCCGGTCTTTCTGGTGACATCGGTCATGCTGTTGCTAAAAAGCAGATGGCGCACGGTTTTGGCGGTCTGATGGCCTTTGATGTGGGAGATTGCATAGAAGATGCCATGCAATTTATCAGCAGTCTGGATCTTGTCTATCATGCGGTCAGTCTGGGCGCAACAGAGACGATGGCCTGTATTCCCTACCTGACGACCATGCTGTATCTTCCGGAAGAACGGCGTCTGACCTTTGGTGTAAATAAAAATACGGTAAGGCTGTCCGCGGGAATAGAAGCTCCTGAAAAACTGATCTCAGATCTGAAGCAGGCACTGAACAAGATATAACTTTAATACGGTATCATTTAACTTTATAAAAATTCGGCCTCGGCATTTAAAAGCTGAATAAATTGACATCTGAAATACGCAGCATAATCTCCTTTTAATCTCTTAGGGGTGAATTTCCCGAAGTTTGCTTCGATTAGATTGGTATAAAAAAAGTTGATACCCCGTAGCTTTCCATCTGTTCATCGCCCGTCTGAAAGTAAATCTCCTCTTCAGATGATATGTTTGGAAGCCTGTCACTGATGATAATGATCTGTTTTTGATTTGTTGCGTTTCCTTTCTGCAAAAGCGATCTTGTTGTTTTTGCCACGCCTGCAGCCACAAGTTTTGCATAACAGAGCTTTAACCCTTCTTTCATGGATTCACTCACATCCATACACACAGCAATATCTTTGTCTGTAATTGATTCCTTTTCAAAACACCGGATATCATCAATACTTATTTTATCAACTTTCTTTCCTTTTCGTATCATCCACCTTAAGGTATGACGCGGAGACATCATTCTGTAAATAGAGCCTGTCCAAAAATATAAAGTGCTTAAGTGACAGTGGGGAAAAGATCTTAAGATTAAAATATAAAGGCAGAATTTGAGATAAAAATAAAATAAGGCATGCTATAATATTTTTTTACCACAAAA
>Ga0208902_1000214_pt1 | contig 35055 bp, 25 predicted proteins | sample AntAceMetag02UKH_FD_184767 | JGI IMG/M metagenome (GOLD analysis project Ga0208902, IMG submission 184767) | Saline lake microbial communities from Ace Lake, Antarctica - Antarctic Ace Lake Metagenome 02UKH (SPAdes) (version 2) | ecosystem: Environmental > Aquatic > Non-marine Saline and...
GGGCAAAGGTCAATAGGGAAGGGGATATGAATGGCAATTTTGAAAATTGGATACGTAAGACATTTGGAGAAGGCATAGCAAGACATTTTATGCTTCCTTATAACAGGAAGTTTTGGACAATAGAGCCGTCTGAGATAACTTGTGACTGGCTGCATAGATTTGTACCTGTTCCCAGCCTCGAAGATACAGTAACAGGCGCGATAACAAGCCATGTAAAGCCATATGGTTATAATTCTAAATTCTGGTATCCAGTAAAAGGAGGGATATCAGGGCTTGTGGACGGCCTTTTACAGAAAGTAAAGAACGCCCATTTTAATAAAAAGGCAGTTACTGTGGACCAGCGGAAGAAAGAGGTTATTTTTGAAGACGGCACCGTAAAACGATTTGAAAAATTAGTGACTACTATACCATTGCCAGAGCTCTCTAAGTTACTTGTGAACACGCCAAAACATGTAAAGCAGGCGTTCTCAGCACTTAGGTATATCTCGATTTTTGTCGTCAATCTGGGCATTAAGAAAGACGACGTGACAGACAGGCACTGGGTATATTATCCTGAAAAAAGTCTAGTCTTTTACAGATTGGGATTTCCTACGAATTTTTCCATGGACGTGGCGCCTCCCCAGAAGACATCTATATATGCTGAGATCTCATATCCAGGCACTAATAATATAGATAGGGAGGCACTGGTCTCCAGTACAATAAGAAACCTTAAGGACATAGGTATTATTGCTGATGAAACTGAGATCGAGGTTTGCGTGCCAATAGATATTAAATATGGATATGCTATTTATGACAGCGAGAGAAAAAGAGCTGTCGAGACCATAAAGGATTACCTTAAAAGGTTTGGTATCTACAGCATTGGTAGATACGGAAGCTGGAAATATATGTCTATGGAGGATGTGATATTGGAAGGGAAGGAAGCCGCAGAATGTCTGTGTACATCTTAGGGATCTCATGTTTCTACCACGATAGCGCAGCGGCCTTGATCAAGGATGGTGAGATCATAGCGGCTGCGCAAGAGGAGCGCTTTACCAGGAAAAAGCATGACTTTAGTTTTCCTGAGAATGCCATGAGATACTGCTTTGAAGAAGCGGGTATCAAAGTCCATGACCTGTCTTACATTGCATTTTACGACAAGCCGCTCTTAAAGTTTGAAAGGATCCTTACTACTTATCTTTCTTATGCGCCCATGGGCTTCAGATCTTTCTATAAGGCCATGCCACTGTGGCTCAAGGATAGGCTGTGGATGAGCCACCTGATATCTGAAAAATCAGGATTTAAGGGCAAGGTCTTATTTACAGAGCATCATGAGTCACACGCAGCATCTTGTTTTTATCCATCTCCTTTCAGAGAGGCTGCCATTCTTACGATGGACGGCGTGGGAGAATGGGCAACTGCCAGTTTTGGCAAGGGCAAGGATAATGAGCTTGAGCTTTTATATGAGATAAAATTTCCACATTCTTTGGGACTTCTGTATTCTGCAGTTACTTACTATACTGGTTTTAAGGTAAATTCAGCAGAATATAAGGTGATGGGTCTTGCCCCGTATGGCGAGCCCAGATATGTTGATTTAATATTAAAAGAACTTATTGATCTGAAGGAGGACGGTTCTTTTAAGTTAAATATGAAATATTTTAATTATTGCGCTGGTCTGACCATGACAAACAACAGATTTCACAGGTTATTTGGGGGGCCGCCAAGGAAACCAGAGACAACTATTACCCAAAAAGAGATGGACCTTGCCAGGTCAGTCCAGGTGGTCACTGAAGAGGTCATGATCAGGGCGGCAAGGCATGTATATAAAGTTACTGGTCAGAAAAATCTTTGTCTGGCTGGAGGCGTTGCCCTGAATTGTGTGGCTAATGGCAGGCTCTTGAGGGAAGGGCCCTTTGATAAGATCTGGATACAACCAGCAGCAGGGGATGCAGGAGGTGCATTAGGCGCAGCATTAAGGATCTGGTATAAATACCTGGGTAATAAACGAGAGGTAGATGGTGAAAAAGATGTCCAGTCTGGCTCGTATTTAGGTCCATCTTATTCAGATGCCTCTATTGAAGATTATCTGATTAAGAACGATATACCTTATCAGAATTTTCCACAAGAAGAGCTAGTAAAAAAGACAGCCTCTCTTATCGTTGATAATAAGATAATAGGCTGGTTTCAGGGCAGGATGGAATTCGGGCCAAGGGCTTTGGGCGCAAGGAGCATAATAGGTGATGCCCGTTCACCAGATATGCAGTCCCGCATGAATCTAAAGATAAAGTTTCGCGAATCATTCAGGCCATTTGCGCCAAGTGTATTGTCAGAAAGCGCAAAGGATTATTTTGATATAGGCTCTGAGAGCCCATATATGCTTTTAGTGGCAAACGTCAGAGACAGCCATTTAAAAAACAATACTGATAAAGAACCCAAGGGCTTCGAGAGATTAAAGGTAGAGCGCTCTGATATCCCTGCTGTTACACATGTTGATAATTCTGCTAGAGTTCAGAGCGTATCAAAGGATAGCCCGAATCGCGTATATTATGACTTATTAAAAGAGGTAGAAAAAAAGACAGGGTGCCCCGTGCTTATAAATACTTCTTTTAATGTCAGGGGGGAGCCGATAGTTTGCAGCCATGAAGACGCATATAGGTGTTTTATGCGCACAGACATGGATTATCTCGTAATGGGGAATCTTATACTCGATAAGAAGGCCCAGCCTAAAGAAAGGCATGAGGCAAAAGAATATTTTGAACTCGACTGATTAACCTTATGAAAATATTGATAATAAAGATTTCAGCTATAGGCGATGTTTTAAGGACTACTACGATATTACACGGTGTAAAGAGGACCTGGCCAGGCTCAGAGGTCTGGTGGCTGACTTCTGGTGAGGCTGTAGAGTTATTAAAAGAAAATAATTATATAAACAATGTTTTGGAATTCAACAAAAAGAATGCAGCTTTTTTAAAAACAACCACATTTGATCTGCTAATATCGCTGGACAAGGAAAAGGATGTTATTTTATTGGCAGATAAGATATCTGCTGATAGAAAGATAGGCTTTGGGTGTGATACAAATGAGGAATTAAGTTATTTTAATAAAGAAAGTGAATATGCATACAGGCTTGGCATCTCAGATGAACTCAAATTCAGGATCAATAAGAAGACTTACCCAGAGATCATATATGGCATGTGCGGTCTGGGCTATGAAAATGATAGGTATATTTTGAATTTGAGAGATGTAGAATTGGAGGGCGCGAGACACAAATTAGAGTGTATGGGAATAAAGCATACAGATTTTATATTAGGGTTAAACACTGGCGCAGGGCCAAGCTTTGCAAATAAGATATGGAGGTTTGAAAAACACAAGGCGCTTATAGGGGAAATTTTAAAGAACACAGATATTAAGGTAATTTTATTGGGCGGGAAGAGAGAAGAGGCATTAAATAAGAAGCTGAAGAATGTCTTTAAGGAGAGGGTCTATGATTCAGGGAGTGATAATTCACTTAGAGGACTTGCCTCTATTATAAGCCATTGTAGCATTATAATCAGCGGAGACACATTGGCCATGCATATAGCCATAGCCTTAAATAAGTACATTGTGTCTATTTTTGGGTCTACCTGTAGTCAGGAGATAGAATTATACGGTAATGGCAGAAAAATAGTTTCAGAGATAGGGTGCGCACCTTGCTATAAAAGGGTGTGCGAAAAAAAAGATAATTGCATGACGAGGATAAAGACGTCAGAAGTATTAGAGGCTATCAATAGATTAGAGGTTAAATCATAGCATGTATGATACTTTAATTATAATCCCTACATATAACGAAAGAGATAATATAGAGCTGCTCGTTGATGACATATTCAACTACAGCAAGAACAGCAAGGTTCTTATAGTCGATGATAATTCCCCTGATGGTACAGGCCGTATTGCAGATAGCATGGCAAGTAAGGATAGCCGGGTCCTCGTGCTTCACAGGACTGGCAAGAGAGGCAGGGGTGTTGCTGGAATAGATGCATTTAAAGAGGCTCTTAAACATAAAGATATTCTCTATATTATAGAAATGGATGCTGATTTTTCTCATGACCCGAGATACATACCCCACTTCCTTAAAGAGATGCAAAAGAGTGACGTAGTTATAGGCTCGAGATTTACAGATGGCGGCAAAGACATTGAAAGGAATTTTTTAAGAAATTTACTTTCAAAAGTGGCAAATTTCTTCATAAAGAGATATCTTAGTTTGGCTGTAAATGACTGCAGCGCAGGGTACAAATGCTTTAAAAGGCGCGTCATTGCCTCGTTGGATTTCAGTTCCATTATCTCAAAGGGTCCTGCCATTATCGAAGAGATATTGTTTATCACAAGTATCAGAGGGTTCAGTATTAAAGAGATCCCGATAATTTTTAGAGATCGGTACAAGGGCAAGACAAAGTTGAGTATTATTAAATTATTCAAGGTCTTTATGGATATAGTTTATTTCAAAGATATCCATCTATCAAAGGATGGTCTCAGTCATTTAAAAGAACTAAGAAAGTTCGGTTTCCAGCTCGGCCTGGCCATGAATATACTCGGGGCAATAATGTTTTATAGGCAAAGGCCTCATTTTATCTGGTTTATATGCGTCGGCTCTTTAAATCTGACCCTGGCAATTGTGTATCCAAAGGCCCTAGAGCTGCTCAAAAAGGCCTTAGATCTTATAATTTTCTTAGTCGGCAGGACAGTTAACACGGTTACTTTATTAGTGGCCTTTTATCTGATATTTGCGCCTATAGGGGTTTTGCTAAGGCTTTTCAGGATAGATATGTTAGATCAAAGCATGACCAGGCTAGCTGCCTCTTACTGGAAAAAAAGAAATAAAGATGTATCGACAACTGAGTCATACGAGCGTATGGGCTGATATGATTATGCCAAAAAAGAGAGATCTGGTATATGAGCTTGTCCGTAAGAATTTAAAAGTACGCTATGCCAGGCCATCATTAGGACTTCTCTGGACTTTTTTATCTCCCTTTTTGCTGGTAGCTATCTTTTATATTGTTTTTTCTATTGTCTTGAAGGTTAAAATAGAAGAGGCCCCATTTGTTTTATACTTAATGAGCGCTGTCTTTCCCTGGCGGTTCTTTCAAGATTCGCTTGTAGAATCAACAACCAGTCTTGTAGACAATAAGAACCTGATCAGGGAGGCCCGCTTCCCATATTACATGATACCAGTTTCCATTGTTTTTACTAATAGTATTGTTTTCCTTCCATCTCTGATAATATTAGTTTTTGCCTCGCTGGTTATTCTCAAAGGGGCTTCGACTTTTATTCTTATGCTGCCCCTGGTTTTGATCATACATTTCTTTATAACCATGTGGCTTTCTATCATAGCATCTCTTTTATATGCAAGGTGGCGCGATGTTAAATATATCCTAGAGCCCATATTGGTACTTTTATTCTACATGACCCCTGTTTTTTATTCTGTTAGATTCGTAAAAGAATCATTTTCGCCATTGCTTTTTAAGATATATACATATAATCCCTTTGTCGGGATCTTGAATTTTTATAGAATCACTCTATTTAAAGATGCGCGCAGGGTTTTTCAGGGTTTTTTTGACCCTTTGAGCTTTTTTGTGATCCCCGTCTGTTTTTCAGTAGCCACTTTTATTCTCTGTCTTTATATCTACAGGAAGTATAAGAATAGGATAATTGACTACGTGTCCTATTGAGAAGGATATATAAATAATGAATGACAAGCTCGGTGACAATCTAGTGATTGAGATAAAGTCCATCGGAAAGAAATACCCTTTCAAGAAACAAGCAGTTAAAGACTTCTGGGCCCTTAAAGGGGCGTCGCTTGATGTCTGTAAAGGTGATGTTGTGGGGATATTAGGACGTAATGGCGCCGGCAAAACAACTCTATTAAATATTATTGCCGGAATATTGCCGCCTACGGAAGGCTCCTTTTCTGTGAAAGGCAGGGTATTAGGCCTTTTAAATCTTGGCATAGGCTTTCACGATAGCCTTACGGGCCGCGAGAATATTTTTCTCAATGGCACGCTTCTTGGGGCAAGCAGAAAAGAACTTTCAGAAAAACTCCTTTCCATAATAGACTTCTCCGAATTAGGCAGTTTTATTGACATGCCATTAGGCACGTATTCGCAGGGCATGCGCCTTCGTTTAGGATTCAGCATTATAGCCAACCTGGATTTTGATATCCTGGTAATAGATGAGATCCTGGCTGTGGGTGACGCCCTTTTTCAGAATAAGTGCTTTGAGCAGATAAATAATTTCAGGCGTTCTGGCAGGACCTTGGTTCTGACAAGTCAAAGCATGGATTTAATAGAAAGGCTTTGCAGTAAGGTAGTGGTGTTAGATCATGGAAAAATACTATTTTACGGCAATCCGCCCGAGGCCATTAACAGGTACCGCGCATTACTGAATAAAGACAGGTTTTTTGTACAGTTAGAGTCTGAGGATAGAGACGCAATGCTTATAAGGGATACCAAGAAATGGGCAGATGATATCTCGCATTGGGGCAAAAAGATGGGCGCCAAGGAGATCGTTATAGATTCTGTGAAATTAATAGATAAGCTCGGACGCAGATATAATCGCATAAAGACCAAAGACCCCCTGGAAATAAAAGTAGGCTTTATTGCCAAAGAGCCTGTTAAAGATGTGCATTTTGGCATAGCTATATTTAGAAATGACGGGGTGTATTGCTATGGCCCTAACACAGCTTTTGATAAACGCCCTATTCCTGAGATAGGAAGGGGAAAGGGTTTTTTTAGTCTGCGCTACGATAACTTACTGCTTGCACCTGGTAAATACAGGATCTCTGTAGCAATATGGGATAAGAATGAGACCGTAGCATTTGATTATCATAATGGTTGTTATGACCTGATAGTAGAAGGTAGTAAAAATCCACAAAGTGAACTCTTAAGCATTCCGTTTAAGATTAAAAATGGAAGTCTTTTCAGCAAGTTATTTTGTTTGAGGCAAAAAACAACCCATGTACCTGACATAAGCACATTGGCTGATAAATGGGGTGAGAAAAAAGATGATGAAGGCTTACGAGTAGAATCTGTAAAATTGTTTAATTACCGCAATATAGAAAAAGACACCTTTTTAACCAATGAATCTGCGAAGATTTCGATCAAGATCAAAAATACAAACCTTAGAAAAGACGATGAGAATCTATTGTTATGGGTGGGTATTCATAGAAAGGATGGCATATATTGCCAGGGCGTAAATACGTCATATACCAGTAAAGGAAGTATAAATATACTGTTTCCAAAGCTGTCTTTGCTGCCTGGCGGGTATACAGTTTCAATCGGGGTTTGGGATATGACACAGCAAAGATTTTTGTTATATCGCCACGGTGTTTATTCCCTTCAGGTTGTTTTTAATCAAGAGGATCACGGCACAGTTTATTTATCTCATAAGTGGAAATGGAATTTTAAACGGAGGTAGATCATGAATAATAAAAAACCTTTAGTTAGTGTTGTCGTAGTCAACCATAACGGCAAGGAATTATTAAAGAATTGTTTTAATTCTTTAGCGAATCTTGATTATCCCAGGAACAGGCTTGAACTTTCCATGGTAGACAACCTTTCAAAGGACGACTCTGTCGGATATGTAAAAAGATGCTTTCCGCAGATAAATGTGTTTAAAAATACATGCAATAATTATTGTAAGGCCAATAATCTAGGTATTAAAAAATCAAAAGGTGACTATGTAGCAATGTTAAACAATGATACAGTGGTGGACAAATCCTGGTTAAGGGAGTTAGTAAAGGTAATAGGGCGTGATGATAAGATTGGTGCTGTTGGCAGCAAGATCCTCCTTTCGAATGGCAAGATACAGAGCATAGGCCATGAGGAGTTTCCTTATTATTATTGGGGTGATAAAGGATTTTTAGAAAAGGACTTACAGCAGTATAGTGAAATCAGATCTATTCCCAGCGTGTCTAATTGCTCTGCTTTATATCGAAAAGAGGCACTGTACAATGCAGGTCTTTTTGATGAGGATTTTGGCATGTACATGGAAGATGTGGATATTTCTTTCCGGCTTAAGCAAAAAAGATGGAAGATCTTTTATGCCCCGAATAGCAAGGTCTACCATAAGCTCCACGGGTCTAATCAAAATGAGGAAGAGCGCAGATTTTATATTGAAAAAAATAGGTTGTTGTTTATAGCAAAGTACTTTCCGGAGAAATTAAAAGAGAACACGATAGGGTATGGCAATGTAGCCCATTTAAACACATTTTATTTTCAGAGGTTATTGCTGGATCTTTTTAATAAACTCCTTAAGCACCATGGCGATGATAAGGGCAAGAGAGTATTCTCTGGCTTATATAATACAATTAAAAAGACAGAGGCCTACAGGCAGCATTGCCTGCGCATAGATTCAGAGAGAAAAAGTTTAGATAGTGAAGAAGAGAGAAAGAATTACCAGGAGCAGCAGAACCTCATTAACCAAAGAAACCAGGAGCTTGCCAATCTCAATAACGAGCTCCAGTCCCGCGAAGAACACCTGAAATCCGAGACCCAGGCAGTCAGGGAAAGAGACACAAAGCTGAATGATTTTACTGTGAGGTTAGAGGTCCAAAAAGAAAAGATCCAGCACCTGGACAAAGAGATACAAGGCCGCACCCAGTTTACCCAGGGACAAGAACAGCGCATCCAGGAGCAGCAGAACCTCATTAACCAAAGAAACCAGGAGCTTGCCAATCTCAATAACGAGCTCCAGTCCCGCGAAGAACACCTGAAATCCGAGACCCAGGCAGTCAGGGAAAGAGACACAAAGCTGAATGATTTTACTGTGAGATTAGAGGACCGAAGTAGGCAAATTATGAATTTAGAGAACGATATAGCAGGCTTGGACAATACCCTTAAGCGCAAAGCAGAACAAAGCATAAGACAGGACGCAGCTATAGCTGAAATGAATAGCAAAATTTCAGCTATATATAATTCCCACACATATAGATTTATTGTACGGCCTATTATTTGGCCAAGCGTAAGATTTGCAAAGGCTATAGTTAAGATATTTAAATGGCAACCAAAAGAGGGATCATCTAAGCGTAAGCTAACGAAAGAGAAACAAGAAGTCTATATTGCGCAGGCATGTTCAAAAAACGCACAGGTGGCGTATGGACAGCAGAATGAATATTCTCTAAAACTTACAAATAAAGGCTTCCGAGAAGAAGAGGTGCGGGCGCATGTTGATATCTGGCCTTATAAATTAAGAAGCCATCCAGACAGGCATTATGCTTTTTTTGTTACAAAGGTCTCTATACCACCTCTAGGTTCAACCACGATAAAGATTCTCTATGACTGGGAAACGCAAATGGTATTTTTTTCTAACGGTAATAGATTGGAAATAATAGATTCCTGGCGAGGGAATATGGAAAAAGAACAGCTTTATATAATGGAATTTTTAGTTGCAACTAGCGAAAATGAGAGACTTGGCAAGCTAGAGATTCTACAAAGAGTGAAGTTTTGAAGATATTAAATATTATCCAACGTTACCCTCCAGCTGTTGGAGGGTCAGAATTCTGGTGTCGAAATATATGTGACTTCATAGGAAACAAAGGCGTCATTGTAAACGTTGCGACTATAAGTTTATATGATATAGATGAGATTAATAAGGGTCTGCCTCAAGAAGAAACAGGCGTTAGATTAGGACTATATGATTATGAGGGCAATGTATTTGTAAATAGATATAAACTTTGGACTTTCTGGAGAAAAGCTCCTTATGTGGCATTTATTCGTTTTTTATTATTCAGACTAGGATTGGAGAAGACAGAGGTAGGTCTTATCTTCAAAATCAGCCCGCATTCATTTGAGATGTATCGCAGGTTATTTTATGCTGTAAGAGAAGCAGATATAATTCACTTGCATACCTTGCCCTATTTTCATAACCTTGTCGGCTTCTATTTGGCCAGACTTCATAGAAAAAAAGTGGTTATTACACCGCATTTTCATCCAGGCCATAAGCACTATGAACAGAAAAAATGGTTTAAAGTAATGAAGGGTTGTGATGCCGTTGTTGTTATAAGTAATTATGAGAAACAATACCTTGTAGATAAAAATTTAGATCCCAAGAAGGTATTCGTCACAGGGGCTGCGATTTCTGAAGAAATGGCCTGCAATAACCAGGTTTTAGAACCCATTAGAAAGAAGCTGTTTGAAAGACATGGGATTTGCAAAGGGTCTAAGAAAATATTATACCTTGGAAGAAAAGAATTATATAAGGGTGTTGGTTTTTTGATCGAGGCAGCAGAGCGACTTGCAGCTACAAAAGATATGAATATCTCACTTTTCTTAGCCGGACCTGCTAGTTTTGAATTTAAGAATGCCTATCCTGATCTAGGGGGGTCAAATGGATTAAAATTAATAGATTTTGGCTATGTATCAGAAAGTGAAAAACAAGTTTTATTGCAGGCATGCGACGTACTGGTGTTGCCTTCAAAATATGAGTCGTTTGGCATAGTGTTTTTAGAGGCATGGAAATATAAAAAACCTGTTATAGGAACTAGGGTAGGGGGAATACCCGAAGTTATAGATGGAGCAGGTTTGTGTGTGGAATATGGCAGGGTGGATGATTTAAAGGAAAAGCTTAATACGATATTGCGTGATGAGACGCTTGCTAGAAGACTGGGTGAGGCTGGTGAGAAGAAATTGAAAAAAATGTATTCTAAAGAAAAGATAGGTAACGAGATTTTTAATGTATATAACAAGCTCAAGAAATACAAAAAAAGGATATTGATTGTAAGTCAGTTTTTTCCTCCGCATGCTTGCGGAGGATCAGAGATAGTTGCCTATAAACAAGCAAAGATGCTTAAAAAAATGGGTTTTGATGTAAAGATTCTTTCAGGTAGATTGAATAATAGGGCAGAGCGGCATAGCATCGTAAGGAAGAAAGGCGAATTTAATACAACCACTATAAATTTACATCACAAAGATTTTGAGCACGAAGTTTTTGCTAATATCGATAAGTCCAGAATTCACGAAATCTTCAGAAAGGAACTCTATACCACTGCACCTGATATAGTCCATTTTCATAACATATATGCTTTATCCATAGGAATAATAGACGATTGTGTCAAGATGCATATCCCATCAGCAGTGACCCTGCACGATTATTGGGGAATCTGTTTTAGAAATCTGCTTCTGGATCAGGATGACAGGCTGTGTAATAGAGGTACTCGTGGATGTCTTTGCTGCAAGAGTTCCCTTCAGCTGGGATATGAGAGTCATATAGATATAGATAAAAGAAATTCATTAGTAATGGAGCTTTACAATAAACTTGATTTAGCGATATCACCCAGCAAGTATCTTGCGCAGCAGTTTATAGATCGCGGTCTTTCAGAAGAGAAGGTACGAGTTATAAATAATGGAATAGATCTTTCTGAATTTGAAAATATAAAGAAAGTAAGGGTGAAAAAAATACGTTTTGGTTATATAGGGCAGATAATAAAACACAAGGGCATCGAGAATCTTTTTAAAGGCATCTCTATGTTGAGCGATAAAGAAAAGAAAAAAATATCTCTTGCAATGGTAGGGACAGGAGACGGGTTATTTTACGATTACTGTAAACATTTAGCCAAACAGCTTAAAATTGATAGATTAATAACTTTTCTCGGAGGGATAGATAATAGCAAGATAAGAAAGATTTATGAAAAAGTAGATATGTTAGTGGTACCATCTATCTGGCCAGAGAATTCACCTGTTACTATTATGGAGGCGTTCGCCTCTGGAACGCCTGTATTGGCTTCAGATATTGGAGGCATTCCTGAGCTGGTAGATCACAGTATAAATGGCTTGCTTCATAAATACGATGATCCTTCTTCGCTGGCAGATAATATAAGAAAAGTTATCAAGGGTCCTGAGATTGTAGGGCTTATGTCGAAGCCTTGTATCGAGAAGGTCAAAAAATATGATTTGAAAAAACAGGTCGAGAAAATAGTTAACGAATATAAACGCATAACAAATTGCTATGATTAATAGCCCCGGTAGTAAAAAAATTATATACGTAAGATACAATATTAAGGATTTTATTGAAGAAGGCTGGCATGAGATGGAAAGGGTAAGGTTTTATGACTGGGTATGGTCTAAAAAAGAGGCCTTTTTTCATTTTCCTCAAAATCACAGAGGGCTTTCCTTGTATTTTGATAGCGCAGATATCGAAAACCAAATAGCTGTCTATGATTTAGACAGAGGTCAAATAGGCAGCTATCTTTTAAATTCATCTATAAGACAGATAGATATTTTTCCTCCAACCAAAGATGTCAAGATAGTCGTTTCTAAGTTATGGAAGCCAAAGAATGATTCTCGCTTACTGGGCGTTAGGCTTTGGGATATAAGGCCTTTGGAAATATATCGTGAAATATGCATGCATGCGCCCTCTATCTTTGGGATCGAGATAACTACATTGTGCAATATGCATCCTCCATGTGCAATGTGTTTCAGAAATATCCCTAATTATGTTCCCAACATGACGCATATTTCGGAATCTATCGTAGAAAACCTAAACCCTTTTTTAAAAAATGCGCAAGTAGTCCTGCTGCATGGGACAGGAGAGCCTTTGCTATGTCCTACATTATTTGATGTCCTTGATAGCGTGGATTCAAAGAATACTTATACGATGTTTAACTCAAATGGATTATTGTTAACAGAGGAGAAATGTGAAGGGTTAATATCTAAAGGTCTGGGAGAGATTAATTTTTCAATTGATGCTGCAACAGCAAAGACCTATGGAAAGATTAGAAGCAGTCGGAATTTTACTAAGTTAAAAAATAATATAAAACGATTGGCAATGATGAAAAAAGAAAAAAATATAAATCACCCCAGGATAGTAATCTATATGATATTAATGAAGGAAAACATAAGAGAGCTGTCTGATTTTGTTGTGTTGGCCCATGAAGTTGGCGCGCAGGCAGTTTATACGAAATTATTAAGACCGTTAGTAAAAGATTTTATTACTAAAAGGGGAGAATTTACTTTTAAATATAAAAAACAGATGCTGGATACTTGTTCGACTGAATTCAGAGACAATGTTCTTGCAGCAGCAAAAAGGGCCGCAGAATTGGGCATTGAATTTATAGGAGCTGAGTCAGCGATTCAGGATGTGTTGAGGTCAGACTCAACAAAGACCCCTGACGCGCATTCAATAATTCAGCCGCTCTGCAAAAAGCCATGGAGCGAGGCCTATATATGCATTGACGGAGACGTTAAATTTTGTTGCCATATGGAGCCTAAAAACGGGGAGCAGAATATGATATTGGGCAATCTTAATAGTCAGAGTTTTGAAGATATATGGAATGGGTTTTTAGCGAGAAGAATACGTCGGCAGCTTAGCAATGGTGTCATGCCTGCAGAATGCTGGGCCTGTCCTTTTCACAAATGATTTTTATAAAAAGAATAAAACCAGAGTTTTTTATATTAATCGCTATTATTCTTTTCTTCATAATTACCAATCTAATATGGCTTTCAAATGATACATTGCCTCCTTCATGGGATGACTCAATACACATGAAGTCATGTCTTCTTTATGCAAGGCAAATACCGCAGATAAGGTCAATAGCGGACTTGAATAGTATTTCAGCCTCAGGAATAGATATGCGTTATCCACCGCTTTTCTATATCTCAACCTTACCTATAGTCTATGTCTTTGGATTTATAGAAGATTATCTCATTTTTATGAATTTTTTCTATTTGATATTGCTTGTTTTGAGTATATACGCAATCGGGAGGATTATGTTTGATAGCCGCGTGGGTATGCTTTCAGCATTTCTCGTCCTTCTTTATCCTCTGGTATTTGCATTATCCCGAAGATATTTACTGGATTTTGCATTACTTTCCGTTGTTGCAGTAGTGCAGTATTTAATCTTAAAGTTTAAAATTGAAGAAAAGAAAAAATTGGGATTTTTATTGATCATGGTAGCCACCGCAGCAGTATTAGTAAAACAAAGCAGCGCTATTTTCTTTGTTCCTACGATGATTTTATTATTTTTTTTAGGGGGATGGCGCAAGAAGAAATTTTCTCTTGTTTTTATATTTGGAGCGCTCATAAGTCTAGTTTTGGTATTTATATATTATAGAGAGCTTATAATTTTCTGGTTTGGCGATATCAGCCGTTTAAGCGCTTATTTTCTTCCAAAATTTTTATGGTACATGGATGTTATTAGACATGCTATGCTTTCTACGAATCTCTTTTTATTTTTCCTAATAGGATTAGCATCTTTTTTATTTTTTGACAGGCGATGGAAGGTTCTATTAATATTAGGGAGCTGGATTATACCAGCATTTTTTGTCATGTCTTTAATAAGAGGAAGAGGCATAGATGCCAGATATCTCGTGGCTTTTTTACCGGCATTTGCGCTTATTACAGTAGGCGGCATCAATGCCCTGCCCAAAAGATATATCAGGAACATTTTACTAAGCGGTCTTGTTGGCATAGGTCTTATACAGTTTTTTAATATTTCTTTTAACCTCCCGCCATTCCTTGTTAAAGAAAAAGATTTCTTTTATAACCGGTCTCCTTTGCGCCAGAACTGGCAGATCAAAGAGATATTGCGATATACATCCTGGCGCTTCAAGGACAGAGAGCTGCGAATAGGGATATTTCCTAATTGCGAGTTCTTTAATGCAGATGAATTTATCTTGTATGCAACCTTGATGAGATTGCCGTATTCGATCGAAGGTCTATTGCAGACCGGCAAAGATCGGTTTGTCGACAAGCTAAAGGACTGCGATGTCGTGATTACAAAGTCGCCATTTTCTTCTATCTATTGCCCCGACGACCGAAAGGCTAAATTTTACGAAGACTTGATTGAAAAAAAGATCAGAGAATATAACTTTCGTAGAATAATGCAGTTTGACCTCCCTGATAACAGCAGGGCGATGGTATATCAAAATGAAAAATAAAGGCATAAGAAACAAGTATCTGATGGCTGTATTTTTAGTCTGGATTTTTTTCTCCAGCAGTGTCTATGTTTGGTTAAAAACAGATACCCGTCCTTTGCCATATGACCAATCATGTCTTTTTAGTAAAAGTCTATCTATCCACGATTCGATCAGGAGTGGCTTTTCAGATTTTACACAAGGGTTATTAGCGGTTGGAATATACTCGTATTTAAATAAGCCTACTAGAGTTTTTCAGTCTCTGACCTCTGTCTTACTGTTCTTTTTGTTTGGCAGGGCAGAAGATACTGCGCTGATGGCAAACATCTTCTTCGTTGGCCTGTTACTATTATTTACTTATTTGATCTGCGACCGTTATCTTAATAGAAAGATCGGGTTTCTGTCTGTGCTTATTTTATCCTGCTCGTCGGTGCTTTTCCGCCTCTCTGTTCAATACAGGGAGGAGATCTCTGCAGCAGCAATGGTCGTCATCAGTATTTACTTTCTGTTGAGATCGGATTATTTCAAGCATAGAATTTTTTCTATATTGTTTGGTATAACAGCAGGGTTGGGCTTTTTGACTAAGGAGATCTATCCAGTTTTCATGATCGGACCCCTGTGTTATGTAAGTTTTAAAAGCCTGACAGGGGAAGGATTGTTTAAAAAGAGATCCGCATCTTTTTATATTTTTACAAATTGGTTTTTTGCGCTGTCCTTGATCGCGATAATTGCAGGCATTTGGTATATACCCCATTTTAATTATGTAAAATTCAGGATCCTTGGCAATTGTTTTAGTGAAGAGGTGAGAAAGGCATATAATCTGCCCAAACCATTAACACTTGAGGCATTTATTTTTTATCTAGAGTTTATGATGAATTATAGGATCCCATATTTTTATTTTGTAATTTTTTGTATAAGCACATCCCTTTTTTATAAAGGCAAGACCGGACCAAGCAAGAGCCACAAAAATATTCTTATGTTTTGGGTAGTGATCCCACTTTTAATTTTAACATTTACTCCCAGTAAAAATGTCTATTATTATTTACCGTCTTATTCAGCAGTAGCAATAATAATCTCTTCGGCTGTAATAAATATACGCAGGGCGCTATTGAGGAGATTTTTGACAGGGGTTATGGCGGCACTTGCCTTGCTGAATTTTTTTACTTACAGATTTTATACTGGCCCATTACCGCGTAAGGAAGACTGGAAGGCAAGAGACATAGTAGTTTATCTCAACAAAGATTGTCTGGATCTAAGAACTCGTAAAGGGGTTGGCAGTTGTAAGGTAGGGTTGTTGTTTAATGATCGCTATACGTCAGTCGACGTCTTCAATACACAGGCATTACTATGCGGCATTAGTGCTTTAAGAATAGGCTATGTAGAGACTATGCCAGCGATCCCCTTGGATTATGGTCAGCAGGGCATGAGAAATGTTAAAAAATTCAATGTAGAAGAAAGCAGATTTGACTATATTATAACTAAAACTGGAAAACAGGGCGAGATACATGGAGTAAGGTTGGACGAGAAGTTAAATCAGGAGATAGTCGAGACCTTGGAAAGATCAAATTTGTTCGAAAGGCTTCCAAGGCAATTTAGATTGCCTTATGATTCACAGGTAATAATCTTTAGAAAGAAAGCTCAATGATGATGGATTCTATAAAGAAGATATTGACCTGTTCGCGGGTTATGTATAATGTGAGGATCAGGAAGAAAAAGAGCCCTTTGGCTATAAGCTGGAAAATTACAAATAGGTGCAATGGGTCTTGTTTATATTGTGTTGGCAGTAAAAATGGACCTGAGCTAGATACAGGACAAGTCAAGTATGTCATAGATCAGCTGTCCTCTGGAGGTGTAAGGTTTATATCTTTCACGGGTGGCGAGCCACTTTTAAGATCAGATATAGGAGATATTATTAGTTATTCCAGGAACAAAGGCATAAAGGTTAAGTTAAATACCAATGGATATCTTCTGAGAGACAGGATAGATGAACTAAAAGGTGTTAACCTGATTCAGTTAAGCCTGGATGGCAAGGAGGAGGTTAATGATTTAATGCGAGGCAGAGGTAGTTTTAAGAAGATATTGCAGGGATTAGACAAGGCAAAAGAGATGGGTATAGAGGTATTTATTAATTCTGTACTCTCCAGGTTTAATATAGAGTATTTAGACGATATTTTTGCTATATGCAGGTCGTATCAGACAGGCGCATATTTTCAGCCTGCAAGGACTAATCTTTTAGGTGGAGATAAGTTTAATGACAGTCACCCAGTGCATAACGAGTACAAAAAGTGCGTCCGGAAACTTATTTCACTTAAAAAAAATAGGTCCCATGAGAGATTAATCCGCAATTCTATATCGGGCCTTAAATACCTGTACAACTGGCCAGAGCCGAGCCATATCCCGTGTTATGCAGGATTAGTAAGCTTTCGACTTGATAGTGAAGGAATGCTATGCAATTGCAGCGAAAGTAGAGATCAAGGAATTAGTATATTAAAACATGGATTTAGCAAGGCCTTGAAGATGTTAGATTATAAGCCATGTAAAGAATGCTGGTGCAGCACACAGGTAGAGTTTAATCTTGCTATGAATTTAAATTTTAATACGTTACTAAACTATTTTAAAATAGGTGTTTAAGATGAGATTAGCGCTGATCTTTAACCCTTTTTCTTATAAGTTACACGAAGAGAATCTGAGGATAGTTCAGAAGTACTTTGGACTGTTTCCACCTCTGAGTCTGGCATGGGTTGCAGGCATAGCTGAGCGTGCAGGACATAACGTTGTTATAATAGATGCGAGGACACTTGATCTAACAAAAGAAGAAGTCCTGGATAGGCTCAATGAATTTAAACCAGATATTTTAGGATTTATGATGACCACATATATGTTCCCAGAGACATTGCAATGGATAAGCTTTCTTAAGAAACATCTTAAGGTCCCGGTGCTGGTAGGGGGATATAACCTGAGGGTCTATCCTGTAGAGTCTCTTTCTCACCCCGATATAGATTTTGGGTGTCTAAAACAAGCTATTGATACCGTGCCCCAGCTATTAAATGAATTGGAAAGCGGAAGGAAAAACTTTAAAGAAGTAACAGGCCTGATATATAAAGAGAATAACATCATTAAAGTGAACCCCCCAGGCGCTGAACCAGTTGACTTTAATTCTTTTCCTTTTCCCGCCAGGCACCTGCTCCCTAATCACTTATATGCAGAGTTCCCTACCCAGAGGAAGAACTTTACTATAATGGTGACTAGCTTGGGCTGCCCTTACCAGTGTGGTTTTTGTGAAGCAGGAGGGACGCCTTATTCTCCAAGAACACCAGAATTAGTGGTTAATGAGATGGAAGAGTGTTACACTAAATATAAGATTCGAGAGATAGATATTTTTGATTACGAGTTTGCTGCAGTAAGGAAAAGGGTTGAAGAGATTTGCGAAGAGATGATAAGGAGAGGCCTGGATATTGAATGGGCCTGTCGCGCAAGGGTAGATAACGTAGATGAGAAATTGTTGGATAAGATGAAGCAGGCAGGCTGCCGCAGGATATATTATGGCATTGAATCAGGCTGCCAGGATATACTTGATAGAATAAATAAAGGGATAACCTTGAAAAAGATTAAAGAATCAATCTATTTAACCAAATCTAAGGGCATACAGGCCCTGGGCTTTTTCTTGCTTGGCGCACCTAGCGAGACAAGGGACACGTTTAAAAGGACCTTGGGATTTGCCAAGGAATTAGATCTGGATTATGTGCAATTTTCCAAATGTTTAGCAAAGCCTCTTACGCCTCTATGGAAGCAGATGGTTAAAGAGACAGGCAAGGATTACTGGCAGGATTGGGTTTTGGGAAAAGAGATCGACCGTGACTTACCTAGGCCCTGGACAGGGCTTTCTAATGAAGATATTAATCGTTTGGCAAAATGGGCCTATATTCATTACCATGCCCGGCCCATAAAGCTCCTTAAGTCTACCCTGCAGGTGCGTTCATTTAAAGAGTTTAGAAAAAAAGCCTGTGCCTTTCTGGACATGGTGTTTAGTCAGGAGAACAAATCTGCAGAAGATAAAAATTTTAAGGCATATAAAGAACTATAGAGGAAAAGATATGAAGATTCTGCAGATAACCCATTTTCAGTTACAGACGGCTCTGTAATCGAGATTTATAAAAAGATATGAGCATAAAAGTAGTTTTGACAATGCTGCCTTTTTCGAACCATATTTTTACTCCGCCCATACAGCTTGCGTACTTAAAAGGTTATTTGCAGCAAGATAAGGATGTTGATGTCAGGATATTAGACCTAGAAACATATTGCTTTAGCTCTTCTTTAATCAACTCTAATTCTCGACTCTATTGGGAGAGAATATGGAGCGGCGAAGATTCACGTGTAGATAATGAGATCAAGCCATTGTTGGATGATATGGTTAGGCAAATTTTAAGTCAAAATCCGCACGTTGTAGGTTTTTCTGTTACAAATACGAACCATTTGCTTACCAATTATGTTTCGCAACAAATAAGGAAAGCTGACTCTAATATATATATCATTTGTGGAGGACGGCGATTCTGTTTGAGGCAGAGATGGCGTCCCCATATTGCAAATTTACATGGCGAGTTGCCAGATGTAGACTGTATTATTAAGAATGAAGGAGAGGCGACATTGCGTGAAATAGTTACAATACTTAAAACCGGAAGGCAGCCTTCGTATTGTAAAGGAGCTACGCTAAGACTAGATGGGAAAATAGTAGACAGTAGCGATCGTATGCCAATAGAGGATATTGATTCTATACCATTTCCAGATTTTAGCGATTTCAGTAAACAGGATTATTTATCAGATTATATTCGTATCCTGTTTTATAGAGGCTGTGCCGGCAGATGCAGCTTCTGCGTAGAAAATGATATGATGGGCTATTCGGTAAGATATAGGAGCGTGCAGAATATTATAGACGAGATAAAACTACGCATACAGCAAGGATACAAAAGATTTCAATCCTGTGATCTTGCTTTAAATTCTAACGCAGCTCATTTAGAAAAACTGTGCCAGTCAATTGTCGATGAAAGGCTAAATATTGAGTTTACATTTGGGGAATTTAGGCATTCTCCTAATCTTAGCAGGGAAATGTTCATCCTTTTGCGCAAAGCTGGTTTTAAAACAATTGTCTTTGGAACAGAGAGTGGTTCGCAAAATATTCTAAATAGAATGCGAAAGACGACAACCATTGATGTTATAGAAAGAAATATAAGAGATGCACATGAAACGCAGTTAAGGGTTATATTGTTTCTTATGGTCGGTTTTCCAGGAGAGACAGAGGAGACATTTTTAGAAACCTTATCTTTGCTAAGAGATAACAAAAACTATATAGATGCTATAGGCTTCGCTGCACCAACAAATGTCTGCTGGGGATCTGGCATACATGAAAACCTAGAAGATTATGATATAGACGTAGGTACCTTGTTTAAAAATCCAGATAGATGGAAGAGTAAAGATTGTCGTAACTATTTTGAGTGGCGTCAAGACCTATCAAAAAGGGTGCTGAGTTATTTAGATGAAATAGGAATCCCCTTGGCAGATTATATGATTGATGGAAATCCGTTAGCTCCTGTAAATCTGAGAAGAGCCTAGAGAGAAAGGGTGAAGTAAGTATTATTATGAAGATCCTTAACGTAGTGCACAGTTTTATACCCTTTACAATGGCAGAAACTGAAATCTATTCATATACTTTATCAAAGACCTTGATGAAGCGCCATGAAGTTTTTGTATTCTATAGGACCGGCAATGAATATCAAAAAGAATATTTTTTGACACATAGTATCTTCGACGGATTAGAGACATATGCTATTAATCATACCTTTAGATTATGCAATTCTTTTGTCGACACCTATCAGGATGATAAAATTGACGCAATCTTTGGCAGGTTGCTGGATAAGATAAAACCCGATATTGTGCATATTCATCATTTATTATTTTTGTCCATAGGTATTGTCCATGAAATAAAAAAGAGAGGTATTCCAATCGTTTATACCCTTCATGATTATTGGCTACTCTGCTACAGGGGGCAGCTGATCAAAGGCGATATGAGTTCATGCAATGGCAATTCTACGGAACTGTGCAGTTCGTGTTTAAAATATCTACTCAGAATAAATAAGTATTCGATGAGACTATATAAGTATTTAAGGGCTTATATGCCTTCTTTCGTGCTTAGGTTTCTAAAAGAATTCTGTCTTATTGTGCCGCACGCTAGGGCTTCTCATTATCCTGAAAATAGAAGGAAGGGAATAGAAGCGATCTGCTCGAGAATAGATTTATTTATAGCCCCATCGAAATTTATAAAAAACAAATTTATTGAATACGGACTACCGGCGCAAAAGATTACTTTTTCTCCAAATGGATCGGATGGTAGCAATTTTATAACCTTCCCTAAAAGCAGACCGAATGTTTTGAGATTTGCTTATATGGGAACTTTGCTACCAACGAAAGGTATTGATATTTTGATAAAGGCTTTTAGAGAATTAGAAGATTCTAATGTCGAGTTATCAATATATGGAGAACTTCGGTCTTATATAGGTTTTGAGTCATATCCGGGACTTCTAAAGAAAATAGTTGGACGCGATAAAAGAATTAAATTTAAAGGAAGATATGCCCACCATGATGTGGGAAAGATTTTTGCAGATGTAGATGTACTTGTAGTCCCTTCGATTTGGCCTGAAAATTCTCCAATGGTCATACAAGAGGCATTTGAGTCAAAGACCCCTGTAATTGCCTCAAATATAGGTGGTATCCCAGAGTTAGTAAGAGATGGTGTCAATGGACTATTATTTAAATCCGGAGACGTCAGTGACCTAAGGCAAAAGTTAAAATACGTGACAGATAACCCTGAGCTTTTACAGAAATGGCGCAAGAATATACCGAAGGTTAAGGACATAGAAGATAATGCAAGGGAGCTGGAAGAGATATATTGCAGTCTATTGAAATTAGCAGTAGGCACCCCTTAAAGGGATGCCTGCGATTGTGGATAATTCGTAAGAGGCCGTTAAAATTTATAAACGGAGAATTAAAAAATAAGGATGTATCTTGAAAGATAGAATAGGCCTATTTATATTAGTATCTTTTGTTTTAATTACAAGCTGGATATGGCTGACAATCGATACTACGCCGCCATGGTATGATCAGGCTGACTATTTGCATACATCCTTGCATTATGCGCAACAGTTAAAAGATCTGAATCTTCCTGAATTTTTAAAATCTGTTATCACATTTAACAGGATAAGGCCCCCTGTTTTAATGTTGATCGTTACCCCTGTATTTTTTCAGCCTTATAGAAATGAAGACCTGGCAGTCATGACGAATGTCTTATATCTGGTATTGGCGTTCATAGTAGTATATAAAATTTGTAAATCGTATTTAAATAGCAAGGCTTCTCTTTTGTGTTGTTTTGTACTTTTCATGTACCCGTTAATATTCGGTCTTTCAAGACAGCTGCTCCCAGAAATCTGCCTTTTATGTATTGTCTCGTTAAGCATGCTATTGCTTTTAAAATGCGATTACTTTAGGAATATTAAATATTCTCTACTATTGGGTGTATCTATAGGAATAGGAATGCTTACCAAGATGACATATGCCGCTTTTTTAATAGGCCCATTTATTTATGTAATGTACAAGTCTCTAACGCTATCGCGCAAAGCTAGATTAAATCTTTTATATTGTTTAATTATAGCTATTGGCCTAAGCGCTATATGGCATGGACCCAATTTAAAACAACATTTCAGCCTGATATTTTCTATGTCCTATGGTAAAGGGGCATCGTGGGCTTCTCGGGGAACACTTTTTTCGGCAGATGCCTTGCTTTATTATCCACGCGAGATTATGTATTATGGAATTTCTTTTCTTTTTTCACTGATTTTTTTATTTTCAAGCACCCGCTTCTTTATAAAAAATAAGGATAAAGATATGAAATTTATCTTTTTATTATGGATTCTGACCCCTGTGATATTATTTTCTATTTTCTTAGGCAAAGACGTTAGATTTATAATCCCTATTTTTGTGCCTATAGCTATAATAACCGGGCAGGGTATTTATGAGATAAAAAATAAAATTATGAAATATGCATTGATTACAATGCTTGTTGTTACAGGTTTTTTTCAGTTTATGTGTTATTCTTTCAGGATTCCGATGTTGTCACAATTAGCGCACAAAAGCTTAATATGGAATAGGGTTGTTTTTTTTGATCCTTTGCCTTATAGCTGCTATAGAATGCTTCCAGAGCATGCAGAATGGGGCGTCATGGACAGTCTTTTATTCATCAAGTCACATATGGAACGAGAAAACATAAAAGAATCCTCGTCTCTCTTATTAGCACAACAGAGGGTGTATAATGCTAATACGCTTCTTTATTATAGTGATAAAGAAAAATTTAGATGCCACATCTTTTATATGGGAGGCGCAGAAGATGGTTATTCCATGATAAGTCAAAAATATGATTATGTAATATACAAAGACAAGGAAGCAGCTTATGTTCCTGTTTATATAAGCAGGATAAAGAAAGCTATTAAATATATAAAAGCTAATCCTGGTGAGTTCAAACTGATCTACAAAAATAGATTACCAGATGGTTCTAACATATTAATTTACAAACATGGTTGATGATTTTAAGCGTATAATAATTTTACCTGTATTTAATGAAGAAAAGCACCTCGAGGATTTATTGGATGGTTTGACAGGAAGGATAGATGTTTTTATTGTGATAAATGACGGTTCTGTGGATTCCTCAGAGGAAGAAATATTTAAATGGGCAAAAGATAAAGATAATTTTTATTATTTAAAATCGGCATCAAATAATGGTATGGCCAGGGCTTTAAAAAGAGGTCTTTCGCAAGTTATGAAACTCTTAGAAGAAGGCCATATAAATAGAGATGATATTATTATAACAATGGATGCCGACGGCCAGCATAATCCTGATTACATTGATGACATGGTGAGATACATGCAGTTTAATAAGCTAGATGTGCTTTTGGCAAAGAGAGATCTTTCTAACTACCCTTGTTATAGAAAGCTGGGGAACATGCTGTTAACATCATATGTCAACATGTTTACTGGATATAAATACCACGATGTCGAAAGCGGGTTTAGGCTACTGAGAGCTAGCTTACTTCCTGAAATTATGCGATATTATGCAGGATATCGATATTCAAATGCACAGGAGATTGCTATGATCACAGCTATCAAGAATTATAAAATAGATAATAGTTATATTATAAAGACTCCTTATTATAGGAAAGGCGGCCCGGGTTTTATAGATGTCCTTATTAATATTACAATGAGCACAATCGTTTTTTTAAAAGTTAAATTTAGAAAGAACTGATTAAAAATTCATCATGAATATTTTACTTATAAATCCACCTATTTCTGGCAAGGTTAAATATATAAGAGAAGGGAGGTGCGAACAAAGGCTTTCTTCTTTTCAATACATGATGCCCCCTATTTCTTTACCCTCCATAGCTGCTGTGTTAGAAAAAGAGAAATTTGGCGTAAAAATATTGGAATGTATTGGTGAAGATCTGAATTTTTCAGATGTAAAGAATGAGATCCGGAATCTCAATCTATCTTTTATCGTAATCAACGTGTCCACCGCTACTTATTATAATGACTTAGAGATAGTCAGATTAATAAAGGAGACCATCAATTGTCATATTACTGCTATAGGAGTGCATGTTTCAGCCCTTCCGGATGTTACATTACAAGAGAGTTTGTTGGACTCGGTGATAGTAGGAGAGCCAGAGATGACCTGTTTGGATTTGGCAAAAGCTATCGAAGGAAAACAAAATCTAAGGGAAATACGATCCATTTCTTTTAAACACGAAAACAAAATAATCTGCAATCCCGCAAGAGACTTTATAGAGGATTTAGATAGTCTGCCTTTCCCAGACAGATCTTTAATCGATAATAATAAGTACACCTTGCCAAATATCGATCGTCCTTATACATTGCTAATTAGTTCTAGAGGGTGTCCTTATGAATGCATTTTTTGCACTGCGAGGCAATATTATGGTAAAAAGATAAGATTGAGGAGCGCCAAAAACATTGTTGACGAGGCAGAAGAGATAATGGCTAAGTTTGGATTAAAAGATATTGTAATGTGGTCTGATACATTTACATTGGTAAGGGATCATGTATTGGAGATCTGTGATGAGATTCATAGACGCGGCGTTAAATTCAACTGGATGTGTAATTCTAGAGTTGATAAAGTTGACGAAATAATGTTAGAGAAAATGAAAGCGGCAGGTTGTATCGGCATTTCATACGGCATAGAATCAGGGGTTCAACATATATTAGATAATGCTAAAAAAGGAATAAATCTAAGACAGATAGATTCGGCTTTTAAGTGGACCAAGCGTGCTGGCATAGAAACACTAGGTCATGTTATTTTTGGTCTGCCTGGCGAGACAAAGGCTACTATCAGAAATACATTAGATTTTGTGAAGAAGATAAAGCCAGATTTTGCCCAGTTTTATTGTGCAATTCCTTTTCCCGGCACTGAATTTTATTCGTTATGTAAAGAAAAAGGCTGGCTTGTTACTAAAGATTGGTCTAGATTTGAAATAAATCAGGCAATTATACAAACCTCGAGATTGAGCGTTAATGATCTAAGCAGGGCTCGTCGGCAAGCCTTCTTATCATTTTACATTAGACCGTCGTATATAATAAAGAGAGCAATCCCTGTGTTTTTTTCAAATAACAGAAGAAAAACCATGCTCCAGGTCTTAAATTTTTTTAAAGAATGGGCATATTAATGCTTAAATATAACAAGGGAATAATAGCCCTATAGAAAAATATGAAGATTCTGCAGGTAATCCATTGCTTTCCTCCCGAGAGCATGACTGGCTCTGAAATATATGCGTATAATCTATCTAAGAGCCTGTCTAAGACTCACAAAGTAACAGTTTTTTACAGGATAAATAACACTAAAAAGGAAGAGTATAAAATCATAAGAGACAGCTATAACGGACTGGACGTTTATAAAATCAACAATACTTTAAGACGATATAACTCACTGGAGAAGATATATAAAAATAGAGCAATAGAAGAAAAGTTCTCGCAGGTTTTGGATGAAATCAGGCCTGATATTGTCCACATCCATCATCTGTTATTCTTATCAACCGGTATTATAGATGAGATCAAAAAACATAACATCCCTATTGTCTTCACGCTTCATGATTACTGGCTGGTCTGTCCAAGGGGCCAGCTTTTAAAAAGCAATCTGCGATTGTGTAAGGAACCAGGGAGGTTTAGTTGTATTTATTGTATGGCGAGAGCGCTTAATTTAAAAAACTTACTATCAAGATTAGTTAATTTTTCAATACGAAAAAATATATTATTTAAAAGCAGGATAAGGGAGATTTACGGAAAGGTAGATTTATTTATCTCTCCGTCACTATTCTTGCGTAATAAATTTATCAAACTTGGCATGCCATCAAGGAAAATAATTTATTGCAATAATGGCATAGGTCTGGGCCTATTTGAGGATATACAGAAAACACGTGCTGACAAAATTAGGTTTGGTTTTATAGGTACCCTGATATCTTCGAAGGGTATCCATGTTCTAATAAAGGCCTTTAAGGGAATAAAACAAAATAATATGGTTTTGAAGATATACGGAACATCTCCCAAGAATAACGGTATATTTAATTATTTCAATAGAGTAAAAAACATGGCCAGAAGTAATAGACACATTAGGTTTATGGGTACATTCAATAATAAGGATATAGCTGGGATATTTTCCAACATAGACGTACTTGTAGTCCCTTCAATTTGGCCTGAAAATTCTCCAATGGTCATACAAGAGGCATTTGAGTCACAGACTCCTGTAATTGCCTCAAATATAGGGGGCATTCCAGAGCTAGTAAGAGATGATGTCAATGGGCTATTATTTAAATCCGGAGACGTCAGTGACCTAAGGCAAAAGTTAAAATACGTGACAGATAATCCTGAGCTTTTACAGAAATGGCGCAAGAATATACCGAAGGTTAAGGACATAGAAGATAACGCAAGAGAGCTGGAAAAGATATATTACAGTCTATTAAAATCAGGGCAGGGGATAATATGTCAACACTAAGTATAATGATACCAGTATCGTCTGGTTCAGAAGATTTGCCAGCCTTACCTTTTTTGAAAAATGTAGATTATGTCAAAGAGCAATTCGAGACCATGTTGAGCATAGGCGACTGGCCTTCTGCACAAAGGAACAGGGCAGCTAGAATGGCAAAGGGAGATATATTGTATTTTCTCAACAGGGATTCTAAAGTGGAAAGAGATACGTTTAAAAAGATAGTTAGCATAATCAATAGCGACGAGAAAATTGCAGGTGTCGGAGGACCAGACCTGACCCCAATAGATAATAGCTACATGCAGCATTTATTTGGTTATGCTATGGGTTCATCCTTTGCTCACTGGAAGATGAGAGCAAGGTATTTACAAGTGGGAAAGGAAAGATTATCCGATGAAAGGGAACTATTATTAAGCAATTTGGCTGTAAGGAGGGATATATATTTGGAAGTCGGCGGTTTTAATGATAACTTGTATCCCAACGAAGAGAATGAGTTAATTAATAGAATCTCTAAGATGGGGTATAGATTTATCTATAGCCCTGAAGTAAAGATTTATAGAGACAGAAGGAAGACAGTTACGGGATTTATAAAACAATTTTATAAATACGGGAGAGGCAGGATGAGACAGGTCTTAATAGAAGGCGTGCACGGCAATCTTTATTTTTTTCTGCCAATATTTTTCATAGTATACCTTTTATTCTTACCTTTTGTAAGAGGAAGCTGGCCAGCCTTTGTTCCTCTCTTTATCTATGCAGCCCTTGGGTTAATAGATGCAATACATGTTTCTTTTAAAAATAAAAAACCCCTGGTCTTAGAACTTCCTTTGTTATATTTTATTATGCATATTTCTTATGGTATTGGCATGTTGATAGGTTTGCTGAGAATGAAGAATGAGAGAAGAAATATGACTGATTGTAAAGTGATTAAAATACAGTGAGCATGGATATTTTTAACCTAAACATATTTGGTATAGACATACGGGTATCTAGCGGCACTGATTTTGCCTCAGAAAATTTAAAAAAGGATTTCGCGTTTTACTTGGACGCTAAAGAGACCCCTGGGGTCATTAACATTAAAATCCATAGAGAGGGACCGCCATATCAATGCGTACCTCTATTAGAGGCCTCACTTTATAATCTAGGATCGATTTGCTATAGAGATAAAGGCGTGCATTATGTTGATTACAGTGGGAAGGGATTAATGATTTATAATTTTGACACAGAGACTGCGAATATATATAGCGAAGATGAAAATCTTTTGTATGAAAAAGCCAGGCTTGCTATATTATCAAGGATAGGCGAACTAGCAGACAGGCGCCATATCCATAGGGTGCACGCAGCTGGCTTTACCAAGGATGGGCAGGCGACCATGTGTCTTTTGCCTATGGAGGCAGGCAAGACTACCCTGACCCTTAATGTATTAAAAAGAGACACAGATATAAAGTTATTATCAGATGACGTTTGTTTTATTGACTCCAGAGGTCAGATTTATCCATTTCCACTGAGGATCGGGGTAAGGAGTAGAGATTTTATTAAGGAGATACCCGAAGCGTATATTACAAGGATAAACAGAATCACATATGGAGAGAAGTTTCTCATAGATTTGACTTACTTTAGGGGCCGCATTGCAGAAAAGAACAAGATATCTAATATCTTAATAGGTAAACGCGTTTTTCAGGAAAATAGCGAGATAAGAAAGATATCAAAGCTAAAATGCTTTATACCATTTATACAATCAGGAGTCTTTGGATTAGGACTTCCTCAGATAGCCGAACTATTCCTGCGTTCCGGCCTTTTAGAGGTCATTGAGAAGATAAGGATAATATTTTCAAGGTCTCTGCTTTTTTTGTCAGTAATATATAAGGCCGATGCGTACGAGTTCAGGATAGGCAGGGATCTGGATGTGAGTACCGCTGTATTAGCGAGCTTTATAAATGAAAAAATAGACAAAAAAATGTAGCTAAAGTAAAATAGAGAAGTCTCTGGCAATAACTTGAATGGTATAATAGATTTTATTAGGGGATATTTGGAGAAAATGAAAAAATCTAATGATTTGCTATTCTGAATTTTTCAAAGATTTTACTATGTTTAAAAATCCATGGGATAGATTTTGTTTAAAAGACAGGTCTCTTAACATGGCTGGTTCTTTGGATTTTAATGACATTTTTTTGACAAATATTTTTTTATGAAATGCACCCTTAGCTACCTTATATTAAGGATGAGATGAATAACATAGTAAGATTAGTAGAGATAAAAGTAAAGACACTCAATGTGCGGAAGGGCGCTGTATGAATAATTCAGCTGCGATCAGGATTATTAATTTAAGCAAAGAATTCTCCCGCAGAAATATGGTAATTGATAATATTAATCTGAGCGTAGAGAGAGGTGAATTGTTTTGTCTCGTCGGCACTAATGGCGCGGGAAAGACTACGCTTCTAAAACTCTTGTGTAATTTAATATTACCGACAAGCGGTGAGATATTTATCAATGGCTATAATGTAATAAAGGATTCAGAGAGGACACGTTCCTCTATAGGCCTTGTCACTGGAGATGAAAGGAGTTTTTACTGGAGGCTGACAGGTAAGCAGAATATGAAATTTTTTGCAACCTTTTACAATCTCTCATCGTATGAAAGTAGGATAAAGATAGATGAACTGTTTAAGCTTTTGCATATAGAAGAACCAGACAAGAGGTTTCAGGAATATTCCTCAGGAATAAAACAAAGGTTATCTATAGCAAGGGCATTGTTGAATGATTCACCCGTTTTGTTCTTAGACGAACTTACCAAAGGTCTTGATCCTGCCAGTGCTAAAGAACTGAGAATTTTTATAAAAGAAACACTTGTTAAAGAGAAGAAAAAGACAGTATTTTTTTCAACGCACAATCTTCATGAAGCCGAAGAGTTGGCTGACCGCATAGCCTTTATGCGTAAGGGCAAGATTACAGCAGATGGGACAATAGATGAACTCAGGAAAACCATGGGGAGACAGGACGCAAGTATTGAAGATATCTACGATTATTTTATGAACAAAAAGGATTAGCGTGATGTTTTTCAGGAAGATGCTGACGTTTATAAAAAGGGATTTTCTGATAGCCATAAGCTATAGGCTCACGTTTATTTTAAACTGGGGAGGCATGGTTACAACCACGCTGACGTTTTATTTTATCTCTAAGATGTTTGGTAAGGTAATGAATCCTTATATGGCTAAATATGGAACAGACTATTTCCCCTTTGCAATAATAGGCATAGCATTCTCAACATATTTATTTACTGCCATAAATTCGCTTTCTAATAACCTGCGCACAGAGCAGATGACAGGGACATTAGAGATGTTACTTCTTACGCCTACCCGTGTAAGTGAGCTTATAATAGGGATGAGCCTGTGGGATTTTGTATTTTCCTCTACAAGGGTCTTTGGATATATATTAATAGGTGTATTATTTCTGGGGCTGGATATCAATAATATTAGTATCATTGCTTCTCTAGTAGTTTTAGTATTTACTATTATTTCCTTTTCTGGCCTTGGTATAATAGCAGCCAGTATTATAATGCTCTTCAAGAAAGGAGCGCCTTTTTCCTGGTTCGTGAGTACATTTGCAAGTTTATTCGGTGGCACGTATTTCCCAATAGAGGTCTTACCAGAGCCATTGCGCTATATTTCTTACTTACTACCCATAACCTATTCCCTGCGTTCTCTGAGATATACTATATTAAAAGGATATTCGATAGGTGATATAAAAGGAGATCTGTTTATACTTATTATCTATTCCCTAATATTGGTTCCTATTTCAATTCTGATTTTTAAAATGGCCCTTAGGCGGGCCAAGGTGAAGGGCAGCCTTGCGCACTATTAAAAGAATAAGAGATTTGATATATCAAATGGGAAAGGTAGGTTTATTTTTAGGATTTTAATACCGATAAAAGACATTTGTTAGTCTAATCTTTTGTTTGCTTTGGAAGATAAAGCATGTTAAAATAACTCTAGATGTAAAATACAAAAGGAAGCTGTTATGATTAGAAAAAATGTGGTCTCGGCAGTGCTTCTAATCTGTTGTTTATTGCTTGCTTCTTGCACAACAAAGTCCGCTGATGTCTATAATTGGGATGACTCTAAATTGTACGATAGCTCTTTACTAGGCAAGAAAGTAACAATAGAATTTGTTGTTGTCAGCAGTTATAATCCAGGTACGATATGTTATCTTAATTCACATTTAGATTATAAAACATATCTTACAGCAGTGATTCCTTCAGACGCTTTAAGTAAATTTGCATCAAAGCCCGAAGATTATTATCTTAATGAGAAGATTAAAGTCACTGGTATTCTGGGAGGTTCTGGCAGGCCTCAAATAATCATAGAAGATCCTTTGCAGATCGAGATTCTTTAAGGGATGGTCTAGGGGTAGACTAAGATATAGACGTTCTAAAAGACGTTATGTTCTGTAATTTTTACGTAAACAATATATGATAATATAGCTTAAATGTTGAATATCTATTATATAAGAAATGCATCGAGTTTTGACTTTATTGTCATTGCTTTAACTAGGATATAGATGAACATCCTTTACAAGTTATTGAGAAAGACAGTAATCAAGACCAGTGCTTACAAGCCCTTAGAAAATTTTTATAAGGGCTTGTATTATTTATACTTAAATTTTATAGTTTTTATTCTATTTAAGCCAGATAAAATAGAAGGAGTGTTGTTAAGGGGCTCTGTAGCTTCCGGTTCATTCAGGCCTGGAAATAGCGATATTGATCTTATATTTATACTAAAAGAACTAGAAGCAAAAGAGGAGCTTAGGTATCTAAAGAGATTTTGGTATCTGTTTGGAATATTACATAAAATATGTCCCTTGCTTGTTGAGATAGCTATAATCAACGTCAAAGAGTTTAATCTCTACATGTCCTGGCCGCTTGTCTGTTATTATTATGCATTAAAAGACGGTAGATTTCTTTTTAATAGCAAGTTTATTAAAATGGATATTGACTTATCGTATAGTGAGCTTCAAAGTAATATTTTTAGAGAAGCTTTTTATGATTTTAGAAGGCTGTTTTCTCATATCCTGACAGATTATAATGGTGAATTATCGGCAAGTATAAGAGGGAGAGATATTCATAGAGTCTTATCATCTACACAGATTCGGTTATTTGCCAACGATTTTATCAAGAATGCCCCCGGGGAGGTAGAAAGATTAGCTCATTACTATAAGTTCATGCAAGGGGAGGAAAAAACCTTGCTCTCTAAGATGAATAATAATATACATAACGATGCAGTTGTTGTAGGTGTGGCTATGGGCAGGCTTAGAAATATTATAGCAATTACGAAGCAAACCTTTAGGAAAAATAGGCCATTGATTCATTTAGAATATAAAAATAATAATAAGCGTCAACCAGCCATATATTTATCTATTCAAAAACAGCTCGGAGAGTTAATAAAAAGCAAGATCGGACCTGTAAAAGAATGTATAAATTCAATTATCCTGAGTCCATCTATATGGGGAAATTATAACTATAAATTGATTATAGTCTTGAAAAGCAATGGAGGATCAGAAGATCTCTTGCGCAAGGTTATCCCTTACGCAAGAGGCTTAAGAAAAGATATAAATGCCTTACCTTTTAGAAATCTTTTTGATCAAGACTTTTATCCTTTAATTTGTTGCCAAGAAATGTGTAATTGTTACAATCTGTTTGATAACCCGTTGGATTTTTGTAAGTTCAGGACGCATTCTGTCGCGGTTTATGGCGATATATTTTTTAATCGAGATTTTGAAGCTGATGATTTTCTTTTTTATGATGCTAAGGAGTATATATTGAGAGCGGCGTTTTTGATAAGACGAAGGTTCAAATCCTTAAAGATACATAGGAGTAAGGCATTTTATGCTAAAAATTTAATAGATTTTATTGCAGGATTTTTGCCAGCAAGCCGTTTGCTAATGGAAACAAAGTCCTTAGTTTTTAGCGTTAAAGATGCTTTAGATTTGTATCAATATTTAAATAGTCCATACATAGATTTTTTACAAAGATTTCATAATAACTATATAAGAGACGACATTTATGATTTTTCGAGAATCGATGCAGACACTATATTAGATCAGAGCTTCACCTATATAAAATATGAATTGGGTAAGATATTTGAGTTATCCAGGGAGGGTAGCTATAGGACAGCATTGCTATGACGTACAAAGAATTTTTAATTAATGCCCAGCGCATCAAATTCAAAGATTGTTTCAATATTGTACGATATTTTTATGACTACTGCTTGAAACCAGAATGTGTTTCTTTTAATCCGTTTTTTGTCAGGATAGAGACTACAACAAGGTGTAATTTAGGATGCAAGCTGTGTGTTAACCGGAGTTTGATCAATAAAAAGGATATGAGTTTCGGACAATTTAAGATCATTCTAGATAAATTTCCTTATGTAAAAACGTTAAGCCTGACTGGTTCAGGGGAGCCATTTTTAAACAAAGATATTTTTAATATGATTAAATATGCAAAGACAAAATCCATAAACACTGTAATTACTACAAACGGGACATTGATGGACGAAATGGTTTGCAGAAAAATAGTAGATTCCGGCTTGAACTGGTTGTGTATATCGCTGGACGGACCGGACAAGTCTATCTGTGAACGAATAAGAGAAGGTTTGAATTTCGAGTTAGTAGTAGACAATATACGACGTTTGATAGAGGCAAGAGATAAATGTAATAAAAGAATCCCTGATCTTGGCATTTCGTTTTTGTTGCTCGAAGAAAATATGGACTCCCTTGTTGATATGATTTCGTTTCTCAAGAGCATGGGAATATACAGGCTAAGAGTTCGATCCCCATTCAAAAAATCCATAGGCGAGTTGTCTAAAAAAAATCAAACTAGAAATTTTATTAATAATACAATTAAGTTGAGAGAAATTTTGTCTAGGGCTTCAAGGACAGCTAAAGATGCAGGGATAGAGTTTAATTATGCCAATGTACCCGACAAAACAAGTGTAAGAAGATGTGAAAAGCCTTGGCTATCGCCGTCTATTTCAGTGGATGGTCATGTCATGCCTTGTTGTCTAAGAGAACTAGATGCTACTAATATAAATTTTGGAAATATATATGAAAAGCCTTTTATGGGAATCTGGAATAGTATGCAATACAAGGAATTAAGAAGAAAGCTGAATAGCAAAAAAATTCCGAAGTCTTGCTTAGATTGCCGAGAACGTTTTAATACTATAAAGATTTAAAAAAATTAGATTATGTATAAAACAGTAAGCATTATAATTCCGGCCAGAACAGATTCTGAAAAAATACCACTGCTAGAATCTATAAAAAGGATAGAATATCCAAAAGACAAGATAGAGATAATTTTGAACACAGGAGATTGGCCTTCTGTTCAGAGAAATAATGCTACAAGGATTGCTAAGGGTGATATATTGTATTTCTTTAATAAGGATTCTCAACCAGGCCCGGAAACAATAAGAAAGGCTGTCGAGATAATAAATAGAGATAAAGAAATCGCAGGGGTCGGGGGGCCTGAACTGACCCCTATAGATAATAGCTACTTACAGAAACTTTTTGGATATGCGGTAAGTTCTTATTTTGCCCATTGGAAGATGAGGGCAAGATATAGTTCTGTTGGTAAGGAGAGATTCAGCAATGAAAAAGAGCTTTTATTAAGCAACCTGGCTATTAAAAAAGATGTCTTTTTAAAGTATATCGGCTTTAATGAAAGATTGTATCCGAACGAAGAGAATGAATTAGTTAATAGAATCATAAAAGGAGGATATAAGTTTATTTATAGCCCTGATGTGAGAATTTATAGAAATCGAAGAAAGACTTTATTTAAATTCGCAAAGCAGTTTTATAGATATGGAAAAGGCAGGACGAATCAAATTTTAGTAGAAGGACTTTTTAAAAATATCTATTTTTTTGCACCATTTTTTTTGATAATATACTTAGTATTTCTTCCATTTTTTAAAAATGTGACAATGTGTTTCATTCCTTTATTTCTATATTTATTTATTGCGACAGTAGATGCAGCGTATATGTCAATTAAACACAGGAAAAATCTTATATTGCTACCTATTTTTTATATAATAATGCATGTTTTTTATGGCATAGGAATGTTGATAGGTT
>Ga0208902_1000218_pt1 | contig 34591 bp, 31 predicted proteins | sample AntAceMetag02UKH_FD_184767 | JGI IMG/M metagenome (GOLD analysis project Ga0208902, IMG submission 184767) | Saline lake microbial communities from Ace Lake, Antarctica - Antarctic Ace Lake Metagenome 02UKH (SPAdes) (version 2) | ecosystem: Environmental > Aquatic > Non-marine Saline and...
ATTGAGACGCATGGAGAAGTTTGTGCAGTTTGCAGTAACTGCTGCCAAAGAGGCTGTAGATGACTCAGGCTTGGATATATCAAAGGAAGACCCTTTCAGGATAGGTGTTTTAGTCGGTTCAGGCATTGGGAGCTTAAGGATCATAGAGGAACAACACAAAGTCATACTTGAGAGAGGCCCTTCAAAGATAACGCCTTTTCTTATCCCGATGCTGATCGTGAATATGGCATCAGGCCATATTTCTATAATGTTCAAGATCAAGGGTCCGAATTCATGCACTACGACTGCCTGCGCAGCTGGCACGCATGCCCTTGGGGACGCATTCAGGATAATCCAAAAAGGTGATGCAGATATGATGATTACAGGCGGCACCGAGAGCTGTATTACGGCGCTTGGCGTAGGCGGCTTTTGCGCGCTCAAGGCGCTTTCTACAAGAAATGATGAGCCGGAAAGGGCAAGCCGTCCTTTTGACAAGGAGAGAAATGGTTTTGTCATGGCAGAAGGCGCTGGCATGGCTGTGCTTGAGGAGCTGGAACATGCAAAAAAGAGAAATGCAAATATATATGGAGAAGTGATCGGTTTTGGAATGAGCGGAGACGCCTATCACATGACAGCGCCTGACCCTTCAGCAGAGGGCCCTGCAAGATGTATGCAAAACGCATTAGAAGACGCAGGCATAAAGCCGGAACAAGTCAGCTATATCAATGCGCATGGCACATCCACGTTGCTTAACGATAAAGTAGAGACGCTCGCAATAAAAAAGGTTTTTGGCGGGTATGCAAAAAAAGTCCCTATCTCGTCCACAAAGTCAATGACAGGCCATCTCTTAGGCGCAGCAGGCGGAGTAGAGTTTGCCGCATGCTGCCTGGCCATTAAAAATGACATGATTCCACCCACTATAAACTACGAAAATCCAGACCCAGAATGCGATCTTGACTATGTGCCAAATAAGGCCCGTAAGGCAAAAGTCAATATAGCGATTTCCGATTCCCTGGGCTTTGGCGGCCACAACGCAACCATCTGCGTAAAAAAAATATAAGGGATATTTCTACCAGTCATTATTTCATGCTTTGCTGGTAGTTCTTATTATAGTATAATATATTATCATTGCATTGCTCCATTACATGATCCAGGTAGCAAATCATGCCTATTAAAAGGACGATACTCTTAGGCGAAAACCTGATCCAAAAAGGCCTGATTTCTCGACGGGAATTGGATATAGGGCTGAAAGAGCATAAGAAGACAGGCCAGTTTCTTGGAACATCCTTGGTGAAACTAGGTTTTATTAAGGAAGAAGAATTATACCCTGTCCTCGCTGAGCAGCTAAAGCTTTCCTATTTTAAGCTTAAAGAAATAACTATAGATCCAAAGATTATTCAAAAACTTCCTGCCAAATACGCATTTCACTATAAGCTAATACCAGTTAAATTTGAAAATGATGAACTGACTGTTGCTGTTTCTGATCCTTTAGATTTAAGAACCATAGATGATTTAAGATTGCTCTTGAGTCTTGATGTAGTAAGTGTTCTTGCAACAGAATCAGACATATATGAGGCTATAAGAAAATACTATGGCATAGGCGGAGAGACAATAGAGAAAATTATGGACACGACTGAGTTGACCAAAGAGCTTACTTTATCCATGTCAAAGACAGAGGATGTAGCGGATCTTGCAGAAGATGCATCAATCATCAAGTTTGTAAATCAAATCTTGGTACAGGCTGTAAAAGATAGGGCTACTGATATTCATATTGAACCCTACGAAGATGAGTTAAGGGTAAGGTATAGAATAGACGGTGTCTTGTATGATATATCTGTTCCGTCGAATATAAAGTATTTTCAAGCTGCTATTGTTTCAAGGATAAAGATAATGTCAAATCTAGATATTGTAGAGAGAAGGCTTCCTCAGGATGGCCGGATCAAGATTAAGGCAGGGCAAGAAGAGCTGGATTTAAGGATTTCTATTTTACCTACGCAGTTTGGAGAAAGCGTAGATATAAGACTTTTAAGTGGCAAGATGCTCTATAGTTTTAAGAATTTAGGACTTTCGCCAAGCGATATTTCAATACTAGGAAAACTTATAGAAAAACCATATGGAATTATTTTTGTAACTGGCCCTACAGGTAGTGGTAAGACTACTACGCTTTATACATGTCTGTCCAAAATTGACAAAAAAGATAAAAAAATCATCACAATAGAGGATCCAATTGAGTATCAGTTAAAAGGAGTTACTCAGATTCAGATTCATCCTAGCATAGGATTGAGTTTTGCAACAGGCCTACGCTCTATGCTTCGCCATGATCCTGATATCATGATGCTAGGAGAGGTGAGAGACTTTGAGACACTTGAGATAACTATACGTGTTGCCCTGACTGGCCACCTTGTTTTTAGCACGATACACACAAATGATGCTGCAGGCGCAGTTGCGAGGTTGCTGGACATGGGAGCAGAGCCATACTTAGTAGCGAGTTCAGTAGAGTGTTTTATTGCGCAGCGTCTTGTAAGACTTATTTGCCTAAATTGCAAAACTGCGGTAAAACCAAACAAAGAAGTATTAGTAGAATTCGGAATAAAAGAAGATGTAAATAATCTAACAATTTACGAGGGCAAAGGTTGTGAATCTTGTAAATTTACTGGCTATAGAGGCCGTACTGGCATTTATGAATTTTTAGTTATGAATGAAGAGATTAGAGATTTGATTATTCACAGATCTTCTTCTGACCAGATAAAGAAAAAGGCATTAGAATTAGGCATGCATACACTTCGAATGGACGGATGGGAAAGGGTTAAAAAGGGTATTACTACTTTAGATGAGGTCATTAGGGTCACGAAAGAAGACTGACCTGTTAGGTGGCAGTATTTATATGCAGGGCAAAAAAGAAAAAAGCAGTATATTAATTTTAACACTAGGGGTTTTGGCAATACTTGCGATATTGAGTTCGATGCTTTTCTACCGCGCTTCGAGTAACCTGAAGCTGGCAAAGTATGAATCAGACAAGATAAAGGCCACCTACCTTGTCAGGATCGGTATAATGAAGATGCTGACAGAGTTAGCCAGGGATACAGATCCGTATGACAGTTTAAATGAGGATTGGAACAGAGACAAGCATGATCCAAAGGTCTTTGAGATAAGGAGCGAGAAGGTATTTTTTGGCGCATCAGATGAGAGCGCCAGGTTTAATTTGAACGCTGCTAATTTAGAGAAACACCACCTTATTATGCTGGGCCTGGATGATGGTATAGCCCGGGAAATTATTGAATACAGGACCAAAAAAGGCAAGCCAGGTTTTGAATTTGAAGAGGAGATCTTTCTCATAGAAGATATGACGCAGGAAAAATATTCAATAATAAAGGATTCAGTGACTATCTACAGGGGAAATGATTCCAGGGTAAATATAAATACCGCCTCGGAAAAGGTGCTGGAGGCAGTATTGAGTGACCATGGCCTTGTTCAGGATATATTGGAGCATAGAACAGGCGCTGATGGCGAGGAAGGCACTGAGGACGACGGTATTTTTAAAGACAATAGTGATATCAGTATGATCCAGGGCGTAGATCCTGCGCTTTTTAGTGTAAAGTCCGAAGTCTTCAGGATATGGGCGGAGTCTTTTTCAGCAGAGGACAAGAAAATGACCCGGGGCGCAGTGGCAGTTATGAATACTTCGGCAAAGATATATAATTGGAAGGAATATTGAGAAAATTATGATAATTCCTCGTTACCTTGTCATTGTAAGGTTCTTGGATGTGCCGTCATTGGATGATGCTGAGATCAGGAAGATGATAAGATTTCAGGCTGCAAAGGATATACCATATCCAGAAAATAATATGGTTATCAGCTATAGAAATCTTGGCTCTTACATGGATGGTTTATCTTCTATTATGCTGGTCGTTGCCAAGAGAGATACTATTAAAGGTATAGTAGATGGCCCGGAACAAAGCCCAGAGGCTATAAGACTTCATTCAGAACTGTTATATCTGCACTTGATCGAAAAGGCCATCTTGAGCAATGACAAGGTGGATCTTATTGTCCATATTGGAAAAGAGGCTTCAGAGATAATGATAGTAGATAAAAAAAGGCCGATATTTTCCAGGGGATTCAAGAACTCTAAAAGGTTTTTAGATGAGATAGATCATTCAATTCTTTCTTATCAGAGGAACAAGGGTAACCCTATGATAGACAATGTGGTTGTTTCTTATCCTCCAAATGTAGATATAAAAGATGCAAGACCGCACATCCAGAAACATTTTACAATCCCTGTGAATTTTTATGAATATAGCGAAGGGCTAGGTAAGACAAATCTTCCGTCGCAGATCAATCTTGTACCTGAAGATGTTATTCAAAAGAAGGCCAGGGGCTTAAGAAGAAAAGAACTTTTAGTTACAGGTCTGCTCGCAGGGTTTATTGCTCTATTGATAGTTTCTTTCTTCTTATTCAAGGCCCATCAAAAAAATCAAATTCTATCAATTCTTTCTGGTAAGGCCATAGAGATCCAGTCTGATGGCCAAAGGCTTGAGTATTTAAGTAAAAAGATAGATTCTGTCAAGGATCACGAGAAAAAAGGCAGGATCATTGGCGGGATCCTGGAGAATTTTAACAATTTAAAAAACCCGGATATTTTACTTTCAAGGCTGAGCTATGACGGCAAGAATACAGTTGTGTACAAGGGGCATTCAGAGAATATGCAAACAGTGTTCTCGTTTACTAGAAGACTTGAGCAGTCGAAGTTTTTTAGAGAGGCAGAGGTCAAGCACGTGACCAAAAAGAAGATAAAAAATAAAGAATTTTCTGATTTTAGCATACATTGCAAAATATCAGATTAAATCAATATGTTTAGGATAAATCTTTCTAAAAGAGAAAAGGGTATTTTGGTCGCGATGATAAGCATAGTGGCCATGGTTGTATTGTACAATTTTATCTTTGAGCCAGCTTTTAATAAATGGAAGAGATTGGATAATGAGATTGCTGCCAAAAAGATCATATTGAAGAAGAATATTAAATTATTGGAAAACAGAGGGATTATCACTAAGGATTACGATATTTATGTTACCCGAGTCAAGGACACATCAGAGGTGCTTGGCTATATTGAAAAAAAGGCAAAGAGTATTGGTATAAGGACTTCAAATATAAGGCCACGGCCAGCAGTGCAGAGAGATCTATATAAGGAATACGTAGTTGAGCTGCACATAGAAGGCACATTGGATGAGATTAATGATTTTGTCTCTGATATAGTAAAACCACCGGCCTTTATCACTGTGACCAAGTTTGACCTGAGGCAGATCAGAGAGACCTCTTACCTAAAAGGCACCCTAATTCTCTCCAAGCTTCTCCTGTAGGCAGTAACCAAAATAAATTGACACTTCCGTTAGCGTTAAAAGTATCAAGTTATCAGAGGTATTTTCGCTGTAACTGATGCAGTCTTGACAGTTGCGAAAACGTAGGGTATACTTACTCTCTATATAGAGAGTGGACTGTTGCTCTCCACTTAGATAGTAGTAACTTTACACTTGAGCATTGTACAAATGTAAGGTAGTGTCAAATAGAGTATGACAGGGTATGAAAGCAAAGAAGAGAGCTGTAGGCCAGGTTTAAACCTGGCCTACAGAGAGGTATGGCAAGAGATTAGGGATGGGATTATGGGGAAGATATATTTGGTCAAGGATTTGGCGAGGTTGAGTGGGCATACGATATATACCATTAAGTATTATCTTAACCTGCAGCTTATAAAGGAGATAGGCAGAAGCCCAGAGACTAACTTTAGGTATTTTGACAATGCGACTGTTGATAGATTAAAGGAGATAAGAAACATGAGGAGAGAGCATAAGTCGCTTGCAGAGATAAAGGAGATACTGGGGGAGTAGTTCTCGACTATGCGCCTGCGGCGCTTGTCGAGAAGAATAATATTCTATGTCCTATTACAATTTACTCAAACTGAATAAAGAGCCGTTTTCGACAAGCCCGGATCCATATTTTTTGTACCCGTCTGTTTCGCATAAGCAGGCCTTGCAGAGATTGGAGATCGCAGTAAGGCTTAAGAGGGGGCTTAGTCTTATACTGGGTGATGTTGGGACCGGGAAGACTACAGTTGCGCGCTCATTGGTCCAGGTCTTGAATAGTGAACCAGGTTTTATCTGCAACATGATATTTGACCCTACATATGAGTCAGAATTCCAGTTTGTAGCGAGTCTTGCGAAGATCTTTGGCATAAGACCGTCTTTTCGCTCAGCGCTTGATTATAAAGAGGCAATAGAGAGGTTTTTGTTCAAGAAGACCGTGGACGAGGATAATATCGTTGTGCTCATAATAGACGAGGGACAGAAATTGAGCGCGTCCAGCCTGGAGATGCTGCGTACACTTTTGAATTACGAGACCAATGAATACAAACTGCTTCAGCTTGTTATCATCTCTCAGATGGAGCTCTTGCCCAGGATCAAGAGGATAAGGAACTTCTCTGACAGGATAAGCCTGAAATATATACTTAATCCATTGGATGTGAATGAGACAAAGAATATGATAGAGTTTCGCCTGAAACAGGCTGGATATGATTCCCAAAAGAGCCTTTTTAATGAAGAGGCAATAAGACTTATTTACCAATACACGCAGGGATATCCGCGCAGAATTGCAAATCTCTGTCACCTGGCATTAGAAGAGGTTGTTATGGCAGAGAAGGATGCAGTGGGCCTGGATCTGATAACCGAGATAATAGAACGCGATAAAATAGTAGGATTAAATCTATGAATCAGATTACGCCTGAACAAAAACTATTGGATGTAATAAAGAAGGCCCAGGTAAAGATGAAGCTCAGGAAAGAGCTCAAGGTCTTTACGCGCATGAATGTGATACTGGTAGGCATAATAATAGTCGTCGTCGCCATATTCTTAGTCGATATCCTTACAGCCAGCTATAAAACCTCTGAGCTAAACATAAAACTGCCAAAGACACAGGAAGTTATAGTGCCTCAGACAAAGGTATCATATGTGGATCTTGATGAAGAAACAGATTCTGTCGTAGAGAAAAAGTCAAACATCTCCAGGGATGAACTAGTCAAGGATCTAGTGTTACTGGGTATCATAACTGGCGATGAAGACCAGGCAGTAATAGAAGATAAGAGTGGTGAAAAGAGCTACTTTCTTTACAAGGGTGACAGCTTTAAGGACTTTACAGTCTACGACATAAAGGAAAGCAGAGTAATCTTGGATTATAGAGGAGAAAAGATAGAATTAAAAATATAAATGGAGGTGGTTATGACAAAAAAGATGGTTATTTGTATAACAATTTTTTCAATTTCAATTTTTTCGCCAGTACCTATGATACAGGCACAGTATTATGACATCGAGGCAGAGCTGATATCCCTGGATCTAAAGGGAATGGACATAAGGGATGTACTCAAGCTATTATCGCAGAAAAGCGGCCTGAATATAGTCGCTGATAAAGATGTAAAGGGGGCGGTCTCGCTTTATCTAAAAGATGTAGATGTGATGGCCGCGCTTGATGTGCTGGTCACGACAAATGACCTTGCCTATGAAAAAGAAGGCTTGCTTATCAGGATCATGCCGCAGAACAAATATTTAAAGCTGCACGGCAAGAATTTTAAAGACAGGACAAAGACAGAGATCGTAAAGCTTAAATATGCGGATGCAAATGACATAGCAAAGGTCATTACAAAGATGAAGTCAAAGATTGGCAATGTGATACCGGATTCGTCATCCAGCACAATAGTCCTGATAGACAATCCTTATAATATTAAGAGCATGAAGGATGTTATTGCTGAGGTGGACGTGCTCTTGGTCACCGAGGTGTTTTCTTTAGACTATGGAGACGCAGAGGTTGTGCAGGGCAAGATAGAAAAGATGATCTCAGATAATGTGGGGAGCGCGAAGTTCGATAAGAGGACAAACAAGATAATAGTCAAGGATACGCAGGAAAAAATAGATGATATAAAGAAGGTAATAGAGGCCTTTGATGAAAAGACAAGAGTGGTCGTCATAGACGCCAATATCATAAAGGTGACACTTACAGATAAATATAGTTATGGCATAGACTGGGCAGACATTGCCAGTCTCGGAGATATCACTCTTACAGGAAGCTCGAATCTTACGACAAGCCTGACAGGAACGACCCCGAGCACATTGACGGTCGCTACAGCCACTAACTATTCTACAGTAATAAGCCTCCTGGATACCTTTGGACAGACCGATGTCTTGTCTCGACCCAGGATCACCGTCGCTGACAAAGAAGACGCGATGATACTCGTGGGGGCAAAAGAGGTATATGTCACGAGTGAAGTCACCACGACAAGCGGAGGCACGTATCACACCACAGACAATGTGCAGTTTGTCGATGTCGGCGTAAGGTTGACTGTGACGCCAGAGATAAATAGTGAAGGCTACATCAGGATGAAAATAAGACCAGAGGTGAGCGACACTGATGCCACAAAGACAGTTATATTGACCAATCCTGATGGTAGCACAAGATCTATAATTCCGCATGTTACTACATCTGAGGCAGAGACTACCCTTTTAGTCAAAGATAAGACTACTATTATATTAGGCGGGCTCATGAAAGATACTGTTACAGAATACAGGGATAAGGTGCCGTTTCTCGGTGATCTGCCTTTATTGGGAAAATTTTTTTCCACTCAGGGCAAGAGCAAGGAAAAGACAGAGCTTGTTATATTACTTACGCCTCATATTATAGAAGGCGATAAGATGACAAAAGATGTAAAATTTTATAAAGACGAGTGGAATAGATACGCAAAGGCAGCGCAAATAGAAAGTCCGGAAGAAGAGGCCATGAGGAAGGCTGAGGATAAAAAAACAGGGTCTGTGAAAAAGCTCAAAAAGTCTGCTTCTACACGGTCTTCTCCTGCAAAGCTTGCCCTTGCAAAGGCCATAGCGGCTAAAACGCCAAAGAATAAATGGGCGCAGCTTTTTACCAGCAGACCCAAAGTTACAAAGGCAAAAACCCCGCTGGATCAGGGAGCTTACGAAAAATATTACATGGCTTTAAGAAAAGAGGTAAATAATATCGCAAAGAAACAGGATGTCTCTGGGAAAAAAGGCGAGGTAGAGCTGCGGTTTAGTCTGGATAGAGAGGGGTTTTTAGTAAGGGGCCCTGTCGTATTGAATAAGCCAGATCTTCAATTGGTCCGCGCCGCAGTAAATAGCGTGAAGAAGGCCACGCCATTTGGCGTTTTTCCAAAAGGCATCAAGCAAAAAGAAGCAGAGTTTTATGTAGTGGTGAGGTATGAGTAAAATAGTCACATTGGTCAAAGTTTTCCTTGACCTTGGTTAAATATTGAATATAATTTAAGCAATATGTATATTATAAGAAATGTATTTCTTATATACCTGGCAGTATTGGTTTTGTGCCCTCTGGCAGCAGCAGAAGACTCAGTAGAAAAGGATTCTTATGTGGTCGGCACTGTTAAGGATGAGGGGCTTACGTGGTACGCGATAATAAAGGTAGGCGGCAGAAAAAAGCTTCATGCAGAAAGTGATATATTTTGTTCAAAGGTCGACATAACTGATTGCCTGCGTATATATGAGATCAAAAAGGACAGGTTGCTGTTAAAAAACGTAAAGTCAGACAGCATCCTGACAGTAAGGCCGGGGCTAAGCCTGCCATTAAAAGGCAGCGATATAATTTATGAAAAATCAATAGCCTCAGACGTGATAGAGTATCGATACAAGGATTCCAAAGGTCTTTCAGATTTCAGTATAAGCGCTTTTGATGAGAAAAAGATAGTAATGCAAAAGTATTTTGACAAAAAAGATTTATTACTGGATCTGTCGAGAGACACAGAGGTAATAACACCTGAATTTTTCGAGGATGTAGAAATCGAGAAGATCGAGAAGGATACATGGGCGGTAAATAGAGACAGCGCTGAGAAGGCCATTGATAATGCAGGGAGGAGCCTTTTCTCAGTAATAAAAAAAGTAAGGCCGGAATATCTTTCCGGCAAAGGGCCGAGCCTGAGGTTTAATTGCGCGCTCGGGGAGCTGGTTTTAAATAGAGAAGGTTTCTTGGTCCAGAACTTAGCAGTTGCCAAACTCGTTGAGCGCGCCGGGATAAAAAAGGGCGACTTGATCAAGAGTATTAACGGCCAGCCCGTGAACACTCTTTTTGGTATCTTTAAGTCATACATGAATATCAAGTCAAACAAGGATGTGAAAGTGGTAAAGGTCGATATTGTCAGGGACGAGCGGCCTCAGACATTGACTTATAAAGTAAAATAAGGGGGAGTTATGGATTATTTATTGACGGAAGAACAAATCATGATCCGTGATCTGGCAAGGCAGATAGCGAGGGAAAAGATCCAGCCTGTTGCAGCCAAGTATGACGCGGAAGGGATATTTCCATGGGATATTGTCAAGGTAATGTCAGACAGTGACCTTTTCGGGGTATACATTGAAGAGAAATACGGCGGCACTGGCGGGGGATGTATGGAGCTGGTGCTTGCTACAGAAGAGCTCTCCAGGGCATGTGGTGGGATTTCCCTGGCATTGGCCGCAACAGCGTTAGGTACATATCCGATAATTTTATTCGGCACAGAAGAACAAAAGCAAAAGTATTTGCCTGATCTGGCAAAAGGGAAAAGACTCGCTGCATTTGCATTGACAGAGGCAGGCGCAGGAAGTGACGCGGCAGCAGTCGCCACTACTGCGCAGAAAAAAGGCGACCACTATATCCTGAACGGCACAAAACAGTGGATTACAAATGGCGGAGAGGCCGAGGTGTATACAGTAGTCGCGTCTGTAGACAGGTCAAAGGGTGCGCGCGGCGCAGCCTGTTTTATTGTAGAAAAAGGAACTCCAGGTTTTGAATTTGGAAAAAAAGAAGACAAGATGGGAATACGGGCCTCTTGCACGAGGGAGCTTGTTTTTACAGATTGCAAGATCCCCAGGGAAAATTTATTAGGTAAAGAAGGCGGCGGCTTTATTGTTGCGATGAAGACATTTGACCAGTCAAGGCCAGGCGTGGCCAGCCAGGCGCTGGGCATCGCGCAGGGCGCGTTGGATCTGACCGTGGCGTATATTAAAGAGAGAAAGCAGTTTGGAAAGCATATTTCTTCTTTTCAAGGCGTGCAGTTTATGCTCGCTGACATGGCCACTGAGATTGAGGGTGCAAGGGCGCTTATATATGCGACTGCCAGAATGGTAGACAGCGGCGCGAAAAAGATCTCAAAAGATTCTGCGATAGCAAAGCTTTTTGCATCAGATATGGCGATGAAGGTCACGACAGATTGCGTGCAGCTTTTCGGAGGGTATGGCTACATGAGGGATTACCCTATTGAAAAATACATGCGCGACGCAAAGATCACGCAGATATACGAAGGAACAAACCAGATACAGCGCGCGGTAATAGCGGCAAACCTTTTAAAAGAAAAAGCAGCCTGATATAACTTTACACCCGCCTTAGGCGGGAGTGTAAAGTTAGGAGAAACATGAAGATCATTGTCTGTATAAAACAGGTGCCGGATACAACAAATGTCAGGATAGATCCTGAGACGAACACGCTCATACGCAGCGGGGTGGAGTGTATTATCAATCCCTTTGACATGTATGCTATAGAAGAGGCGATCCGTCTGAAGGAAAAATTCGGGGGTAAGGTGATAATAGTCACGATGGGGCCTCCACAGGCAGAGGATGCCTTGCGCGAGGCGATTTCCCTCGGCGCAGACGAGGCCATACTTGTGTCTGACCGCGCATTTGCAGGCAGCGATACATGGGCTACGAGCTATACTTTGTCCAGGGTCCTTAACAAGATAGGCGATTATCATATCATAATTTGCGGTAAGCAGGCAATCGATGGAGACACTGCCCAGGTAGGGCCTGGCATATCCGCTCATCTTGACATCCCCCAGATCACTTATGTAAAAAGAATAGAAGAAGTGACCAGCAGCCGCATCAGGGCTGAGAGGATGACAGAAGAAGGCTATGAGATCATAGACTCGCCCCTGCCGTGTCTTATTACTGTGGTGAAAGAGATAAATGAGCCAAGGCTTCCGTCTTTAAGAGGCAAGATTAAGGCGAAAAAGGAAGAAATAAAGAAATGGGAGGCCAAGGATCTGGAGGTAGACCCTGCGTTGCTCGGGTTAAACGGCTCACCCACAAAGGTCGTGAAGATATTCAGTCCGCCTCCAAGAAAAGGCGGACAGATCATAGAAGGCGATGCAAAAGAAATAAGCGAAAAACTGGTCGGACTGTTGAAGGACGAGACGCTGTAAAATATGTCGATAAAAATTATTAATGAAAAATGTACTGGGTGCAAGCTTTGTATAAACTCATGTCCATTTTCTGCCATTGATGTCAAAAATAAAAAGGCATCTATAGATTTGGACAAGTGCACGTTTTGCGGCGCATGCATAGAGGCGTGCAAATTTGACGCAATAGTCCTCACCAAGATAAGCCCGTCAGAAATAGATTTCCCAAAAAAATTAGAAGAGCACAAGGATGTGTGGATCTTCTGCGAGCAGAAAAATGGCGTAGTGCAGAGCGTTGCGTATGAGCTTCTTGGGAAGGGCAGAGAACTTGCTGACACGCTTGGCGTTGATCTATGCGGCGTGCTGCTTGGCGAAAACATGAAGCAGTCTGCCCAGGACATTATTCACAGGGGCGCCAACAAAGTATATCTGGTAGATTCGCCAAAGCTAAAGCATTATCAGGATGAGCCGTATTCAAAGGTATTGTCAAAACTCATAAAGAAATATAAGCCAGAGATCGTTCTCTGCGGCGCCACTTCTATTGGCCGGTCATTGATATCGCGCGTTGCCATAGCCATACACGCAGGCCTCACTGCAGACTGCACAGGGCTTGATATTGATAAAAAAGAAAGACTCCTCCTCCAGACAAGGCCTGCCTTTGGCGGCAATATAATGGCCACTATCATCTGCCCTAATCACAGGCCGCAGATGTCAACGGTCAGGCATAAGGTCATGAAAGAGGCAGAGATCGATAATCATCGCAGGGGCAAGATAATAGAGGATAGTTTTGATGAAGACACATACTTTTCGCGAACAAAACTTCTCGATATTGTAGAAGAGATAGAAGAGACAGTAAATCTTACAGAGGCAGACATAATCGTCTCAGGCGGCAGGGGGCTTCAGAAGCCAGAGAACTTTAAGATGATAGAAGAGCTGGCAAAGATCCTGGGCGGAGCTGTAGGCGCATCAAGGGCAGCTGTTGATTCCGAGTGGAAGACCTATTCTCATCAGGTGGGCCAGACTGGAAAGACAGTATGTCCAAAGATCTACATAGCATGCGGCATCTCAGGCCAGATCCAGCACCTCGTAGGAATGCAGTCTTCAAAGATAATTGTTGCGATCAATAAGGACCCGCATGCGCCTATTTTTAGCGTAGCAACCTACGGCATAGTAGGAGATCTGTTTGAAATTTTACCAGAGCTAACGAAGAAATTTAAAGAGGTACTAAAAAAATAATGTATTTTAAACGACTCGAATTATTCGGATTTAAATCATTCGCAGAAAAGACCAGGCTGGACTTTGAGCCTGGTATAACTGCTGTTGTCGGTCCCAATGGATGCGGAAAGTCCAATATTGCAGACTCAATAAAATGGGTCCTGGGCGAGCAGTCTGCAAAGATGCTGCGCGGGAGTAAGATGGAGGACGTGATATTCAATGGCACTGACGGCAAAGAACCAGTTAATTTTGCAGAAGTCTCTCTCACCCTGGCAAATCACGATCGGGTGCTCCCAATAGAATATGATGAGGTCACTGTATCCCGCAGGTTATATCGCTCAGGAGAGAGTGAGTACCTTTTAAATAAGACGCCTGTCAGGCTAAAGGACGTAAACGAACTCTTTATGGGCACTGGCATTGGCACGAGCGCCTACTCGCTCATAGAGCAGGGCAGGATCGACCAGGTCTTAAGTTCTAAACCGGAAGACAGGCGAGAGGTCTTTGAAGAGGCGAGCGGTATCACAAAATATAAGTCCAAGAGGAAAGAGGCGCTCAGGAGGCTGGACGATACAGAGCAAAACCTCGTTAGAATAAATGATATCATCGCTGAAGTAAAGCGCCAGATAAATTCTATCGAAAGACAGGCCAGAAAGGCAGAGCGGTACAGAGAGAGGTACGAAGAATTAAAATCCCTCGAGCTCAGGTTTACCAGGATAGAACTCGAGGGCCTCAAGAAAAAACTTTCCAGTTCCAACGAAAACATCGATGGGTTTAAGGCCCGAGAATCCGAACTCAGTTCGGACCTGGAAAGACTTTCACTGGAACTTACAGAATTAAACATCAAGCGCTCGCGTATGGAAACAGAAAGAATGGATTTTAAGTCCAGCATAATGGAAATGGGTTCTGAGATCACGAGATCCAAAGATAAGTCCTCTCTGAATACAGAAAGGATAGAAGAGTTAAAGAAAAAGAAACAAGACCTTGTCGCAGAGATAGAAAAAAATAAAGACAATATAGCCTCGCAGGAGAAAGAAGTGGCTGGCCTGAGGGAAAAGGTCACGATTTTAGAAAGAGAGGACAGTGAGCGCGCTACCTCGTTGTCAGAAAAAGAAGGCCGATTAGAGGGAATATTAAAGTCTATAAGCGAACACGAGACCATTACATCTACCTCAAAGGCAAATGTAATAGACCTTGCCTCAAAAGAAGCCAAGCTCAGGAACCAACAGGCAAAGGTCTCGACTACGCTATTGACCCATGAAGCCAGATTAAAAAGATTAGAGGTGGAGAAAAATACTGTTGGTGAAGAAAAAGATTCTCTTGATGCAAGACTCGAAGAGATCACGAAAGAAGTAGTATCCATAGAGGGTGATATAGCTGCTATAAATACAGAAAAAGACAGCCTTTCCTACGCCGCATCAGAATTATCCAGCCGCATAGAGCAGTTAGCAAAAGAATTGGACGGACTTCATAAAGCCCTTGTGGCTAATAAGTCCAGGCTTGAGGTATTGGAAGAGGCAAAGGCCAGATACGAAGGTTTTTCTTCAGGCGTAAAGGCCCTTCTGGCAAAAGATTCTCCACGCATAGAGGGCGTGCAGGACGTATTGACTAATCTATTGAATGTGGAAAAGGGATATGAGATGGCGATAGAGACTGCGCTTGGAGAATATCTTGAGGCAGTTGTCGTGGATACATGGGAGGCGGGAGAAAAGGCAATACATTTTATTAAAGAGAATTCCTGCGCCAGGACCTCGTTTATTCACCCTTTATCATTTGATGATGCAGTGGAAGAGATCAAAACAAGAGATTCAAACGACGCGAGGGTGCTGGGCAATGCAGCGGACTTCGTCACTACAGGCGAGAACTATAAAAATACAGTGAAGTATCTTTTAAGAGACGTTTTTATTGTAAAAGACCCGGAAGACGCAAAGGCGATACTTAGAGATGATATGTCTTTAAGGGAGCGCAGCTTTGTTTCTCTGTCCGGCGAGATCGTAAGGCATGGGTTTATTTCAGGAGGCCCCAGCGTCAAGGAAGGCGTTGCCCTGATAAACAGAGATTCACGGATAAGGGAGCTGACCGGGACGATTTCGCACCAGGAAAAGGAATGGGATCTGCGTGATAAAGAAAAGTCAAATGACGAACAAAAAATAAAGGATCTTGAAAAAATATTGGACGACCTGACAAAGAGATTGAATGCTAAAGAAATACAGTTTGCCAATTCCAAGAGCAACAGATCTAACGTAGAAGAAAATCTAGAAGGGGTCAGGGATGAACTTTCTCTTGTGACTCTTGAGATAGACGAGGTCAACCTGGAGACGGTAAATCTCAAAAATGAACTGGAATCTGTTGTCCAGACGCTGGCGCAGACAGAAAAGGATGCCAGGCTCAATGATGAGAGAATAAAGACAAGCGAAGACGTGATAGCGGAATCCGCAAAGGAGAAAGAGTCGCTCCTTATAGAGACAGCGGAGCAGAGGACAGAACTGGGCGCCCTGGAAAGCAGGAAAGAAGGGTTTTCAAATACCCTGCAGATATTAGAGTCTTCTTTAAAAGATGCTCAGGATGCCGTGGCTTCCAGAAAAAGAGAAATAGAGGAATCTTCCAGGAAGATAGAGGAACTGGGGAGTGAGAGCCTGTCTCTCGAGGAAAATGCATCGGCCTTGTCTGAAGAGAAAGTAGGCAAGGACAGCGGCCTGAAGGAAATAGAGGGCGCGTATTCAGTTATGATGGAGGAGATAAAGCAAACCGAATCCAGTTTTAAGAAGTTTGAGAAAGAGGTGAACGAGCTAAGGTCAAGTCTGCACGACGTGGATCTTAAAAAGGCAGAAACAAATTATAGTATAGACAGCCTGAATCAGCGCATGAGGGATGTCTATAAGGTAAACCTTGATGAGGTCGAGATAGCACAGAACTGGCAGGATATAGAGACAGCCCTGTTAAAGCAGGAGGTAGATGAAAAGAGGGAAAAGCTGGATGCAATGGGCGCTGTGAATCTTGCGGCTATTGATGAACAGACAGAGCTGCAGGACCGGTTCGCGTTTTTAACAAACCAGAGAGATGATCTGACAAAGGCTAAGGATTCGCTTTTAAAAGCAATAGCAAAGATAAACAAGACCACTAAGGACCTTTTTATTGAGACATTTAAAAATATCCAGGTCGAGTTCAGAAGTTTCTTCAAGATGCTTTTTGGCGGAGGCGATGGAGAGCTTATACTTTTAGACGAAGAGAATGTCCTTGAGTCAGGCATTGAGATAGTTGCAAGACCCCCTGGAAAGAGACTTCAGAATGTCTCGCTTCTTTCAGGAGGGGAAAAAGCCCTGACAGCCATTTCGCTTATCTTTGCAATATTCAAGGTCAAGCCCAGCCCATTCTGCGTTCTGGATGAAATAGACGCGCCGCTTGATGAATCAAATGTCGACAGATTTTCCAGAAGCCTTGACATGTTTACAAACACATCTCAGTTCATCGTAATCACCCATAACAAAAAGACCATAGATATGGCTGATGTGATGTATGGCATAACCATGCAGCAGTCAGGTGTTTCTAAAGTTGTGTCTGTGAAGTTTCACGATGCAAAGAAGCAGGAAGCAGTAGCGAAGTAGAGAGATTTTCAAACCCGTCCGCCTAGGCGGACGGGTTTGTGGTTTGGATTACGTACACACCTTATTCTTCCCCGTGCCTTTTGCCTCGTAGAGAGCCTTGTCTGCTTTTGAGATAAGGGGGGTCTTTTTTGTCCCGTCTTCCGGAAATGATGCCACGCCTATACTGATCGTAATACCTTCTAATTTATTGCTTGATTCTACGGCCTTTCTCAGCCGTTCTGCAAGCACCAGCGCCTCTTGTTTTTTTGTCCCTGCCAGGATCATGCTGAACTCTTCGCCGCCATAACGCGCGATCGTATCTATTTTCCTGGATGCATGCTTAAAGATGTTTGATATCGTTCTGAGGATAGCGTCCCCTGCCTGGTGGCCATGGCTGTCATTGAACTTTTTAAAATTGTCTATATCTACCATAAGAAGGGTAAAAGGTTCATTTTTCTTTTTAGAGCTCTTTATTTTTTTATCCAGTAGATATTGAAAATGGCCATGGTGCCACAGGCCTGTAAGCGAGTCTGAATTTGAGAGCACAACGGTCTTCTCATAGAGACGCGAGTTTTCTATTGCAAGGCCTGCCTGGTTGGCAAACATCGTGAGCATGCGGAGACCATCTTCTGCAATAGGCTTTTTTGTGATGAAATTGTCAGCGAGTATTACGCCTATAACCTTATCCCGCGTCTTGAGAGGTACTGTAACAAACTCTTCCAGATTCAGGGAAGCCAGGAACCTTGTCTCGCCTTTATTTGGCGTCTTTATGGTAAAAGGCGTGCCTTTTATTGCTGTAAGGGCGATCACGCCGGAATTTTTCTGTATGGGGATCTTTATTGATTTTACAATCTTGTTCAGCCTGGATTTCTTCAAATGCTCCAGCTGGCTTTGTGGCTCTATGAGCTGGTCAAGTCCGAGCTTGTGTTTTTCTATATACGACCAGACCTCTCCTGCATCTTCTTTTCTGTCAGGACCGATACCCATTTTGCCTTCCAGGTTATTTTCTTTTTCATTTACAAGAAAAAGCATGGCTCTGTTGAAACTAAGGCCGACATGCGATGTGACAGCAGTGAGGATGATATAGAGGATCTGCTCCAGATCAAGAGTAGTGCGCATGGCATTGCCTATCTCATAGAGCATCCCCAGTTCTGCCTGCGCCTTCTCACACGCCTTTTTAAGGTCATCTCTTCTCATAGTGGAATAGTATAGCAGATGATTTGCCAAATTTCAATGCTCATAAAATAATAGCCGAATCTATGATTTTATGCTACAATAATAAACTAGTTTTAGCGCCCATATATAGGATATAATATGAGGTAACTTGTGAAGATAGGTATAGATATACGCTCGACCCTTAAAAAGAAGACCGGGATAGGGAAGTACACGCTTGGCATGATCAATGCCATTGCAGGGGTTGACAAGAAAAACACCTATTATCTCTACAGCCAAAAGAAGGTCCTGGACTTTAAGCGGCGCTTACCAAGGCTGCCTGGCAGGAATTTTTCCCACTGCGTTGACTATTTTAAAAAGGGACCTGAAGTTGTCTTGCCAGAGGTAGATGTTTTCTGGACATCGTCCTATGACCTGCAGAAACCAAAAGGCGCAAGGTTTATAGTCACGGTCCATGATGTCATAATGAAGGCCTACCCGCATGGCCATAGCAAGCGCACCATCGAAGAGATAGATGAAAAAATCAGGTATATTTTATCCGAAGCAGATATTTTAGTCACAGATTCTTACAATAGCAAGTCTGATTTAATGAAGTTCTATAAAGTCCATGATTCAAAGATACATGTTATTTATCCTGGCGTGGACCCCATGCAAAGGGTTAATACAAAGGAAGATTATATACTTTTCGTAGGCACGCTTGAACCACGCAAGAATGTAGGCGGGCTCATAAAGGCCTTTGACTTGCTGAAAAAGGAATCCGGAATAAGTCACAGGCTTTATATCGTGGGTATGAAAGGCTGGATGTATGAGGATATTTTCAGGGCCTATGAGAAGGCTGAATTTAAAAAGGATATAATCTTTAAGGGATATGTAGAAGAGAAAGAACTGGAAAGATTATATCAGAGGGCCTCTGTATTTGCATACCCTTCGTTTTATGAAGGTTTTGGCTTTCCAATCGTCGAGGCATTCTGCGCTGGCACGCCTGTAGTCACCTCAAAGACCTCTTCTTGCGGTGAGATAGCAGGTGATAGCGCATTATTGGTTGACCCAAAGGACCACGGAGAAATAGCAGCATCAGTCAAGAGGCTTATTGACAATCAAGATCTCAGGCAGGAGTTGATCAATAAAGGTATTGAGAGGGCTAAGAGATTTACAAACACAGAAAGCGCTAGACAGCTTGTGAATTTATTTACGAATCTATAAATCTAAAAAAGTGGTCTGGCTCACGCAGTTATGCTATAATATTTAACTAAATATGCATAAAAGGATATTGATAATAAACCCATTCGGAATAGGGGATGTTTTGTTTTCAACACCCCTGATCTCTGCTATTAAAGAAAAATACTCTGGGAGTTATATAGCATATATATGCAATATAAGAACAAAAGAGATTCTCGAGACAAATCCTGACGTTGATGAGGTCTTTGTATTTGAAAGGGATGAATATAGGTCTCTATTGAAAAAGTCAAAGATAAAGGCCTTGAAAAGGCTTTTATCTTTTTGGATGGAGATAAAAAAAGGGAGATTTGATCTCTTGTTAGACCTTTCGCTGGGTAAGGAATACGCTTTTTTCTCATGGTTGATAGGTATTAAAGAGCGCAGGGGTTTTAATTATAAGGGTCGTGGGAGATTTTTGACACATAGGATTCCATTCGAAGAGTTTAATGATAAGCCGGTTGCGGAGTATTACTTGGATGTTATCAGTGGTGCACAAGTGCACAAGTGCACAAGTACACAAGCCACTGTATTAGTAACTACGGATAAAGATAAGGCTTATGTAGATGATTTTTTGAAAAAGGCAGGGGTTGGAGAACATGATGCATTAGTCGGGATCGCACCTGGTGGAGGCGCTTCTTATGGCAAGGAAAAGGCGCATTACAAAAGATGGGCGCCTGAAAAATTTGTCTTACTTAGCGACAGGATAGAATCAAGCGGCGCAAGACTGATTTTATTGGGAGGACCTAAAGAAAGAGACCTGATCAAGGATGTGGCGCTAAAGATGCAGAATAAACCACTCATAGCGTCAGACATGAAAATAAGAGAAATAGCTTATCTAATCAAGAAATGCAAGGCGCTTATCTGTAATGACGGCGGGCTATTACATATAGCTGTAAGTCAGGATACACCTACTATTTCTATATTTGGGCCTACTGATGAGAATGTTTATGGACCATACTCACCTTCTAAAAGGCATGTTATCATGAAAAGCAATGCAGATTGCAGGCCTTGCTATAAGCGTTTCAGATTGCCAGAATGCAGTACAATAAAATGCATGGGAGATATCTCAGTAGAGACTGTATTCAACGCTTTTAAAAACTTAAGTTGACACTTTGATATTGCAAGAGTGTAAAGTTATTTATTGGAGGGGAAGATGAAGGTTGATGTATTTAGTTTGAAGAAGCAATACGAAGATATAAAAGATGAAATAAAAGGACCTGTGGAAAAGGTCGTAACCTCAGGCGGATTTATCCTGGGGGAAGACGTTAAACTTTTTGAGCAGGAGTTTCCGGATTACTGCGGGGTTAAGCATGGGGTAGGGGTAAATTCCGGAACAGACGCATTATTCCTCGCATGCCTTGCCTGCGGCATAGGAAAAGGTGATGAAGTGATAGTAATGCCGTATACTTACATTGCTACTGCGCTAGGTATATCCATGGCAGGTGCAAGGCCTGTTTTTGTGGATATAGAAGAGAAGACTTACAACATCGATGTTTCAAAGATAGAAAAGGCCATTACCAAAAAGACAAAGGCGATACTGCCAGTGCATCTTTACGGTCATCCCGTAGATATGGACCCCTTGATGGAAATAGCGAAGAAGCATAATCTTAAGGTCATTGAAGACTGTGCCCAGGCGCATGGTGCGCTTTATAAAGATAAAAAAGTAGGAAGCTTTGGAGATGCGGCATGTTTTTCTTTTTATCCTACTAAAAACCTCGGGGCATTTGGTGATGGTGGGATGGTTATAAGTAATTCCGAAGATATAAAAGAAAGGCTTTTGCTTCTGCGTGATTATGGGAGAAAAGGCAGATATGAACATATTTTAAAAGGTTACAATTCAAGGCTTGATACCCTGCAGGCAGCGATATTAAGAGTCAAGCTTAAGCACCTTGATGAGTGGAATGAAAAGAGAAGAAAGAGCGCGCATCTCTACACAAAGCTATTCAAAGAGAACAATATAGACCTGGTATTGCCAAATGAGTCTGATTACGCTAAGCATGTATATCATCTTTATCCTGTAAGGGTGAAGGATAGGAAAAGCGTGATGGAGAAGCTTGCAGAAAAAGGCATCAGGACATTGATGCATTATCCAATACCAATACACCTGCAGGATGCCTATAAGGACCTTGGGCATAAAAAAGGAGATTTCCTGATCTCAGAAAAATGCTGCGAAGAGATCCTGAGCCTGCCCATGTATCCTGAACTGCCAGAAGAAGAGATAAAGTATGTGGTCGCTTCTTTCAGGGAGATTCTAAAATGAGAAGGTTGCGGCAGAAAATAAAAAAGAACTACAATCAAATAAAGCGCAGATTGACCTGGTCTCTGTATAGGAAGAGAAAGATTCTTAATGCAGACTTGAAGGCATTGATAGATAAGGCAACTAAGACCAGCACTCTAAAATTGCACCTTTGCTGCGGAGGCAATAAGTACCCAGGTTATATTAATGTGGACATAGTCCCATTAGAGGGCACTGATGCTATCATGAAGATCCCTCAGGATTTATTCTTAGTGTCATCAGGCACAGTCTCAGAGATTCTTATAGAAAATGGGTTTGAGCATTTTTATAGATACGAGCAGGATAATTTTTTAAAGGAGTGCTACAGGATTTTGATCAAAGGGGGCAGGCTTGTAATAAGAGGGGTTCCTGATTTTGATTTAATCACAAACGCGTATCTAAACAAAAAGCAAGGCAATATCAGTGCTACATTTGATCTATACGAAGTCTATAGAATGACGCATGGTGAACCAACGCCTAAAAACTCACCCCATCAATTACACAAGGATATTTTTACCAAAGGTTCCGTTAAGGAATTACTAAAGCATCACAAATTTAATATAGAAGAGATGCAGGATAAGGTATTTCGCGGGGAAAACACTGCTATTGGCTTTGATGTAGTCGCAATCAAATGAAGATACTCTTAATCGGCGCTTCCGGGGTACTCGGAAGAAGGCTGTACAATGACGCAATAAAAAAGAAGTGGCAGATGCTGGGCACGTATTGTTCGCATGAATGCAAAGGGCTTTCCCATCTCGATTTAAAGGACAGAAAGAGCGTAGAAAAAATATTTAATTCTTTCAAACCCGAGGCAGTGGTATTGGCTGGCGGTATTACAGATGTTGATTTATGCGAATCAAGGCCTGGATTCGCTGAAGAGGTAAACATAAAAGGCACATTGAATCTGGCAAAGAGGATGAAAGAGCGCAACGCAAAGATGGTTTTTGTGTCCACAGATTATATATTTGATGGCAAAAAAGGCCCTTACAAAGAAGATGACAAACCTCGCCCTGTGAATGTGTATGGCAGGACCAAGCTGGAGGCGGAAAATATCATAAAGTCTATTTTGGATGATTATCTGATAGTAAGGACTGCACAGCTTTATGGGATAGATTATAAGGGTAGGAATTTTGCTGTTAAGATAATACATAATATGAAAAACAATAAAAAGGTCTATGCCGCAGATGATTTTTACTGTACGCCTACATATGCGGGCAGCCTTTCCGAGGCTATTATAGAATTGATAAAAAAGGGCAAGACAGGTGTTTACCACGCGGCAGGCCCTGATTTTATAAATCGTTATGATTACGTGAACAAGATCGCGGATATATTTACATTAGATAAAAGTTTTATTATAAGAGTCAAATTAAAGGATTTGCATCTAAAGGCCAAAAGGCCTGAGAAGGCCGGACTGAATGCAGATAAGCTGAGGAAGGAAATAGGCGCGCCTTTATATAGTTGCGATAAAGGATTAAAGTCTCTAAAAAGAGAAATCGAGAGTTTTAACCATGCATAAAAGATATATCCTTGTTTGTGAAAAAGGATGGCGCAAGATAAGGGAATTATCCCTTGAATTGGCCGGTAAAGACATGTCCTCAACTGTTTTAATAAGAGGTCTGGTTGAAAGGGATGTGCGAGAGATGATAACAAGGCACGGCAGGATAAAAAATATATTTATCCCAGAGAAGATCTTTTCGCCATTTCTATTTGTCTATGTACTGATTACCGTGATCCTATCGTACGGCAGGTTATCAATAGTGCTAAGCAAGGACAAGACCTATAATAGATTAGACGTGTTTAAAAAGGTGTTTCGTTTGATTGAACTAACAAAGGTCTCTGAGTAAAGACATGAAGATAGCCATTATATTCGGTAAAGAGCGCCGAGATACAATAGGTATATATTTTGAACAGGCGCTGAAGGCCCTGGGCCATGAGGTTGAACATTTTTGGCCAAAGGATGCGCATGGGATAAGATCAGGGTATGATTTTTATTTTCGAATAGATGATGGCCACTATGATTATCTTATTCCTGAAAGGTTTAAGCCAAGGGTATATTTTGCCTCAGATGTGCATCTGGATAAGCCATTCAAGAAAATAAAGGACCATATATCAAAGGGCGCATACGAATTAATATTTTGTCCAATGCTCCAGGAAATAGAGATCCTTAAAGATGTTTCACCTGCGGAAGTGATCTGGACAGGTTTTGCCTGCGATCCAGAAGTGCATAAGAGGTTAAAACTTAATAAGAGTTATGATATAGGTTTTGTGGGTAATGACGGCGGCATACCCAGGAAGTTTTATCTGCAGGAGATAAGGGAGCGTTATTCAAACAGTTTCATAGGACGCGCAGATCACAGAGAGATGAGCCGCATCTATAGCTCTTCAAAGATAGGTTTTAATCTTGCGATTCGCGGAGAATCGCTTACTATGAGGAGTTATGAGGTAATGGCCTGCGGCGCAATGCTCTTGATGAAGAGATTAAGAGACAATAGCGCTGAAAACACGGGTTTTATAGACCGGAAACACCTTGTGATGTTTGACGGGCCTAGGGATTTATTTAGACTTATTGACTACTATCTTAAAAATGACAAGGAAAGAGAAGAGATAGCAGAAAACGGCTATCAGCTTACAATCGCGAAACATACTTACGTTCATCGGCTTAAAGAAATGGTCAGTATTATTAGAGATAGATTTAATCTATGAGATCCCTCGACTTCGCTCGGGATAAGTGCTCATTTAGGTCGGCGCTTAAATATTACTATTTTTGGGCTATCGGTTACAGTGCGATACTTGTGGTAGCCGGGTTCAGGACGATTACCCCATTGTAGGTCAGGATAGTTTATTTCTATTCTTTGATAGGAGGACAGGATCTTTTGAAAATAATCAGTTTCCCGCAATTTTTGGCTGACCCAATGTTGGCGGGGAATAATCCATTCAGGAAAGCTCTCATTTTTAGAAAAGGCAGGTTCATAGTCAACAACGATATCCTTTGCATAAAATATGATCGGAGAATCAGCGTAAGGGACCTTGACGTGATCACCTTTTTTAGCATGCTCACCAAGAAACTTTACGATACCTTCATTCGGGCCGTCGTAGTCATGAGTAATTTCTGTAATGAAATCAAAAATCGGGAATTTTATTTTTGGATTGCTAAACAAATTACTTGAAATAAGAATAATAAAAACTACTGTTGTGAGCACCCTTGATCTTTTAAACCAGTTAGCGAGGATTATCCCCTGCACTATATAGAGAAAGGGGACAATGTGGATCATATATCTGATAATCCGCTGCTCCACAAAAATGAGCATAAATATGTGCACAAATATGATTAAGGCAATAAGCCATAGTTTATCTTTTTTACCTGATATTGCTGCAAAAGGACGAATCTTGCTTTTAAAATATGCAAATAGAGAAACGATTGTAAAAAAGGCGAGCGGAAAGATATACTTATTGATAGTACGGACGTAAAATTCCAACTGCCGACGCAGATTATTAAAACTAAGTTCTGTAACGTGAGACAAAGGTTTTAAATAATAGAACCATGGTATAGTCAATAAAGAGACTATCGTTATCACAAAAGATAGTTTTCCTATATCGCGTTTATCAAAATGAAATATTAGATAATGTATAAACATGGCAGCTGTAACTGATACAAAGGCACCATAGTTAGAATGGAATAAAAGTGTCGAACTTATTATAATTTCAAGGATAGCAAATTTTCTTTGCTCAATAAACCTAAGATATGCCAGTATTAACCATAGAGAAAAGAAAGGCAAAAGTGCGTAGTAATGTGACTGTCGCATATGCAAAAGATATGGAACAGAGAGTACCAGAAGCATTGTTGAGATCCGGCTGATAGTTCTATTTTGAAATAGTTTCTGTGCTAAAAGATATGTTAAGAGGATACTGCCTAATCCGAAAATGACAAATGGAAGACGGGCAAAAAAGGTACTAACCCTGAACAAAGCAAAAGATGCAGCGGTAATATAAAATGGAAGCCATGGCTGAACTGTCCATAAATAATATTTTCCATACTGGCCAAAATGGTCCCAATTTTGTCCGAATATTTTCAGTGTATTTATGCCATCAAAGGTTCTAGGATAACCAAAGGTGAGGATATTTCGCGACAGGATCGCAGATTGAGCTTCGTCGGTCCACAAGTAGCTATTTCCAAGATTTGCAAAAAGAAAAAAGATAGAGATAGGAAGCAAGAGAAGGAAAATAGGGTCTATAGATTTAGCTGATTTCATTAAGTGTATTGTAGTCATTTTGTGTTATAATGTCAATCAGATTGGCTGAGGTAAGCTTATGGATAAAATTGAGAAAAAAAATAAGAAGATATTTATACCGATAGCAGAACCTGTGCTCAAAGGAAATGAATTAAAATACATTTCAAATTGCATAAAGACCGGCTGGATATCTTCTCAGGGAAAGTATGTAATTGAATTTGAAAAAATATTCAGCAGGTTTTGCGGCAGCTCTTATGGCGTTTCAACATCCAACGGAACAATGGCCTTACATCTAGCATTGAAGACTCTAGGCATAGGTTTGGATGATGAAGTAATCGTGCCTACGCTGACATTTGTAGCTACAGCAAATGCTGTTGTCTATACAGGAGCAAAGCCGATTTTTGTGGATTCAGAGACATCTACATGGAATATGGATCCGAAAAAAATCGAAGAAAAGATTACCAATAAAACAAAAGCTATTATTGTAGTTCATCTGTACGGTCACCCTTGTGATATGGATCCTATTTTAGATATTGCCAAAAGATATAAACTGTATGTTATTGAAGATTCGGCTCAAGCTCATGGCGCAAGGTACAAAGGCAGGAGAGTAGGCAGTATCGGCGATATTGGCTGCTTTAGCTTCTACGGCAATAAAATAATCACTACTGGCGAGGGCGGTATGATTGTAACTGATAATTCAGAGTGGTATAAGAGAAGCTGCTTTTTACGCGATCATAGCATGTCAAAAGAAAGGCGATATTATCATCCTGAGATTGGATATAATTACAGGCTTACGAATGTTCAGGCTGCTATTGGCCTGGCCCAGATGGAAAGATTAAATAGCATGTTATCAAAAAGAGAGAAAATCAACAATCTTTATGATCATCTGCTTTGCAATGTCAAAGGAATCAGTTTACAACCCCATGCCGAATGGGCAGATCAGGTATGCTGGTTGTATTCAATACTCGTGGAAAAAGACTTTGGCTTTTTGAGGGATGAACTAATGATGCGATTAAATAAAAAAGGTATCGATACAAGGCCGTTTTTTATACCTATGCATATGCTGCCCCCGTATAAGACGAGTCATGATTTTCCTGTGGCAGAGGGGCTATCAGAAAAAGGCTTAAATCTACCTTCTTCGATAGCGTTGAAAGACAGGGAAATAAAATTTATATGCGATACTATCAAAAAGATAAAAAGAAAAAACTAAATCTATAATGAAGACCTCCATTATTTTGCCAACATACAATGAGAAAGAGAGTATAACCGAGCTTATTGAAGTGTTGAGTCTGCTTCTTGAGAAAAAGGGCCTTGATTTTGAGATTATAGTCGTAGATGACAATAGCCCTGATGGGACAGGCGCTCTGGTCAAGGAACGCTATTCCGATTCTAAAAATATAACTTGTATTATCCGAAAGGACGAAAGAGGCCTTGCTACAGCTATAAGCATGGGGATCTTGAACGCGTCCGGTGATTATATCCTTCTAATGGATACGGATTTTAATCACGACCCCATGCAGGTCCCGGACATGATAGGTCTTCTCTCTAAATGTGATATTGTATCAGGTTCGCGATATATCGCAGGCGGGGGAATGCTGGGTCCGCGATATAGGTATTGGGGGAGTTATCTTTTTAATTTTTTTATCAGGTCAACAATAGGCCTGGATACTACGGATAATTTGAGCGGATTTCTTGCGTTTTAAAAAGACATTCTTAAAAACTTTGACATAGATAAAATATTTTGTGGATACGGGGATTATTGCATAAGATTTTTACACCGGGCCAAACAGCTAAATTTAAAGATAATTGAAACCCCCGTGCTTTATAAATTACGTTACGCCGGGAGCAGTAAGACTAATTTTTTCATACACTCGATAGAGTACTTTTTGGCGGTAATTAAGATAAAAATCAATAGATGACCAAGAAAGAGGAAGCGCCTTATATGTCAGCCAGGATAATGTTTGTAAACCCCCCTATTGTCGGGGCGCAGCATGAATGGGAACAGCACTTAGGCAGTAAATTGCCCGCTCTTGGGTTGTGCGCTTTAGCCGCATACACCAGAAGAGAGGGGTTTGATACTGCTTTATTGGATGCGTATAACTTAGGCCTGAGTCCTGAATCTACCATGAAAAAGGTCTTAGAATTTTCTCCCAGGTATGTAGGTATTACCGCTACTACGGCTACTATTTTTTTGGCTGCTAAGTTTGCAGAGCTTATAAAAGAACAATGCCCGCAGATAATTACTGTCATAGGAGGATCTCATGTTTCCGCTATGCCTATGGAGACTATGCAGGAGTTTCGCGCTTTTGATATAGCCGTTGTGGGTGAAGGAGAGCAGGCCATCGTAGACATTTTACGGTTAGTAGAACCCTTTGCAGATCTTTCCAATATTAAAGGGGTTATTTACAGAGGCGGCGATGATAGCTTGAAAAGGACAGAAAAGAGATCTTACTTAGAAGATCTTGATAGGTTACCATTTCCAGCTTGGGATTTATTAACTGATTTCCCTGGTCTCTATAGACCTTCGCTTACTAATTACAAAAAACTCCCAGTCGCCTCACTAGTTACTTCAAGGGGGTGTCCTTACAAATGTACATTCTGTGACAGGAGTGTATTCGGAAACCGTTGGCGTTCTTTTAGCGCGACATATGTAGTAGATTTAATCAAAGATCTCAAGGCTAAATATGGCATTCGTGAGATTAGTTTTTACGATGATACTTTTACTGTGAATAAAAAGAGACTGCATGAAATGTGCGAACAGTTTATAAAAAATAATTTAAATTTATCGTGGTCGTGTTTAGGCAGAGTCGATTTAGCGGACACAGAGACTTTAAAGCTGATGAAAAAGGCGGGTTGCTGGCTGATTTCCTATGGCATAGAAAGTGCTACTCCGGAGATCTTGAGTATATACAAAAAAGATATAAGCCTGTCGCAGATCGATAAAGCGGTTCGACTCACCAAAGAAGCAGGCATTCTGACGAGGGGCTTTTTTATTATAGGAGGGCCGCTGGAGACTGAAAACACCATTCTGCAAATAAAGGATTTAATACATAAAATTCCTTTAGATGATCTGCATATTAGTTTTTTTACTCCTATACCGGGATCCGAGATGTACGAAAATGCCGATAAATATGGGAGATTTAATAAGGAGTGGAGTTCTATGGATGTTTATGAAATCAACTTTGTCCCCAACGATTTAAATGAAAATCTGCTCTTGCAATACAGATCAGATCTCTATAGAAGTTTTTATCTCCGACCTGCAAGATTGTTGCGCTATTTAAAACTTTTACTTAATCCTGAAAGGGCATCTGAGATTATAAGCCGGGGATTTACATTTTTGAGATTAATCAGTAAGGATAAGAAGAAAAATGCTAAATCTTAAGTCGCTGTCGCCAAGATTAATAAAGAACAGAATTTCATTGTTCCAGAGTTATATAAAAAGAGAACCCGTGTCTAGGGGGTTTCCGCTTGAATTGGCGATAGAATTGACGAATCATTGCAATGCGGACTGCATCATGTGCCCGAGGCAGAAGATGTCGCGTAAAAAAGGGTACATGGATTTCGATCTATTTAAAAAAATAGCAGATGAAGCGAGAGATTATGTCGAACTTGCATTTTTGCATCTTGCGGGAGAACCCCTGCTCCATCCGGATTTGTTCAGGATCCTGGACTACTGCGGAAAAATAGGATTAAATGCGTCGCTTTCCACGAATGCAATATTATTAGATAAGGTTAATAGTCAGAGACTGATAGAATCGCCGCTTAAGTTATTAACGCTTTCTTTTGACGGCACGACCAAAGGTACTTACGAATCGATAAGAGGAAGGTCTAATTTTGAAGGCACCCGTGATAATATTCAGGAATTTTTGCGTTATAAGTCTAAATCGAAAAATGCCCCGCATACTGTCATTCAATTGATTTACATGAAAGAGAACGTCAATGAAGTAAGGGACTTTATCAAAAAATGGAAGAAATCAAATGTAGATTCTGTTAGAGTCAAACCGTATCTTAACTATCCTGGCTTGGATGAATACCACGGCCAGCTGCCAAAAAAATCCAATGTTAAACCGTGCGTTTTTTTATGGCGGCAGTTAGCGATTTATTGGGATGGTACGGCGGTCGCCTGTTGTATGGATTTTTTGTCTCAGATGATAGTTGGCAATGTCGCCCAGGAATCCATTAAAGAAATTTGGAATGGGAAGAAGATGGTTGATATGAGACGGATTCACGCAAAGGGACAGTCTGGCGCTATTTCTCTCTGCAAAGATTGTCCGATACCGCAGGTTAATACATGCTTACTTCTGGGGACTGTATTTTTTGACGATTTGACTATAAAGAAAGTCCTTCCTAAGATAGAAGGGCTTACAGTGTTTAAGAAATTTCGTAAATTAGGTGTTTTTAACTGATGCTGTCTTGAAAGCCAGTAAAGGAAAAATAGATGTTATTCGAACATGTTGTATGTAATTTGTGCAGTTCAGAAGATTTCAAGATATTATATAAAAATAATTTGAATATAGATGATCATGCCGATATCCAACATTTTGTTTGCACTAATTCAAATTTTTCCAGGCATGGCCAGATAGTGAAGTGCGGAAAATGCGGATTAGTATATACAAATCCGAGACTAAAATCCGAATATGTATACCGGCAGTACCAGGCCGCAATCGATCCGGTATATTTAGCAGAAAAGAAAGGCCGGCATTTGACTTTTACTCATTCATTGAACGAAATCGAGGAGCTGGCGCCTAAAGGGAAGATTTTGGATGTTGGCTGTTATGCCGGGTTTTTCCTGGAAGTGGCCAAAGAAAGGGGCTGGCAGATTTACGGTCTGGAGCCTAGCGTTTGGGCTTCTCAATATGCCAGGGATACGTTAGGATTAGACATAAAAACAGCGGCATTTGAACAGGCTGGTTTTAGCGAAAAAGAGTTTGATGTGGTCACTCTATGGGATACATTAGAGCATTTGATGAGTCCCGTAGGCACATTAAAACAAGTCCACAGGGTGTTGAAAGATGAGGGTTTGATCTGTGCGAGTACGATAAATATTGATAGTCTTTTTGCTAGGGTCCTTGGCGGGAAATGGCCGCAATTAATGCAGATGCATATGTATTATTACTCTCCCGATACCCTTTCTAAATTATTTACTAGGTGCGGTTTTAAAATCACGAGCATTCGTTCTCACAAAAGAGTACTAAGGGCAGGCTATTTAATCGGGAAGATCGGCCATTTTTCTTCTAAGCTATCAAATATATTATCCTTGCTCTCTAAAAAATTAGGCATTGATAATTTTCCCGTAACCGTAGACTTCGGCGATTTAATTACTATTTACGCAAAAAAGTTAAAAATATAAGTTAATCGTACAAGTGTGCGATAATCTTTATGAAAGAAAATAAATTAGAGAGTCTGTTTGACCTCATAGCCACTGAATTTGATGATGATGTCAGGATTTTCAGTAATCATTATGAGCAGATGGCTATTGTCTGTCGAGCCTGTTTCTGCCATGAAGAGATAAAGGGAAAAATGATTTTGGATGCAGGATGTGGAACAGGTGCAGCTGTCACATATTTCTCCAGAAATGGAGCTGATCAGATTTGTGGTATTGATTTAAGTGAAAGAAGCCTGGAAGTGGCTAAAAAGATGTCTACTCAGTATGAATTACGCAATGTCAAATTTCAAAAAGCAAATCTTTCATCTCTGCCTTTCCTCAGCGGGACATTTGATATTGTATTTTCCTGTGGAGCTTTGCCCTATGCAGAAAACATCTTTGAGACTTTAGATGGATTGATTCGAATAACCAGTAAAGATGGGGTACTTGTTTTAATGTTACTTAAAAAGAACAGTTTAGACGTGTTTTATAATTCTCTTCGTCGAATTTTATGCCTTATTCCCGTATCTTGGATAAAAAATTTAGCCAAATTTTTAGCCTTTTTAACTCGTCCAATAGCTAAGTTATTCTTAAAAAGACAGATTGATTTTTCTCAAGGCAAGCCGCTAGAACAGACTATATTGGACGGTTTTTTTAGTCCAGTAAGATTAAATAAAGAAAATCCACGAGATATCCAAAATTTTTTAAAAAACAAAGGTTTTGAGACCTATCAGATAAAAAATATAAAAGACGTAGATTTTTATTCACCGTATACCGCGTTTATTATCAAGGCTGTGCGCAAACAATGAAGTGTGATATTATTATTCCAGTCTGGAGCAACCCGGATTTTACAAAAAATTGCATGGAAAGTGTTTTTAAAAATACAGATTACGCATTTCATCTGATTATTATTGACAATGCAAGTGATAATCTGACCAGGGATTATCTGAATAAACTGGCGCATGATAAAAAAGATAGCATTACATTGCTCAGGAATGATAAAAATCTGGGTTTTATTAAGGCCACAAACCAAGGAATAAGAGAGTCCCGCGCGCCCTATGTATGTCTTTTAAATAATGACACAGAGGTTACAAGGGGCTGGCTCGAAGAGATGATCAGGGTGGCTGAGAAGAAAGATGATATAGGCATAGTCAATGCCAACAGCAACACGCTGGGCTGTAAAGTAAAACGCGGCCAGTCTGCAGAGTCGCTTGCAAAAGGTCTAAAGTCTCATTCAGGGGAATATGCTATACTGGCATGGGCTACAGGGTTTTGCATGCTGATAAAGCGAAAGGTGATCGATGAAGTCGGGCTTTTTGATGAGATATACGGAATGGGTAATTTTGAGGACGCTGACTTTAGTAAAAAGGCGCAAAAGCTTGGTTATTCCTGCGTATGCGCAATTGCATCTTATGTATATCATAAGGAACGGCGTTCTTTTGCAAAGTTTAAGAAATTTAATCAGGATTTTGACAGGAACCGCGAGATTTTTTGTTCCAAATGGGGAAGGCAGGAACGGATCCTTTATATCCTGAGCAGGACGGATTCTGTGCTTAGGAAAGAAATAGGGAGAGAATCCATGAAATTGGCCAGCGACGGCAATATCATCTGGATTTTTTTAAAAGGTAAGGGCGGACAAGAGATTAAAAAGCACTCTAATATCTACATCTATAATCTACCAGAGATTCTTTTTGGTTCGGTTAGCTTATGGAGGGTTTTAAAGCGGAAAAAAAAGTTTGACAAGATATATGTGGATGATAAAAATTATGAGAAGAGATTCAGAGGTTTTGGATTTTTTCACAAAGCGGAGGTGATTTATGCTTGCTAAAATTTCTTTATCTGTGGTAATTATCACTAAAAACGAAGAGAGTAATATTAAAGAATGCCTTGAGTCAGTAAAGTGGGCAGATGAGATCGTTGTTGTAGATGATAACAGCGTAGACAGGACCGTAGAAATTGCCCAGCGCTACACAGACAGGATCTTTCATAGAAAGATGGACATCGAGGGCAGGCATCGAAACTGGGCATATTCGCAGGCGCGTAATTCATGGGTGTTGAGTCTGGATGCGGACGAAAGGGTAACTCCTGAATTAAAAGAAGAGATAGAAAGGTCTATTTCTGATCCCGGGAATTTCAAAGGTTTTATTGTTCCCCGCAGGAATTATATAGGCGATTACTGGGTAAAGCATGGCGGATGGTATCCCAGCGGTCAGTTAAAACTTTTTATAAAAGAAGAATTCAAGTGGGAAGAAGCAGAGGTGCATCCCAGGGCATTTTTAAAAGGGCACGCAGGCAATATGAAAAGTGATTTGATACATTATTCTTATAAGGATTTTGAGGATTTTGTGAACAAGATGAACAAACAGACTACCTTGGAAGCCAGGAAATGGGTCAGGGATAAGAGAAAGATGGGATTAGGCAAGGCTTTTTGGCGTACGATTGATAGGTTTTGCCGTACATATTTTCGCAAAAAGGCCAATAAGGATGGATTGATAGGTTTTATGATATCGATTTTTGCCGGACTTTATCAGATACTTACTTATGCCAAATACCGCGAGAGCGTAGGAGCAAAACATGGGAATGCGATTAGCAAATAAAATTCAATTAATTTTTTATAGCAATAGATTAAAGAATCTTGACAAGGTCAAAGGACATCTTGGTTTAAACGAGGGTTTTCTGCTATTTAAGATCGCGAGATTGCTCAAGGAAAATTCGGTGATTGTGGAGATAGGTAGTTTTAAAGGAAAATCCACTTGTTTTATAGCAGAAGGGATAGGCGACAAAAAGATGCAGTTTTTTTGCATTGATCCATGGAGGGACGGCCTGATGCCTGAAAAAGGAGACGTAATATTTAACGAGTTTCTGCAAAACACAAAAGAATATAGAGACAGATTCACTATATTGCGTAGATTTTCCTATGAAGCGATTAAAGAGTGGCCTGCGCATAGAAAGATAGATTTTTTGTGGATCGATGGAGATCATTCCTACGAAGGAGTCAAGAAGGATATTTTAAATTGGATGTCCCTGGTCAGAAAGAATAGTTTTGTTTGTTTTCATGACTACAGAGACGCGCCTGGAGTCAAAAAAGCAGTGGATGAATTGGTGAGAGAAAATAAGATTAAATTTGTTAAGACGGAAGGGTGTATCTATGTTTCAAAGTTACTTTAGAGGCATAAACAAGAAAAATAGAAAACGAAGGATTTTTTGATAAAAAGGAAAAGTTATATGCAATAAATCAGATTGTCAGAGTTAGGGAGATTTGTTTTTGTCAAAGAGGACAATGTTTGCGCCGGTAGCATTGTAACAGGATTTTAAAAGGAGTGGAAGGCTATG
>Ga0208902_1000236_pt1 | contig 32666 bp, 34 predicted proteins | sample AntAceMetag02UKH_FD_184767 | JGI IMG/M metagenome (GOLD analysis project Ga0208902, IMG submission 184767) | Saline lake microbial communities from Ace Lake, Antarctica - Antarctic Ace Lake Metagenome 02UKH (SPAdes) (version 2) | ecosystem: Environmental > Aquatic > Non-marine Saline and...
TGTGCTTTTTTCAATATGGTTTTTAAAGATGATGTTCAAGTTTGTCAAAAAGATATTTAGCCGGGGGAAGAAAGATGAGACTGATAAGAAATAGGATCTGCAGGCGCAGATTCAAAATACAGTTTAAATTGAGAAGATGGGTATTTGGCAGAAAAAAGAAAAATCCAAAGCCTACCCTGGTAAATAAGTAATGATTGATTGGGGTTTTTATTTCTGCTATAATTGATATTGAAATTCAATTTCAATTATAGGGGGGCGCGATATGGCGAGTGCATTACAGGTCTTTGTCGACTACCTCAGGAAAAAACATCTTAAATTAACAGACCAGCGAAACACGATCTTGAATGTCTTTTTGAAGACAGAGCGTCACTTGAGCGTTGATGACCTTTATGATATTGTGAGAAAAAAGGATTCAAGCATTGGCCATGCGACTGTATTCAGGACATTAAAGCTTTTATCTGAGGCAGGTATTGCCAAAGAGGTAAATCTCGGAGATGGCAAGACCAGGTATGAGCATAAATATGGGCATGAGCATCATGATCATCTTGTCTGTCTTGAATGCGGCAGATTTATCGAGGCAGTGGATTCAAAGATAGAGAGACTTCAGGAAGAATTGTGTAAGAGGCATGGATTTGTAGCACAGCAACACAAAATGGAGATATTCGGGATCTGCAAGAAGTGTAGATAGGGGAAAGAATGATAGTGGATTTGACTCAGATGAAGCCAGATGAGACTGGTATTATAAAGGAGCTATGCGGAGGGTGTGATTTTACAAAAAGAGTCCAGGGCATAGGTGTAAGGCCTGGCAAGAGGATAAGAAAGGTAAGTTCTCATTTCTGGCGAGGACCGCAGACTATTGAAGTAGATAAAATGCGCGTGGCTATTGGATGGGGCATGGCAAAGAAGATTTTTATAGAGGTAGATAGATGAATAAGATCTTATTAATGGGTAATCCAAACGTTGGAAAGAGCGCTATTTTTTCACGTCTTACAGGCGCCAGGATCATAGTCTCTAACTATCCGGGTACTACTGTTGAATTTACTCAAGGCCAGATGAAGATAGGAGAAGAAAGGCCTATAGTAATCGATGTGCCAGGGACTTATACATTAGAGCCGACTTCAAAGGCAGAAGAAGTGTCTGTCCGCATGCTATATGAAGGTGGTTTAGTAATAAATGTAGTCAATGCTACAAATCTTGAAAGGAATCTTTATTTAACTCTGGAGCTTTTGGAGAAGGACGTTTCTCTTGTAGTAGCCCTCAACATGTGGGATGAGACCAAGCACCAGGGGATTGATATTGATATAAAAAAGTTAGAGAAAGAATTAGGCGTGCCTGTAATTCCTACCTGCGGTTTGACAGGGGAGGGCATAAAAGAATTGATAACTCGTTTTAAAGAAGCAAAGAATTTGAAAACTAAGCCTAGTTCTGACAGCGATAAATGGGAAAGGATCGGCGAGATCGTGGAGCGTGTCCAAAAGTTAACGCACCACCACCATACATTTTTACAGCGACTGGAAGAGTTAAGTATAAAACCCTTATCAGGGCTTCCTATTGCAGTAGGTGTTATCTATGCTGCATTCTGGGCAGTACGTCTGATTGGCGAGGGACTTATTACCTATATATTAGAGCCATTATTTGACAAGGCATGGGCGCCTTTGATGCTTAAGCTTGGCGCTTTATTAGGAGAAGAGACATTTCTGCAGAATGTCTTGATCGGGAAGCTTATAGACGGATCAGTTGACTTTAAGATGTCTTTCGGAGTGCTTACCACCGGACTTTTTGTCCCTATCGCAATGGTCTTGCCTTATATAATCAGCTTTTACCTGATACTCGGGATCCTGGAAGATTTTGGATATCTCCCAAGACTTGCAGTTTTAGTAGATAACTTTATGCATCACATCGGACTCCATGGATTTGCAATAGTCCCAATGATGCTGGGTCTGGGATGTAATGTGCCAGGCGCGCTTGCACTTAGGCTTTTGGAAGGACGACGAGAAAAATTCATTGCAGCTACCCTGATGACTATATCTATTCCCTGCATGGCCCAGATTGCAATGATTGTAGGGCTGGTGGGACAAAGAGGAGGTCAGTATCTGGGTATTATCTTTGGCACGCTTTTTATACTCCTGATAGTAAAGGGCCTTATTATGAACAAGTTCATAAAGGGCGCAAGCCCTGAGATGCTTGTTGAGATTCCGCCGTATAGACTTCCTCAGTTTCAGGCAGTTATTAAAAAGCTCTGGATGAGGGTATCCGGGTTCTTAAAAGAGGCAGTGCCATATGTACTTTTAGGTGTGTTTTTTGTCAATATCTTATATGCATTGAATATAATACAATACTTTTCAAGTTTATTCGAGCCTGTCTTAACAGGATTATGGGGACTCCCAAAAGAAGCTATTTCTGCATTGATCATAGGTTTTTTAAGAAAAGACGTTGCTGTGGGCATGCTCGGTCCACTGAATCTTACTACCAAACAATTAATAATCGGTTCTACGATTCTCGCAATTTATTTTCCATGTATCGCTACTTTTGTGATGCTGGTAAAGGAACTTGGCATAAAAGACATGCTAAAATCAGCTGTCATCATGATATTCGTAGCACTGATAGTAGGAACCCTCCTTAATATAATCCTTTAACTCCAAGTTTGGGACCGTTTTTGGTCCTATCTTGAGAATTGTCCTCAAAATCCCCTTGCTATATTTATGGTTTTATTATAAGATTTCAGTAAGATTATGAATAAGCGTTTAAAGACGATTTTGTTAGGCTACAAAGGCAAAAAAGACGAACTGATCCCAATTTTGCAAGAGGTTCAGGAGAAGCTAGGATATCTTCCCGAAGATGCCTTGTTAGAAATAGCCAAATTTGTCAATGTGCCTGAAAGTCGAGTATATGCAGTAGCAACTTTTTACGCCCAATTCCGGTTTTCTCCAATAGGTAAAAAACATATAAAGATCTGCCGTGGGACCGCATGTCATGTTAGGGGAGCTCCCAGGATATTGGAAGAAGTCAAAAAACAATTAGACATCAGCGAGGGAGAAACTACTTCTGATCTTGAATACTCGCTTGAGACAGTCGCTTGTATTGGTGCCTGTGGGCTTGCTCCTAATATGGTGGTAAACAAAAAAACTCATGGTCGCCTGACTGTAAAGAAGGTTTCCAAGATACTTGGCCATATCAGTTCGAGAAAAAAAAGGAATAAGAGTGGCAAGAAATAAAAGAACAGTAATTGTCTGCCATGGCACAGGATGTATATCGTCAGGTTCTCCTGCGGTAACGAAAAGAATAGAGAAGGAGATAAAGAAAAAAGGCCTTAAGGGCGTTGAGCTGAAGATCACCGGGTGTCACGGTTTCTGTCAGCGTGGTCCAGTAGTTATCGTTGAGCCCGACCACATTTTCTACCCCGAGGTTACAACTAAGGCTATACCAGAAATCGTCAATTCCCATTTAAAAAACAACACGCCTGTAGAGCACCTCTTCTATAAAGATCCTATAACTAGCAAACCTATCCCGCATTACACCGACATACCATTTTATAATAAGCAAAAGCGTCTTATAACCCTGCGAAATTGCGGTCATATCAACCCCGAGGTTATTGAGGACTATATAGCTATTGGGGGCTACGAGTCATTGAAAAAGACTCTTCTTGGCATGACGCCGGAAGGTGTGATTAAGGAAATCAAAAAATCAGGTCTCCGTGGAAAAGGTGGCGCTGGTTTTCCTACTGGCAAAAAATGGCAATTTTGTCATGACGCACCAGGGCCCAAGAAGTACATGATATGCAATGCTGATGAAGGAGATCCTGGGGCATTTATGGATCGTAGTATACTTGAAGCAGATCCTCATAGTGTCATCGAAGGTTTAGTTATCGCTGGATACGCAATAGGTTCAGATGAAGGTTATATATATGTCCGCACTGAATATCCTATGGCAGTCAAACGTATCAAGATAGCTCTGCACCAAGCCCATAAACACGGATTCCTAGGCAATGGTATCCTCAGTACTGATTTCAACTTTAAGGTGAAAGTGATGGAAGGCGCAGGTGCCTTTGTATGCGGAGAGGAAACAGCGCTTTTAGCTTCTATCGAAGGAAAAAGTGGCAAGCCTCTTCCACGGCCTCCGTTCCCAGCCCAATCCGGACTATGGGGTAAGCCTACTACCATAAATAATGTGAAGACCCTGGCCAGTATCCCCATTATTATCTCAAAGGGGGCAGGCTGGCATTCGCATATAGGGACAAAAGATTGCAAAGGAACCGCAGTATTCGCCATTACTGGAAATATTGCCAACTGCGGTCTGGTAGAGGTTGCTATGGGGACAACTTTGCGCGATATCATATACGAGATCGGAGGAGGAATCCCTGGCGGGAAGATCTTCAAAGCTGTTCAGACTGGTGGCCCCTCAGGAGGATGCTTACCGGCAAGTTTTTTAGATTATCCTATTGACTATGAGTCGCTCGTTGCCGCAGGCTCAATAATGGGTTCTGGCGGCATGGTAGTGATGGATGAAGATACGTGCATGGTAGATATTGCTCGTTATTTCCTTGACTTTACCCAAAGGGAGTCTTGCGGTAAGTGCGTCCCCTGTAGGCTCGGGACAAAACAGATGTTGGACATCCTTAGAGATATAACGAAAGGGAAAGGCAGTCCCGATGATATTGATTTACTTATAGAATTGTCCGAAGCTATAAAAACAGGTTCGATTTGCGGCCTTGGCAAGACTGCCCCAAATCCAGTACTTACCACTCTTCGCTACTTTCGCGATGAATACGAAGCGCATATAAAATATAAAAGATGCCCTGCTGCTGTATGCAAGGAGATCATTTCATCACCATGCCAGCACGTCTGTCCGATAGATACAGAAGCCCCGGCTTATATTTCTTATATTGCGCATGGACGTTTCAAAGATGCATTCCAGATAATCCGCAGAGATAATCCTCTCTTGTCTGTCTGCGCCAGGGTGTGTCATCATCCATGCGAATCCAAATGCCAGGCTGGTAAATGGGGAGACCCTATTGCTATCAGATCGCTCAAGCGTTTTGCAGGCGACTATGCATTAAAGACTGGAATATATAAAACAGCAAAAAAACAGAGAAAAGGCAAAGAGAGAATAGCAATAATAGGTTCTGGCCCAGCAGGGCTGATGGCAGGCTATTCTCTCGCTAATAAAGGTTATGCTGTTACGATTTTTGAGGCCCTGGATATTATAGGCGGTGCACTGGCTGTTTACATACCAGAGTATAGATTGCCTAAAAAGATTCTTAATGCCGATATAGAAAACATAAAAAATTCAGGCGTGGAGATCAAAACAAATATGAAGGTAGGAAAAGATATAACCTTGAATGAGCTCTTGAAGAACTACAAGGCAGTATTTATTGCTACAGGAGCTCATAAATCAAGAAGGTTAAATATTTCCAATGAAGATGCTGATGGCGTTATAGACGCCATGGAGTTCTTAAGGCAGATAAACTGTAAAAAAGAGGTCAAGATAGGTAATGTCGTAGGAGTTATTGGTGGAGGCAATGCTGCTGTAGATGCAGCAAGGGTTGCTGCCAGGCTCAAAGATTGCAAAAAGGTTTTTGTGATCTATAGAAGAACGAGAAAAGAGATGCCTGCCTTCAAGGAAGAAGTAGACGCTGCTATTGAAGAGGGGATAGAGATTCAGTATCTAACAGCTCCTGTCAGGATAATAACGAAAGGCAAAAAGCTTACAGGGGTTGAGTGTGTAAGAATGAAGCTGGGAGATATTGATGAAAGCGGCAGGAGAAGACCTGTGCCTATTTCTGGTTCAGAGTTTGTCATTAGTTTAGATAATTTAATAGTAGCGATTGGAGAAGAAACCGACACTTTGTTTATTAGAGACACCAAAGGGATAGAACTGTCTAAACGAGGCAGAATAGTAGTGTCTGAAGAAACATTTGCTACAGGGCTTAAGGGCGTATTTGCTGGAGGGGATGTAGTAACTGGCCCCAATACTGTAATAGATGCTATGTCATCAGGAAAGATCGCCGCAGAAATGATTGATAAATACGTTAGAGGAAAAGAAGTAGTCAGGGAATACAGCTTAACCAGGCCATCTGTTTATGTGCCGCCGGTGAAATTGAGAGAAGATGAGATCGAAGAATCCAAAAGGCCAAATGCTCAGTGTCTGTCGATAAAAAGGCGCGTAAACAATTTTGATGAAGTCGAACTTAACATGACAAGCGATTTAGCAATAAAAGAAGCCAGGCGTTGTTTAAGATGCGATTTAGAGACAGAAGACGCTAAGATAGTATTAGAAAGTAAATCCAAGAAAAAGAAGGCAAAGAAACGTGGATAAACTTAATATAATAATTGACGACCAAAAACTTGTTGTTGATAAAGGCATGACTATATTAGAGGCTAGTCTTAGCAATGATATTTATATCCCTAATCTTTGTTATGACCCTGACTTAAAGCCAGTTAGTGTATGTCGATTGTGCATGGTTGATGTTGAAGGAAAAGGGTTGACTATTTCCTGTCAGGCACCTGTTGAACAGGATATGATTGTCAGGACGCATAGCCCTGAGGTAGATAAGGTGCGCAAGAAAATTGCGGAATTACTTATTGTAAATCATCTCCCTGACAGTTCTCGTTCTAATAAAGATGAAAAAAATAAACTCGTTAAGATAGCTGCTTATCTGGGAATTAAAAAGAAAGACCTTATGCCTTTCAGAAAGCCCGATAAGAAGATCAATATAGATACTTCAAATCCCTTTTTTGATAGAGACCTCAATAAATGCGTGCTATGTGGGATTTGCGTCCGCACCTGTGAAGAAATAGAGAGACTTGGTGCCATTGATTTTATACACAGGGGATACGACACCACAATCGGGACCTTTGCAAACAGGCCTTTAAAAGAATCTACATGCGAGTCTTGCGGAGAATGTCTTGTGAGGTGCCCGACAAATGCATTAAGGCCGAAGAAATTTGAGACTCCTGAACGTGAAGTAAAGACTACCTGTGTTTATTGTGGGGTTGGCTGCGGTATTTATCTGGGAGTTTGCAATAATAAAATCATTGGTATCCGCGGCGACCGGGATAATCCTGTTAATAAAGGTGTACTTTGTGTAAAAGGCAGGTTTGGCTATGATTTTATTCATCATCCAGAACGCCTCACCTCACCGCTTATCAAGAAAAACAATAAATTTGTAAAGGTTAGCTGGGAAGAGGCCCTGGATCTGATTGCAGAGAAATTTTCTCATTGCAAGGGAGAAAACTTTGCCACGCTTTCCTCAGCCAAATGTACAAACGAAGAGAATTATCTTCTTCAGAAGTTCACTAGGACAGTAATGGCTACGAATAATATTGACCATTGTGCAAGGCTTTGTCATGCACCTACTGTTGCTGGCCTGGTACAGAGTTTTGGAAGCGGCGCAATGACAAACTCTATCAGTGAGATCAGTCGTGCAGCATGCATTCTAGCTATAGGCACAAATACTACAGCTGCCCATCCAGTGATTGCCCTTAAGATAAAAGAGGCAAAAGAAAAAGGCGCTACTCTTATTGTGGCTAATCCTAAAGAGATTGATCTGTGTAGGCATGCTGATATCTTTTTGCAGCATCAACCAGGCAGTGACGTAGCATTGCTCATGGGTATGATGCGTGTCATTGTTGATGAAGGACTGCTTGAAGAGACCTTTATAGAAAAACGCTGCGAAAATTTTCAGGCTTTTAAGGAATCACTCAATAATTTTGACCTAGGCTTTGTCCAGAAAACTACAGGTGTTCCCAAAGAAAAGATAATCAAAGCAGCCCAAATCTACGCCACTAAAAAGCCTAGTGCTATTTTTTATGCCATGGGTATTACACAACATACTCATGGTACTGATAATGTACTTGCAACCAGTAATCTGGCACTTCTTACAGGCAATATTGGAAAGCCTTCCACTGGGGTCAATCCATTAAGAGGACAGAACAATGTTCAGGGTGCCTGTGATCTGGGAGCCTTACCTAATGTATATCCTGGATATCAGAAAGTAGATAACCTGGATGTAAAAAAGAAATTCGAATCAGCCTGGGGATGTAGTTTGTCAGATAAAGCAGGACTGACGCATCTTGAGATATTCGACGCTATATATAATAAAAAGATAAAGATACTTTATCTTATGGGCGAGAACCCTGTTTTAAGTGAGGCAAATGCCAAACATGTCAAGGCTGCGCTCAAGAAGCTCGAATTTTTTGTAGCTCAGGATATATTTTTGTCAGAGACAGCAAAATTTGCTGATGTAGTCTTGCCTGCTGCAAGCTTTGCAGAAAAAGACGGCACCTGTACCAATACTGAGAGACGCATCCAGCGGGTGCGCAAGGCAATTGAACCAATTGCTGAAGCAAGGCCAGACTGGTGGATAATATGTGAAATTGCCAAAAGACTCAAGGCTAGGGGTTTTGATTTTACGCACCCCAGTCAGGTTATGGATGAGATTACTTCAGTTACTCCAAGCTATCAAGGCATATCTTATGCCCGCATAGAAGATATTGGCTTACAGTGGCCTTGTACTTCATTAAAGCATCCTGGTACACAATTCCTTCATGCCAACAAATTTGCTACCAAGAGTGGAAAGGCTAGATTCATGTCTTTAGAATATAAACCGCCTGCTGAACTGCCGAACAATAGATATCCTTTTATTCTTACGACTGACCGCAGTCTTTATCTTTTTCATACAAGCACTATGACGCGGAGGGTAAAAGGTCTGGATGAGCTAAATAGCCAGGAATTATTGAATATCAATCCTAACGATGCAGCTGAGCTTGGGATTAACGATGGAGAAATGGTCCAGGTCATTTCTCGCCGGGGCAAGGTCAAGGTCAGGACAAAACTGACAGATATTTGTACGCCAGGCGTAGTATCCATGACCTTTCATTTCGCTGAAAGCCCGACAAATATTATAACAAATTCAGCCATGGACCCGGTAGCTAAGATCCCTGAGACCAAGGTCTGCGCGGTTCAAATAAAAAAGCTAAGGAAATAAGATGGAAAATATTTCAGGGGCTATTCTGGCAGGCGGCAAAAATAAGAGAATGGGAGGAGTAAATAAATCCTTTATTGAGATACAGGGTAGGCCTATTATCCAAGGGACAGTAAATATATTAAAGGAGATGTTCGAAGAGATCATTATTGTGACTAATTCACCGAGAGATTACGAGCAATATAAAGAAGAATGTCGCATAGTTCCTGATATAATAAAAGACATAGGTCCCCTCGGAGGCATACACTCTGCATTGTCGCACACAACTAAAGAGGCAGTTTTTATTGTAGCGTGCGATATGCCGTATTTACACAAAGGCCTAATAAGGAGATTACTGGAAGAGGCTAAAAAGAATACAAAAAACTCTATTATCCCTTATTCTAAGAGAGGCCTTGAGCCTCTGCATGCAGTATATTCAAAATTTAGTCTGGAAAATCTAAAGTTCTCTTTAGACAAGAAAGAATTTTCCATAAGAGAATTTCTAAAACATTGTGATTGTAAGCATGTAAAAGCCCAGGGTGATGAAATGTCTTCATTTTATAATATTAATACGCAGCTAGACTTAAAGGAAATAGTGCATGACTAAGATAGAGCTAGTAAGAATAGATAGTACAGGGAAGAAAAATATAGAAGATGCGGTATGCGAAGAGGCCCCTCTTACTATATATCTTGAAGGGAAAGAACTGCTCACTCTTTTATGTAGCCCCAATGATTTGAAAGAGCTATGCATTGGATTTCTCTATTCTTCCAGATTAATAAAGTCCATAGATGATATTAAAAATATAATTATCGACCGGCAAAATTGGAACGCAAATATAGAATTAAATAAAAAAATGGGAAATAACGAGCTTATATTTAAGAGGCTCTATACTTCAGGTTGCGGAAAAGGGACTATTTTTTATAATGCCCACGACCGTGTACATAAGATAAAGATAATAGATAATGCCAGGATTAGCTCAGAAAAAATAGTAGCATTAATGGATTGTTTCCAAGCCTCCTCCTTGGGTTTTAAGGAAACAGGCGGAGTCCACAGCGCTGCATTGAGTAGTGGGGATGATATTTTAGTCTTTAAAGAAGATATTGGAAGGCATAATGCCTTAGATAAGGTCATTGGAGAAGCACTGGTGAAAAATTTAAACATGAAAGATTCCATAATATTGACTTCAGGTCGTATCTCAAGTGAAATAATATCTAAAGCAGAGAGCGCAAGGGCCAGTTTTTTAATCTCAAGGAGCGCGCCTACTGATCAAGCGATTAAACTGGCAAAGGAATTAAATTTAACACTGATTGGTTTTGTGCGGGGCAAAAGGATGAATGTCTATACAGCTAATGAGAGGGTTACATGAGGAGACCTTTTGTTTTATCCATCATTGGAAAATCTGATTCCGGGAAGACTACATTGATACTCAAGCTCTTGCCAGAGTTAAAAAAAAGAGGGAAAAAAATAGCAATAGCCAAGCACTGTCCATGCGGTTTTGATCTCGATATAGAGGGTAAGGATTCTTACAGATTTGCTAAGGCAGGATCAGAAGGCATTTTTCTTAGTTCAGGTGAAGGAATCGCCCTATTGAGACCCAAAAAAGGTCTGGCTGATTTAGAAAAGAGCTTGCAGGATTATTTTTCAGATTTTGATTTTATCCTGACAGAGGGCTATAATGACGAACCTGATATCAAAAAGATACAGATAATCCGAAGCGGCATAGGAGAAATGGATTTTACGCCGGATGGGATTATAGCTTATGTGAGTGATATGTATATCGATACTGATAAACCAGTTTATCACCCGGATGATATTCCAGGCATAATCTCTTTTATAGAAGGCTTAGGAGGATGAAGATGAAGAAAGAGCATTTATTTGGTATTTTATTTTTTGGCAGCATTTGGGGCGCCTCAGAGGTTTTATTTGGCGGATTTTTATATGGCAAACATATTGCTCATTCTTCCGTACCTCTTACAATCATTGCCTTTATGATTCTTACTATTGCCAGAGGCTACTTACCACATAGAGGCTCTTTGACATTAGTTGGCTCTATAGCTATGCTTTATAAATTTTTAAACACCCCATTTTTTGCATGTCATCTTTTAGGCATTTTGCTTTTAGGGTTTTCTTATGACCTGGTTTCCAGTTCATCTAAGGTAAAGAACAAAGCCTTGTTTGGAGCCATAACTACCTATCTTGGTTATATACTTTTTGCATTAATGATTACTTATGTCTTTCGATATCATTATTGGACAGAACAGGGTTTACCGAAAATCCTCCGTTATGTTGGAATAAGCGGCACATTGGCTGCTTTTGGTAACTCCATAGCTGTTCCTGTAAGCTTTTATATGGGGCAACTCCTCAAAAAAAGAATAGCTAATCCATTTGAATTTAGATCAAGGTTTGTGACCAGCAGCATATCTTTAGTTACCTTTGGTCTCTGGCTTTTAGTGTTACTTAGATGGTTCTAAAGGTATTTTTTCTTATCTCATGTATTGTTTTTCTACTTTCATGTCCTCTTGCGGCTGAAGAAACATATACCTTTGATTTAGGCGAGATAGTTATCGGTAAGGACAAAGGCGCAGCCTATGAAAATCCTGCCACTAAAGAAGTCACTTCACGGGATATAGAGAATAAAGGCGCTCAGACAGCAGACAAGGTCTTGGATTTTATGCCTGGTGTCAGGGTGACAACAGGCCTGAAGAACGAGCCACATGCCATGATCCGGGGTTTTGATCAAGACCAGATACTTATCTTACTGGACGGTATCCCAATAGCAAGCCCTTACTATGGATACGTTGATCTCAATCAAATACCCGTAGAAAGTATTTCCAAGATCAAGGTGATCAAGAATTTGTCCTCTGTGCTTTATGGCGCAAACACCATGGGAGGAGTCATTAATATTGTTACCAAAGAGCCGGGCAAAGAGCCTTATTTTGAGTTAAACAATGGCTTCTCATCACATAATACCACCCAGCATGCATTAAACTATGGCATAAAATCAAAAGACGTGAGTTTTTGGTTATCAGGCAGTTATAGACAATCAGGTGGGTTCAGGTTAAGCAGAGATTTTCAGGCACAAGATAACGAAGACGGTGGTTTTCGTGAGAATAGTTTTTATGAGAAGAGTGCATTTTCTTTGAAAGTAGGCCTGGAGAGATATGAACAGCATAACCCGACAGCTTTTCTTAACTATATTGATAATGAAAAAGGCATACCACCACATGTCTCCAGCAACAACCCAAGGTATTGGCGTCTTACAGAATGGAAAAGGTGGATGATTGCACTTGCTGATGAATATAAGATAAGGGATACATTTTCGATCAAAGGAAGAATTTACTATGACAAGTATGATAATACCATTAAGTCATATGATGACCCCAATTATACGACCCAAAACAATGGTTCTTCCTGGACAAGTATTTATGATGAACATGCTATAGGCGGCAGCATGTATTTTTATCTTGATCCTGACAGCATGCATTCATTTAAAGGAGCTATTAATTTCAAAGAAGATGTCCATGAGGAACAGGATGATGTGGGCGATCCCTGGGAGGTCTATAAGGTACGAACCTATTCTTTTGGCCTTGAGGATGATATTGATTTTAATGAAAAGCTTTCTTTATCTATCGGTACCAGCTTTGATGTGTTTGATCAGATAAAATCCTTTACTGGCAATACGGGTAATGACATAGATTCTTTTAATCCGCTTGTTACTATTAATTATTTTCTAAGTCCTGAGACTTTGATCTATTCTTTTGTATCAAAAAGGATATCATTCCCTACCATGAATCAGCTATACAGCTCCACTTCAGGCAATCCTGATCTAAAAGAGCAGATCAATGTAAACTATGAAGCTGGACTAAGGCATGATTTTGGAGACATGGCTTCAGTCGAATTAAGTTACTTCTATAATGATGTAGAGGATCTGATAGAGCGGGCGAGTAAGAATGATCCATACTTGAATATCTCTGAGTCAGTCTTTGAAGGCATAGAGGCAGGGGTCCATGTAAAGACAGGAGAACATTTTTCTAGTAGCTTAGGCTATACCTACCTTGACGCGCGTGATAAGAATCCTGTTATTTTTGGACGCTCTGAAGAAGAACTTTCTTATGTACCTACACATAAGGCTGATCTTTCATTCGAGTATCTTGCAGATTTTGGATTGTCGTGTAATCTATTTGGCTCATACCATGGAAGCCGCCATTATTACGACAGCTCAAATGCCCAACATTCCCTAGGCGGTTACCTTGTCTGGGATACCAGTATCTCCCAGAAATTCCTTAAAAACTGGGAAGCCAACATTGACTTCGAAAACATCTTTGACAGAAACTACCAGGAAGAAGAGGGTTTTCCCCAGCCAGGAAGAAATATTTTATTCAGCATTAAAGGAACATTCTAAAGAAAATCTAAAATTCTTCTTGACATAATAATACTAAAATGGTATCATTATGGTAGAAAGGAGGGCAATCCCATGAAAAACACTTTATTAGTAACATTAGTTGCAGTAATGATAGTTTTATCAGCCATTAATGCGTATGCAGGGTGTGGTAGCTGTGGTTCTGGTTATACCGAAGACCAGAAGGCCAAAGACTCTGAAGTTATAAACTCAGAATGCCCTGTTATGGGAGGCGAGGTTTCAAAGGACACGCCGTATACAGCAAAATACAAGGGTCAGAAGATTGGTTTTTGTTGTGCGAGCTGTGTTGATGAATTTAAGGCTGATCCTGAGAAATACAATAAGGTACAATTATAAGCCTCGACTTTTTTATTGACACTACACGCGAGGCGTGATTTAATATAGGTGATTCGCCAAAAAGCTGGCGAGATTTTCGCAAAATGTACGGTGTACATTTTGCTCGACAACGGGGAGGTCGTGAGCGGCCTGAGAGTTCTGCCATAGAGCAGATTACCCGAGGAACCTGAACTAGGTAATGCTAGCGTAGGGAGAATGATTTGTAGCTGATTAAATCCCTATGCAATGCATAGGGATTTTTGTTTAACTACCACTCCCGTCCGCCTAAGGCGGACGGGAGTGGTCAAACTGGGGGGGCAACATGTTTCACAATGTAAGTGAAGCAAAGATCAGCAAGGCGATTTTGAAGGAATTTGCCACGTGGTTCGAGGATTACATTATTTCAGATGTGATTATCGTAGGTGGCGGACCGAGCGGACTTATGGCAGCAAGGGATCTGGCAAGAGATGGGTTTAAGACATTGGTTGTTGAGGCAAATAATTATTTAGGCGGCGGGTTCTGGATAGGCGGATATTTAATGAACACATTGACTTTTCGTGCCCCTTCAAATGCACTCCTGGATGAGTTAAAGATTCCTTGCAAGGAGGCCGAGACAGGACTTTTTACAGCAGATGGCCCAAATGCATGTTCAAAACTTATCTCAGCTGCATGTGATGCAGGTGCTAAGATTTTAAACATGACAAAGTTTGATGACGTAGTCTTAAGAAATAACAAGGTAGAGGGAGCTGTTATAAACTGGACGCCTGTATCAGCGCTTCCGAGACAGATTGCTTGTGTGGATCCTATTTCTTTAGAGGCAAAGGTTGTGATTGATGCAACTGGTCATGATGCGCATGTGTGCAAGAGTCTGGAGAAAAGGGATATTATAAAATTAAAAGGATACGGGCCAATGGATGTAAATAGCTCTGAAGACTTGGTAGTGGAAAAGACAGGTGAGATATATCCAGGCCTGCTTGTCTGCGGCATGGCAGTTTCTACTGCATACGGGATCCCACGCATGGGTCCGACATTCGGAGGCATGCTGGTTTCAGGAAAAAAAGTAGCCCAGCTTGCAAAGGAAAAGGTTGCTGGCATATCAAAAGAATTGTTTCAGTCAGTGGCTGTCAGTAGCTAAGGACGGATTTATATTCCCCAGGCCAGTGGGTCCTGAAAAAAGGCACTCGGCCGCCCCAGCGAGGCGGCCTTCGCTCAGCGAAATTTTTTGCTCGCCATTTTGCTTTACGGCAAAATGGCACCATGCCCGCAAAAAATTTCGATGCTTTTTTCAAGACCCACTGGCCTGGGGAGTATGCAATTGAACCCCGAGCAGAAACTACTTGGGATTCTCTATTTTTGGCTGTATAATTAGAGAAAACGGAGGATAGTTAGATGGATATATATGGCATCTTAGAAAAAGTGCGGACACAAAAACCCCTGGTGCATCATCTTACAAACTGGGTCACTATATATGACTGTGCTAATATAGTAAAAGTGCTGGGCGCGTCTCCTGTAATGGCGCATGCAAAGGAAGAGTCAGGCGATATGGCTAAATTAGGCTCTTCCCTGGTCCTCAACATAGGCACGCTGACGCCTGATTTTATTGAGTCAATGAAAGTCGCAGCTAAATCCGCGAATAAAAAAGGCATACCTGTTATACTTGATGTATGCGGCGCAGGCGCTACTCCATTCAGGGATGAAAAATCATTTGAGCTGCTTGATGGCGTAAGGGTAGACGTCATAAAAGGCAATGCTTCTGAGATAGCGAGGATCGCAGGCGAGAACGTCCAGACAAAAGGCGTTGATTCAGTTGACGTTGAGAAGGATCTAATAGACATTGCCAGGCAGCTTGCCGAAAAAAGAAATGCCACAGTAGTAATAACAGGAAAAGAAGATATTGTTGCTGATAAGGACAGGCATTATATTGTTAAAAACGGACATGAGCTAATGGCTCATGTTGTAGGGACTGGTTGCATGGCCTCTTCAGTAATAGGCACGTTTTGCGCTGTAGAAAAAGACCTGGCTAAGGCCTCAGCAGCTGCCCTTGCGTGTTTCGGCATAGCGGGCGAACTGGCAGCAAAAGAGAGTAAGGGCCCAGGTTCTTTTAAAGAGAGCCTTTTTGACAATATCTACAGGCTTGATAAAGATACTATAGAGAAGATGCAGAGGATAGAATGATAAAAGGTTATTATTTTATAACAGACGCTGACTTTAGTAAGAATGGCAATGAGAGTGATGTGGAAAAGGCTGTAGAAGCTGGAGTAACTGTTGTTCAGCACAGGAGAAAACTAGATGATACTGAAACCTTTATTAAAGAGGCAAAGGTATTAAAAAAGATATGCAAGGGCAAGAGCTTATTTATAATAAACGATAGGGTAGGTATTGCGCTTTCAGTAGATGCTGATGGCGTGCATCTGGGCCAGGGTGATATGCCTTATGATACAGCGCGAAAACTCCTTGGAAAAGATAAGATAATAGGCGTAACTGTGCATGATGTAAGAGAGGCGATCCAGGCCGAGAATAAAGGCGCTAACTATCTTGGCGTGAGCCCGATATTTTCAACCACTACGAAATCTGACGCAGGGAAACCATGCGGGATCGAGGTAATAAAAGAAATAAAGAAAAACTGTAAAGTCCCTATCGTAGCAATAGGAGGGATTACCCTGGATAATGCAAAAGAGGTTGTTGAGGCTGGTGCTGATGCAATATGCGCGATCTCAGTAGTAGTGACCAAAGATGACATTAAAAAAGAGATCCAGAAATTTCATTCCTTCTTTAAATAATTTTCCTAAAAAATCACTTGGCCCGCCACAAAGCGTTGGCGTGTCTGCGCAAAATTTGCTTTGAAATTTTGCTTGACATTTCTTGCGAATGATACTATATTAGTATTATTAATGAAAGGAGCTTTGCATGAATTTTATATCAAGGGATACTGATTATGCCATAAGGGCGTTAGTGTATATGGCAAAAATGGCGAAGAATAATAATATATTCACAGTGGACGAGATAGTAAGAGAAGAGGATCTGCCTGAGAGATTTTTAAGGCGGATACTCCAGAAGGTGGCAAAGAAAGGTTTGCTCTGTTCACGCAAAGGAAAAGAAGGCGGGTTTTCTCTTTCAAAAGCACCTAAGGATATAAGATTAACAGATATTATTAAAGTGTTTCAGGGAGAGATAGATCTCACAAATTGTTTTCTTAAAGGTAAGATATGCCCTGATATAAAAACCTGCGTATTAAGAAAGAAGCTTAAAGAAATAGGACGCGGTTTAGATAGGCAGCTTAGAGCTATTACAATAGCGTCTTTGCTTTAAAAGGAGATTGCTATGGCTAGACGTAAAATTGTAAAGATAGATGAGGAAAAATGTACTGGCTGCGGTCTTTGTATACCGAATTGCGCAGAAGGCGCGCTTCAGATAGTAGATGGCAAGGCAAAGCTCGTAAAGGAGATTTACTGCGATGGACTTGGTGCATGTCTTGGTCATTGTCCAGAAGACGCTATTACTATAGAGGAGCGAGAATCAGCTGTGTTTGATGAAAAGGCAACAGAAAAGCATCTTAAGGATATGAAGAAGAAAGAGAAAAAGTCCAAAGATCTGCCGTGTGGTTGTCCAGGAACGGCGGTTAAGACATTGAAGGCTCAAGGCTCTAGGCTCAAGGCTGAAGGCAAAAGAAAAAGTGAGTCGGAACTCGTGAACTGGCCGATCCAGCTTATGCTTGTGCCTACAGAAGCGCCGTATCTGAAAAATGCAGATCTATTAATAGCTGCAGACTGTGTTGCATTTTCATATCCTGATTTTCACCAGGATTTTCTAAAGGACAGGGTCTTGCTCATGGGATGTCCAAAGCTTGACGTAGCTACTATATATGAAGAAAAAATAGCAGAGATCCTTAAGTTGAACAATATAAAAAGCATAACGCTCCTTCACATGGAAGTGCCGTGCTGTTTTGGGTTAAAGCAGATCGTAAGCGAAGCGCTCAGGTTGTCAGGAAAGAGGATTCCGCTAAAAGAGGTTACAGTAGGCATAAAAGGCGATATCAAATGATACGTACCGCCACCCCCGGTCCCGTCCGCCTTAGGCGGACGGGACCGGGGGTGGCAAGAGAGAATGGTATGGGATTTTTTGATGGATGTCCTGGATCAAAGAATATTAAAGACCCTTTTCCAGAGATTATTAAGTGTAAGTGTGGGAAAGAAATAGAGATATGGTCTGATGAGGTGGAGACTGTGTGTCCGCATTGCAAGAAAAAGGTAAATAGGGATATGCCGCAGTCATGTCTTGACTGGTGCAGTATGGCAAAGGAATGCATAGGACCGGAAAAATATAAAAAATACAAACAATCTAAAGACAAAGGTCTTTAATAAAGTAGGCCAGGTTTAAACCTGGCCTACGAAGTGCGTGGGCAATGTTGCGACAAAAACTGAGCCAAAAAGGAGGTCGTAAATGTTTTGTTATCAGTGCGAACAAACAGCAGGCGGAAAAGGTTGTACGAAAGTAGGGGTATGCGGAAAAAATGAGGATATACAGAGTCTTCAGGATATACTGCTCTATGGTTTGAAAGGCATTGCTGCGTATGCCTACCATGCCAGAGAACTGGGCGCCAGAGATGAAGACGTGGATGCATTTATGCACGAGGCTCTATTCAAGACAATTACTAATGTAAGTTTTGACCTTAATCAGTACCTGGATATAGTTTTGAAGTGCGGTGAGGTGAATATTAAAGTGATGAAGCTTTTGGACAAGGCTCATACGCAGAGATTCGGCAACCCGATGCCTACAGAGGTTGAGACAGGCACCAGGAAAGGACCTGGCATACTTATTACGGGCCATGATTTATTGGATCTTTATGAATTATTGAAGCAGACAGAAAGAACGGGTATTAATATCTATACCCATAGCGAGATGCTGCCAGCTCATGGATATCCAGAGCTTAAAAAATTCAAGCACCTGGCAGGTAATTACGGAGGCGCATGGCAAGAGCAAAAAAAAGAGTTTAAAGAATTCTCAGGGGCCATCCTCGCCACCACGAACTGTGTTTTGATACCGCCTGAAAATACATATCTGGATAAGCTTTTCACTATAGGGATTACTGGCGTATCTGGCGCCAATCATCTCAAATCAAGAGATTTTAGTAAATTGATAAAAAAGGCAAAGGATTTACCAGGGTTGCCTGAAGCGCCTGGAAAAAAGATAATGACTGGGTTTCATCATGCAGCTGTCTTAAAATTAGCTGATAAGATTGTAGCTGCTGTAAAGTCAGGTAAAATCAAGCATTTCTTTTTAATCGGCGGTTGCGACGGCGCAAAACCAGGCAGGAATTATTATACACAGTTTGCAGAATCAGTGCCAAAAGATTGCGTAATCCTTACGCTTGCTTGTGGAAAATACCGTTTTAATAAACTTGATTTTGGGGACATAGACGGGATCCCAAGGCTTTTAGATTTAGGGCAGTGTAATGATGCGTATTCTGCTGTGCAGATTGCTATAGCTTTGGCAAATGCTTTTAAGACTGATGTCAATGGGCTCCCCTTGACATTTATATTGTCTTGGTTTGAACAAAAAGCAGTTGCAATACTCTTGTCTTTATTGTATCTTGGTATAAAAGGTATATATATAGGCCCAACACCACCTGCCTTTATATCCGGGAACGTATTTAAAGTGCTTCAGGAAAAATTTGATTTGAAATTGATAGGCGAACCAAAAAAAGATTTGGAGAGTATCTTACATGGATCCAAATGTACTGCATGATATAGGCTATGGCATGTATGTGGTTTCTTCAAACATGGCTGATAAGCTAAATGGCCAGATAGTAAACACCTTGTTTCAAATAACAAGTCAGCCAGTGACTATAGCTGTCAGTATTAATAAGACGAACCTGACGCATGAATATATTGAGACTAGCGGTCGTTTTACTGCGTCTATCCTGGCCGAAGAAACGCCTTTGATTTTTATAGGAAAATTCGGTTTTAATTCAGGCAGAAAATCAGATAAGTTTAAAGATATCAAATTTAAGAAATTAGATTCTGGATGTCCGGTGGTATTGGATCATAGCATTGGTTATATCGAGGCAAAAGTCGTAAATAAGCTCGATTGCGGCAGTCATACGCTTTTTATTGGCGAAATGACAGAGTCAGAGCTTTTAAAGACAGATAGGGCGATGACTTACGATTATTACCACCAGGTAAAACGCGGCACGACCCCAAAGACAGCGCCGACTTTTATTAAAGAAGAGGGCGTCACTACAGGAGGTCCAGAAATGGATAAATACAGGTGTGAAGTTTGTAATTATGTGTATGACCCAACTGCAGGTGATCCTGACAATGGAGTGCAGCCAGGCGTAAAATTTGAAGACCTGCCGGAAGGTTGGGTGTGCCCAGTCTGCGGAGCAGGAAAAGACCAGTTCGTAAAAGCCTCCTAACTTTACACTTTTGCAATGTCAGAGTGTAAAATTAGGGAGAGGGATAGAGGTATGAAGGCGTTAGAGATCAAGAAAGGCATATATTGGGTAGGTGGGATTGACTGGGATCTGAGGAATTTCCATGGATATCTCACACAGAGAGGCTCTACATATAATGCATATCTCATAATAGACGAGAAGATAGTGCTTGTAGATACAGTAAAGCATTATCTGTATGATGAGATGCTTAAAAGGATCAAAGAGATAGTCGATCCTTCCAGGATAGATTATGTTGTTTCAAATCATACTGAGATGGATCATTCTGGAGGACTCCCAAAGATATTAGAGATTGCAAAAAATGCAACCATCATATGTTCTCCAAATGGCGAAAAGGGCCTGAAAAGGCATTTCAAAAAGGATTGGAGATTTAAAGTAGTCAATTCAGGCGATAGCGTAAATATAGGCAAGAGAAATCTGGTATTTGCTTTGGCGCCAATGGTACACTGGCCTGATTCAATGGTTACTTACGTGCCTGAGGAGAAATTACTTTTATCAAATGACGCATTTGGCCAGCATATTGCATCAAATGAGAGGTTTGTTGATGAAGTCGAATGGGATATAGTAAGACAAGAGGCCGCCAAGTATTATGCGAATATAGTTTTGCCTTATGGCGCGCAGGTTCAAAAGGCATTAGAGGCGGTTTCGTCGCTTGATATTGATATGATAGGACCAAGCCATGGTCTTATCTGGAGGACAAAGTTAAAAGATATTATTGGATTTTATAAAAAATGGTCTACCAACACATGCGAAAATAAGGCAGTTATTGTATATGATACTATGTGGCATACAACAGAGAAAATGGCAAAGGCTATCAGCGAATCTTTTAAAGAGAAGGGGGTAAACTGCGCTACGTTTGATCTTACCAGCGAACATATGTCAGATGCGATGACAGAAGTTTTAGAGTCAAAATATATATGCGTGGGGTCACCTACTTTAAACAATGGTATGCTGCCGACTGTTTCGGCATTTTTGACTTATATGAAGGGCCTTGCGCCTAAGAATCGAATAGGCATAGCATTTGGTTCGTATGGATGGGGCGGTCAGAGCATAGGCGAGATAGAAAAGATCTTTGAATCATGCAAATTTGAGTTACCAGTAAAAGGGTTAAAGATACAGTATATCCCTGATGAAGCAGAATTAGCAGAGTTTAAGAAAAAAGTCACCAATGCAATAAAATAACTTTACACTTTTGCAATGCTCAAGTGTAAAGTTACAACAAAGGAGGATGGCATGCAGATGAAAGGAAGCAAGACAGAAAAGAATCTTTTAGCGTCGTTTGCAGGTGAGTCACAGGCAAGGAATAGGTACACATATTTTGCAGGCGTTGCGAAAAAGGCAGGATATGAGCAGATAGCAGGGATATTTCTTGAGACGGCTGACAATGAAAAAGAGCATGCAAAGAGATTTTTTAAGCTGCTTGAAGGCGGAGAAGTAGAGATCACAGCAGCGTATCCAGCCGGCGTAATAGGAGAGACTGCTCAGAATTTAGAAGGGTCTGCATCTGGAGAAAACTTAGAGTGGACAAAGCTATACAAAGAAGCAGAAGATACAGCGCGAAAAGAAGGATTTGAAGAGGCTGCAAGACAGTTTAAAGAAATAGCAGAGGTCGAGGAAGAGCATGAAAAAAGATACAGAAAACTTCTTAATAATATAAAAGACGGCACAGTGTTCAAAAAGGACAAGGTAGTCAAATGGAGATGCCGTAATTGTGGATATGTGCACGAGGGCAAAGCCGCGCCAGGAGAATGCCCTGCATGTGCGCATCCAATGGCGTATTACGAGCTTCTGTGTGAAAATTATTAATCTTTCATCTGTAGGGCAGGTTTAAACCTGCCCTACAGATGAAAACGCAGGGAGAAAGTTAGTGAAAGTACTAGGTATAAGCGGTAGTCCCAGGATTGGCGGAAATACAGAGATTTTGCTGGATAAGGTCCTGGATGGCGCGAAGAGTAAAGGCGCAAGCGTAGACAAGGTCATTCTGAATAAGCTTAAGTTTGCTCCATGTCAGGAATGTGAAAACATGAGAGATGATGGAGAATGCACAGTCCAGGATGATATGCAAGGATTGTATAAAAAGATCAAAGATGCTGATGTATTGATCCTGGCATCACCTATATTCTTTGGCAGTCTAAGCGCCCAGACAAAGATGATGATAGATCGGTTTCAGTGCGCCTGGAGAGCAAAATATGTACAGAAAAATGATACAGGTTACAAGAAAAAGAAAGGCGTGTTTATTTCAGTAGAGGGCTCTGACAGGAAAGATTTCTTTGAAAATGCAAAATCAATTGTAAAGAATCTATTTGCAACGGTCAATGCAGGGTATAAAGAAGAACTTTTCTGTCCAAGCGTTGATGAAAAAAGAGGCATATTAAAATATCCAGATTGTCTGGAAGAAGCGCTTGAGATAGGCGCAAAAATAGCTTCGTAACTTTACACCCGCCTTAGGCGGGAGTGTAAAGTTAGCGGGAAGGAGGAGATGGGATGGGTAATATATTTTCACCAGCTGAAGTAGTAGAGATGGGAATAAAGATAGAGGAGAATGGTAAGTCTTTCTATGACACTGTCGCAAAAAAGTCGAAAAATAAGAATGCGCAGAAAGTTTTTGAACTGCTCGCGACAGAAGAAGGAAATCATATAAAGAGGTTTGAGGCCATACTATCCCAGGTAAAAAAATACGAGCCGCCTGAGGCATATACAGAGGATTATTTTTCTTATATAAAATCGTTATCCAGTGAGTATGTTTTCACAAACAAGGATAAAGGCGAGGAGACCGCAAGGTCTGCCAAGACAGATAAAGAGGCGCTAGAGCTCGGTATAGGATTTGAAAAGCAGTCTATATTATTTTATGAAGAGATGAAAAAGTTTGTCTTGGAAGGAGAACAAAAGATCGTAAGTAAACTTTTAGAGGAAGAAAAGGAACATTTGAGAAAACTGAGTGAATTAAAGGGGGAATTCTAAGGAGGATTTTATGGCAAAGAGCGTAAAAGTGTATTCGACATCCACCTGTCCGTATTGCACGATGGTAAAGGATTTCTTAAAAAAGAATAATATAGAGTTTGAGAGTGTAGACGTGGGAGCGGATCCAGATGCAGGTAAAGAGATGAGGGATAAGTCAGGACAGATGGGCGTGCCTGTATTGGATATAGATGGAGAGATAATAGTTGGTTTTGAAAAAGATGCTATTTCAAAGGCATTGGGGATATGAAAACACTTCTCAAGGAGTATAAAGAAAAGAAGACCCAGATTAAAGACAGGCTTTTATGTTTTGAGCAAGTCTATAAAAAGGATGACAAGGATATTTTTACAGAGCTGTGTTTTTGCATATTAACGCCCCAATCAAAGGCAGTCATCTGTGATGCAGCTATCAAGAGACTGGACGAGAAGGGAAAGCTGCTTAAGGGCTCGCAGAGGTCTGTAAGATCTTGCTTAAAAGGGGTCAGATTCCCGAATAATAAAGCAAGATACCTGGTCATGGCAAGGGAAAATTTTAAGAATGGGAAGGATCTAGAAATAAAGAAGAGGATCGATGCTAGTGATTTAAAAAAGACAAGAGAATGGTTTGTTGAGAACGTAAAGGGCTTAGGGTACAAAGAGGCGAGTCATTTTTTGAGGAATATCGGATTAGGCAAGGACCTGGCAATATTGGATAGACATATCTTAAAAAATCTGAAGAGATATGGTTTAATAAAAAAGATCCCGGGTTCTCTGAGCAGAAAAGAATATATAAAGATCGAAGATAAGATGAGAAAGTTTTTTAAAACAATGAATATTTCCCTGGATGAAGTAGACCTTTTGTTCTGGTCTAAGGAGACAGGGTTTATATTCAAATGAAGTAAAAAAAGGCAGGTAACCTATGTTTTGGACACAGAGATACATGCTTATGCCAGTTGCCCACTGTAAAGAGGGCTGCTGTAGTATCTCCTAGGCACGAGGATAAACTACCCAGGGACGGTTCTGTAGCTAGCTACAGAACCGTCCCTAATTTACTTGCTAAATATTAGCCTATCTGTTAAAATCATCCATTATGGACAAGAAGCCAAGATACTCTATAAATTCAGACGGTGAGTTTGTCATCGAGAACTACAACCATGCAGGGCCTTTTTCTAGTTTCCTGCCAGGTATAGCCGGTCTTTTCGGCATACCTATGTGGGCATTGTATGTCAATAGGGCTCAGTGCATGTGTAGCTTTGGCACAAGCAGCAAGGATAGCCCCATAATGGAGTTTCTTCCGGCAAACAGGGCCTACCAGCTTACATCTTCACAGGGCTTCCGTACATTTATTAAAGTCAATAATGGCAAGAAAACGCTCTTTTATGAGCCATTTCAGGCCCATCCAGAGAATGGGATATATGTTGCAGAGCAGAAGATGTGCATCAGTTCATATGAACTTAGACTTAAAGAGCGTATTCCTAAAATAGGCCTTGAAATAGAGGTAGTATATTTTACCATACCAAACGAATCCTTTGCCGCGCTCGCAAGGATAGTTACATTTAAGAACATATCCAAAAAACCCATATCAATAGATGTATTAGACGGCACGCCGCTTGTTATACCGTATGGTGTAAATAATTTTTTTCTTCGAAATATGAGACGCACGATTGAGGCATGGATGAGGGTAGAGAATATAAAGAAAAAAGCGCCGTTCTACAGGTTAAATGTCGACCCCAAGGATACATCAGATGTAAGTTTCATTGAAGAGGGCAATTTTTACTTAGCCTCTTTGTGTAAAGGTGATAAAGAGTGCGAGCGTCTCCCTGTATTTGTGGACCCCGAACTTATATTTGGCGAGACCAGTGATTTTTCCTACCCGGTTAATTTTGTAAATCAGAAAGATTTCAATGTCCCTTCACTTCAGATGGCGCAGAATAAATTACCTTCTGCAATGTCCATGGCATCCGCCAGGCTTAAAAAAGAGGAAAAGGTAGCGCTTCATTCTCTGATGGGACATATAAACTCAATGGAGAGGTTGAACTCACTGACGCCTCGTTTAAGCAGGCCAGTCTTTTTTACAAAGAAGAGAGAGGAGAACAGGGGCATAGTAAAGGATCTGCAGGAAAATGTCTTTACTGTCTCGAATGAACCGAGGTTTGATCTCTACTGCGGCCAGACATTCCTGGACAATGTCATGAGGGGTGGCCATGCTGTAAACTGCGGATCCGATTCCCATGCGCTCTATATCTATTCAAGGAAACACGGAGATCTAGAAAGGGACTACAATAGATTCTATATAGAGCCTACATATTTTTCGCAAGGGAACGGCAACTACAGGGATATTAATCAGAACAGGCGCAGTGATGTGTTTTTTAATCCCGAGATAAAAGACTCCAATATATTGCATTTTTACAACCTTCAGCAGACAGATGGTTTTAATCCTTTAGTCTTGAAGGGCGTGAGATTCAGATTAAAGAGAAATATAGAGGATCAGGATACTGAAAAGATATCCGATCTATTAAAGAAGGGTTTCACCCCAGGCGAACTCTTCATGGAGATAGAAGAGCGCGGGATAAGATTAAAAAGACCATGGCATGAATTTTTGAATGATATCTTAAAGAATTGCGAGGTAATATTTGACGCTGAGCATGCTGAAGGGTTCTGGATAGATCATTGGACATACAACCTTGACCTTGTAGAGAGCTACCTTGCGATCTATCCTGAAAAATTAAAGGAAATACTCATCGAGAAGAAGGAGTTCACTTTTTTTGATAATACACACTATGTAAAGCCGCGTTCAAAAAAATGCATTTTAACTGGCAACAACATAGTCAGGCAGTATTATTCAGTTGGCCAGGATAAAGCAAAAAAACACCTTATAAAGAAAAGACAGGACAATGTACACCTCGTAAGGACCATGAAAGGCAAGGGCCAGGTCTACAGGACCAATCTACTCGTGAAGATGCTTTGTATTGTCGCAAATAAGATCTCCAGTCTTGACCCTTCTGGCATAGGTATAGAGATGGAGGCGGATAGACCAGGGTGGTGTGATTCAATGAATGGATTGCCTGGACTTTTTGGCTCGTCCACGCCAGAGGTTTTTGAGTTAAAAAGGCAGGTTGTTTTTATATTAGAGTCTTTGAAAGAATTAGGGATCGAGGCTGGATATAAGGCAAAGCTGCCTGAGGAACTGCATGATCTTTTGAAAAAGTTGAGATCCCTTATAAAGTCAAAAAATAGCGATTTTAATTTCTGGAATAAGGCCAGTTCTTTAAAAGAAAAATATAGAGAGGATACAAGGCTCGGGTTTAGCGGCGTCGAGAATGCGATCTCACTGTCTGATCTGAGCGAGATGCTAGAAAAATTCCTATCCAAGATCGACTCATCCATTAAAAAGGCCTATATACCGTCTGAAAAGATATACACAACATATTTTATAAATGAGGTATTGAGGTATAAAAAACTCAATAAGGTCGATCCGAAAAGAGGACTTCCTCTGGTGAAACCAACTTCATTCAAAAGCGTAAGATTACCTTTATTTTTGGAAGGCGTTGTCAGGGCCATGAAAGTAGAAAAGGATATAGATAAAGCAAAGAGATTATATTCTGCTGTAAAGAAGTCCGGCCTTTATGACAAGAAACTAAAGATGTATAAGATAAGTGAACCGCTGGAAGGCCTGTCAAAGGAGATAGGCCGCTCGAGTGTGTTTACCCCCGGTTGGCTGGAGAACGAGTCCATATGGCTCCACATGGAATATAAATATATCTTGGAGATCCTGAAGACAGGCCTTTACAAGGAGTTTTTTGAAGAGCTAAAGAATGTTTTAATACCTTTCCATGATCCCAAGATATACGGAAGAAGTATATTTGAGAATTCATCATTCCTTGTTTCCAGCGCGTTTCAGGATAAGAAGCTTCACGGCCGTGGATTTGTGGCCAGGCTTAGCGGCTCAACAGCAGAGATGATGAATATGTGGCTCTTGATGAATGTAGGGGATACCCCATTTTTTATAGATAAAAATGATGAACTCAATTTAAAGTTTAAGCCTGCATTGCCAGGATGGCTTTTTACTAAGAAGGCGCAGTCAGGTTTTCCAAAGTCCAGTTTTGCCTTTAGATTCCTCGGAAAGACATTGGTTGTATATCATAATCCCAGGATGAAAAATACAGCTGGCAGGGGAGCTGTCAGACCGAGATTTATGGTTTTGGAATATGAAGGCGGAAAAAAAATCGAAATAAAAAAAGATACTATCGGCATGCCCTATTCACAGGACATAAGGGCCATGAAGGTAAACAGGATAGATATTTATTTGGGATAGGGGCGATATTATGGATAGGGTATTGATACCTTTGTTCATTACAGCAGCATCAATCGGATTTATACATACTGTGTTTGGACCTGATCATTATCTTCCATTTGTCGTAATGAGCAAAGCTAGGAAATGGTCTATGATGAAGACAGCCTTGATAACCTTTGCTTGTGGCATAGGCCATATCATGAGTTCTGTCGTTATCGGGATCATAGGGATTATTTTTGGTATCGGTGTCATGAGGTTAGAGGTATTAGAGGGATTTCGTGGAAACCTGGCAGGTTGGGCATTGATAGCATTCGGACTTACGTATTTTACATGGGGCCTGTGGGGGATGTTAAGGAATAAGCCTCACAAGCACACTCATATACACATGGACTCTGCAACTCATTCACATAGCCATTCCCATGCAAGGGAGCATGTTCATGTTCATGAAGAAAAAAAGAAAAGCATTACGCCCTGGGTGCTCTTTACAATATTTGTGCTTGGGCCTTGTGAGCCATTGATACCGATCCTGATGTATCCGGCGGCAAAAAGTAGCATCTTTGGGGTAGTTGGCGTAGCCCTGATATTTGGGCTGGTGACAATAGTCACCATGCTTGGCATTGTAATGGTCTCATCTCTTGGAATAAATCTTATTCCTATAGGCCGACTCGAACGTTATACCCATGTATTGGCAGGCGGGTCAATATTTTTGTGCGGGGCAGCGATTCAGTTTTTGGGATTATAAGCGGGTTTGTATTAATAACCCAGATTCTTCAAGGCAGAAGGGTCTTTTCTCCAGTTTTCATAGACCTTTACCCATAGGTCCAGGAAAACCTTTTTTTTCAAGAAATTTTCTATCTCCTCCCGGGAAGACTCTCCTATCTTTTTGAGCATCTGCCCTTTTCTACCTATTATTATGGATTTCTGAGAGTCCTTTTCCACGTATATATGCGCCCTTATATAGTAGATCAGAGCACCGTTCCTGCTTTTTTTCTCTTTCATCTCTTCAATGCTTACTGCAACAGAGTGTGGGACTTCTTGACGTGTAAGTCCAAGCACCTTTTCTCTTATAAACTCCTGGACGAAAAAACTCTCATTCTTGTCGCTAAGCTGATCTTCTGGAAAGATCATGCACCCCTCTGGTAGATATTCAAGGATCCTTGTTAAGACCAGTTCTGTCCCGTCTTTTTTTAGCGCGGATATCGGGATTATTTCTTTGAAGCTGAATCTTTGCGCCTCTTCAATAATAGGTAGGACCATGCGTTTATCTATTTTATCCATTTTATTTATGAGTAATAGTTTTATTTTTTCCTCAGGCAGATTCTGGAATACCATTCTATCTTCCCGGGTTATTCCCCTCTGCGCGTCCATTATGACGAGGACAAGATCTGTCTCCGGGAATGTTGACGAGGCGCGCCTTACCATGGTTTTTCCAAGGAGATTCTTTGGCTTATGCATCCCAGGCGTGTCCATAAATACTATCTGAAAATCCTTACCTGATATTATGCCCTGTATGTTGTCACGGGTAGTCTCAGGTTTTTCAGATACGATACAGACCTTTTCTTTCACAAGGACGTTCAGCAGCGTGGATTTTCCAACATTAGGCCTTCCGATTATAGCTACCTTGCCTGCTTTAAACATGGGTCTATTATACATATGTTTGTGGTATAATAGAAGAGATTAATCTAACAATAGTGTACTATTTGAAATGCCTGGCTACAGTTTCGGGTATTTTGCACTATCCAGGCCAGTGGGTTTTGGGGACGCAAAATTTTCCCCAGCGTGGAAATTTTTCTCATTTTTTCCGCTCGCTCGTCTTTTCGGTCCGGTGGGTTCTGAAAAAAGCATCGAAATTTTTTGCGGGCATGGTGCCATTTTGCCGTAAGGCAAAATGGCGAGCAAAAAATTTCGCTGAGCAAAGGCCGCCTCGCTGGGGCGGCCGAGCGCCTTTTTTCAGGACCCACCGGACCGAAAAGACACCATGCCCGCTCGCGGAAAAGATGCCCCGAAACCCACTGGCCTGGGTAGTGCAAAACTGTCACGTAACATTGAAAATATTACATTAATTTAACAACAGGAGGATATTATGAAGGCATATTATTTTGCGTTGATGACAGCTTTAGTGTGGGGCATTGTCCCCATACTTGAAAAGATGGGGGTCTCCAGGACAACGCCTCTGGCAGGCGTATTCTTGCGCTCCTGCGGCGTGATTGTAGGCATCTTCATCCTGGCATTATTTAACAATAGCGCTCTAAGGACGGCATTAAAGGCTGACCCGCGCACAATAGTCTATCTGGTCCTTGGCGGATTTATGGCTAGTATATTGGGCCAGATACTTTTCTATAATGCGCTTAAGACAGGCGAGGTCTCAAAGGTCGTGCCGATCGCAGGCATCTATCCTCTGGTTTCTTTTATAATTGGTATTATATTTTTAGGAGAGGGTGTTACTTTTGCAAAGCTTGGCGGTGTGATGATGGTGATCTTCGGGTTATTTCTGCTCAGGTAGTATATTTTCTATGGTCTCTATCTTTTTAATGCTCTGGCGGGCGCCAATATCAAAGACTGTTTCAAACACGCCATCTCCATCAGTGTCTCTTTCCAGCTTTATGACCCTGTTATCCTGGTATTGAGACCTCTGATCTATATTACCGTCATAGTCTGTGTCTATCTCGAATTTTACACGCTGACCATATACATAGTATGAATTCATATTGCTCGTGCCATCAAAGTTTAAATCAACCTTTGTAACCCTAGTACCTTTTTCTCCGTAAACTATCCACATATCTAAGGCACCGTCGTAATTCCTATCGCTTTCTATCTTTGTAGGTCTTCCATCATCAGAGTATATCCATAGATCAGTCTTGCCATCTTCATTTTTATCTTCCTCTTTTATCTCAAAGGCCATTGCCAGTGATACAGCACAGCATAAAAGCACAATCAGAACGAACATCGTTAATTTATACATATATTTGCCTATTTTTTAAAGTTGTGATACAATTTATTATCAATGATATTATAGCTTAAATATTTATGATATGCAATAAGGAAGCCTTATGGACAGAGTAAGAATTGCAATTTCACAGATAAACCCTACAGTGGGTGACCTGAAGGGCAACACTGAAAAGATATTATTTTGCCTAAAGCAGGCCGTTAAGAAAGATTGCGACCTGGTAGTATTCCCCGAGCTTGTCATAACAGGTTATCCCCCAGAAGACCTGCTTTTAAAGCCACACTTCATAAGAGAAAATCTTAGATGTCTCGATACTATAACATCAGCCACCAAGGATATAATCGCTATAGTAGGATTCGCAGATTTACATAGAAATAGTGTTTATAATGCATCAGCAGTGTTGGAAAATAAAAAGGTCAGGGCTGTCTATCATAAGATAAGGCTGCCGAATTACGGTGTGTTTGATGAAAAGAGATACTTTGAGCCGGGAAAGAATAACGCTATCGTCAAGGCAAGGGATTTTAGTTTTGGCATAAACATATGTGAAGACCTATGGGCATCAGAGGATGCCTTGTTAAAGAAGTCACTACAGCCCGCGCAGTTTCTTATAAACATATCCGCATCTCCCTATCATGTGGATAAGATAAATGAGAGGCAAGACATTTTTAGCAAAAAGGCCAAAAAATTCAAAATACCTATAGTGTATTGCAATCTTATAGGCGGACAGGACGAGTTGGTCTTTGATGGAAGGAGCGGTGTTTTTAATGATAGTGGGAAGTTGATTGCAATGGCAAAGCCCTTTGAAGAAGACATGCTTATAGTAGACCTATTGCTAAAACCTAAAAAGATATCCAGGACAAAGAATATAATCATAGATTATAAGATTAAAAAGAAAAAATGCGCTTTAGCTGATCGCGGCCTAGCTAAAAAGATGGCCCAGGCAGAGGAGATATATTCAGCCCTTGTGCTGGGTGTTCGGGATTACGTAAGGAAAAATAACTTCAGAAAGGTCATGCTGGGCATATCAGGCGGTATTGATTCTGCGCTTGTTGCCTGCATTGCTGTAGATGCTCTTGGCAAAGCAAATGTATTGGCGCTGTCTATGCCTTCGCAATATTCCTCAGCCGAGACCCAGCTGGACGCAGAGAGGCTCTCAAGAAACCTTGGTATAAGATCTGTAAAGATCCCAATAGGTGAGATCTTTACAGCATATACAAGTACGCTGAGTAGTCATTTTGCCGGGATGCAGAGCGATGTAACAGAAGAAAATATTCAAGCAAGGATCAGAGGCAATCTACTTATGGCCTTCTCTAATAAATTTGGATGTCTTCTCCTCAATACAGGAAATAAGAGCGAGACAAGCGTAGGCTATTGCACGTTATATGGAGACATGGCAGGCGGATTTTCCGTAATTAAAGATGTGCCAAAAAACCTTGTTTATGCATTGGCCAGGTTTAAAAATAAAGAAAGAGAAAAGGATATCATACCAAAGGCAATATTAAAAAGGCCGCCGTCAGCAGAATTAAGGCCCAATCAGAAAGATCAAGATACATTGCCCCCATATGATATTTTGGATGAGATCATTAACCTGTATATTGAAAGAGATGTGTCGTTTTCTGATATTATAAAAAAGGTCAAAGACAGAGGATTAGTAAAAAATGTCTTGAAGATGATCGATGCGAATGAATATAAGCGCCGCCAGTCGCCGCCAGGCATAAAGATAATGCCGCGTTCGTTTGGCAGAGACAGGCGCATGCCAATCACAAATAAATACACGGAGGTACAATATGAAACAGATAACAAATGATGAGATGTTTATAGAAGCGATCGCCAGGATAAACAGGTATTTGGTCATAATGGGTATATTTTTCCTTGGCTATTTCCTCTTCATGACAAAAGTTAATATTTTTTTATTTTTTCTGGCGATGTCTATGATGGTCTATGCGCTTCTTTCGTATAAGCATCTTGAAATAACCAATAGGCTTGCTGTTGAGTTGCGGCGTAGCAAAACTGCTTTGAAAGATGCCACTATGGAGGCTCATGAAAGGTATTCTGCATAGTAAATGATAGTACGCCTCCTCTTAGTATCTTTATTATTCCTAAATCTAGGAAACTTTTCAAAAAAAGATGTTTCTGTAAGCGCAACTTCGGCAATACTTATTTCCCCATGGGCCAAGAGGATCATATACTCTAAGAATATTCATACAAAGCTCCCGCCTGCCTCTACGACCAAGATACTGACAGCCCTCGTGGTTATAAAAAATTCTCATCTTAAGAAAAAGGTCGGCATTAGTAAGTTTGCCAGCTCAATAGAACCTTCGAAGATACATGTAAAACAG
>Ga0208902_1000237_pt1 | contig 32478 bp, 45 predicted proteins | sample AntAceMetag02UKH_FD_184767 | JGI IMG/M metagenome (GOLD analysis project Ga0208902, IMG submission 184767) | Saline lake microbial communities from Ace Lake, Antarctica - Antarctic Ace Lake Metagenome 02UKH (SPAdes) (version 2) | ecosystem: Environmental > Aquatic > Non-marine Saline and...
GAAAAGCATAAAAAATTCTCTAAATTATATACTCAACTTAAAGAAAATTCGAATCGTCATCAAAAATTATTTGATTTATATAATGAAAATATAACTATTGAAACAAATTTAAAAGAAGTAAATAGCGAATTAAAAAATATAAAATTAGTTGATGAAAAAACTATTCAGACATTGCAAGAAAAATTACTTCAATATAAAGTATTAGAAAAAGAATTAATGTCTCTTTCCTGTAATGAGGCAGAGTTAGAGATAGCTTCGAAAAAAATAGATGAAATTAAAATTCCTAATATATCGACAAAAGATTTAAGAGAAAAAGTCGAGAAATTGGAAAATTTGGAAGCTTATACTTTAACTATAAAAGATTGTATAAAAAAAGAAACCGATATAGGAAAGAATATTTTAAATGTAGTAATGGAACTTGAAGCTTCAATTATCGAATATAAAGAATTACTTAAAAAAAGCGGTATATGCCCTACTTGTAAGACAAAAATTACAGATAATATTATAAAGGAGATAAAATTATGAAAATTAAACAACGAAAGAAAAAACAAATAAAACAACCTTCTAATGATGAAATAGCAATATGGCTTTCGAATAATTGGGAGATAAAATGAAATTTTTATATATCCAGGATTCTCATATCAAAGGAAAAAATCCTCAAAATCGTCTTGGAAGTTATTACCAAGATGTCATGGCTAAAATTAAAGAAGTTATAGAAATAGCTAAAGAGAAAGAAGTAGATGAAGTTATTCATGGTGGTGATGTATACGAAGCTCCTTTAGTCAGTAATACAATTTTAGATGAACTTGTAGACCTAATAGAAGAATCGGGAATTAAGTGGAATATTGTTTGGGGCAATCATGATGAAATAGGTCATAATTCTAAATTGTCAAAAGCATCTACATTGGCTCATATTTTTCGTAGGTCAAAATTAATAAAACATTGTAATTTACATCTTGATAGCTCTGATAATTATGTAATACAGCCTTTCGATTATTATCATAATATCGAAAATGACATCAAAGATAATGGTCTAACCTGCTCAAGACCCAATGCCAAATTAAAAATAGGAATAGTGCACGCTTTTATTACTTTAACTCCCTTTCTACCTCAAGTAATGCATGTTGTAGCTAAAGATATTAAAACTGATTTTGATATAGTTTTAGTTGCACATTATCATCAATCATGGGGTATAAAAGAAATTAATGGGGTTAAATTCATCAATATTGGAGCATTAGGTAGAACAGGTATAGATGAGGTTAAAATAGAGCCTACAGTGGCTTATATTGACACAGAAACACAGGAAATAGAGCTTATACCCTTAAAAACTGCTAAGTCAGGGCAGGAGGTCTTTAATATAGAAAAAATAGCCGAACAGAAGAAATTTGATAAAAATATTGATGACTTTATTGATTCTTTGAAAGGAGTGAAATTCCAATCTCTTAATGTGCGTGGTATTATTGAAAATATCGCTAAACAGAAAAAAATTGATAGAGAAGTTGTGGATTGTGTAATAGAACGAATAGGAGGGCTAGAATAATGGCTAATTTTAAGAGAAGAAAAGAAGAATTGTATAAATGTATAGGTTGTAGAGGATGCACAAATAAATGCTTATCTAATGGTAAGATTGCAAAAAAAGAAGTAGCATTACGTAATAGCGAATTTATGTCCTGTAATAATGCTACTGAATTATCAATAATAGGAGAAACTTTAACTCCTTCAAAGAGTGGTAGATAAAGGAAAAAGGAAACTTAAAGATATGAAATTATTATTTCATAATGACCAAGCAGTAATGTTAAAGGAATTTCCAAATAAGCTTTTTGTCAAACATTGGGATGATGTTAAGAAAATAGTTTATATCATTGTAGAAAACAAAAAATATAATTTAGACGATTTATTAAAAAATAAATTTAAATAAGGGAGAAATAATATGAATTACAAAGAAGAATTAGATAATATTTCGCAAACTATTGAGAATCGTAAAATATTAAAAGCGAGACTCGAAGAAAGAAAGAAACAATTAACAGAAGAAAGAAATAAGATTATAAGCAAAGTTAAAGTAACTGGGATAGAAGTTAAAGATTTAGAAAAGGAGATAAAGAAGTTAGAAGAAGGAATTAAGGAAGGGATAGAATCGTGCAAGAAGACATTAAACAACTAGAGCAAAGCTTTCAAGACTTAACTTCGCAATTAGGAAATTTAGAAGGGGAGTGCGGATTACTTCATAAACAAATAGAAAAAATTGAATTAAAATTAGTAGTATTTGACCGTAAAAAAGAAATATATACTAAAGCTATCGAACTTCTAACTTTCGCACAGCACATTACTAAGGAGAAGTTAAAGGTAGGTTTTGAGCAAATTGTTACTTATGCTTTAAGATATATTTACAGTTCTGATTACGAATTTGGTCTTGAATTTGGTAGGAGAGGTAATCTTCAAGAAATGGATTTTAATGTAAAGACTCCAGAATGTCAAACTCCTTTTGACCCTCTTCTTTCAAGCGGGGGCGGTGTATTAGATATTATTTCTCTTGCATTAAGAATAGCATTATTAGAATTGTCAAAACCAAAAATAGAAGGATTTCTCGTCTTGGATGAAAGTTTTAAGCATTTGAGTTCTAATTATTTAGAAAATGCCGAAAAGTTTCTTGAAGCTATAAATAAGAAAATAGGAAGACAAATTATTTTAGTAACACATAAAAAAGAACTGCTAACTAACACTAAAAATATAATAGAAATAAAGGAAAGAGAATGAGAGAATTAACAGTTGATTGTCAAGTTGGTGAACAAGTATTCTGGAAAACATTAGTAGGGAATAGATATGAAGGCATACTTAAAGAATGGGATAGTAATGTTGCTATTGTTAAATGTAATGATAGTCTAACAAGGGCTACCGAGTGCTGACTCTAAAATAAGGAGGAGAAAGATGAAGAATAATTTTATTGAGAAGATAATAACAAATTTGTATGTGAAAATTATACAAAGAAAACAGAAAAAAGAACAGACAAAAAAACTTACAGACCAAGATAAACAAAAAATGGTTATTTATAAACAGCTTAAAGAAGTATATTCTTTTGTTAAGTGGTTAAATACTAAAGGATTAAAAAGTCGTAAGCAGAGAAAATCATTTTGGAGAGCTGTAAGAGAAGGCAGACCTGTTATAGAAGATACATTAAATAATTTGATACAGAATTATGCACCTAAACTTAAAGTAGAGAAGAAGGCAGAAGTAAAAGGTGATAAATTAGTTGTTAAGGAAGATAAAAAACCTTCTGTAAGTGCAAATCCTGATATTATAAGACTAACAGAAAAAAAGTAAAAAAATATGAAAGATAGAGATAAAATAAGATTAAATAAACTTACTAAAGAGTTTAAAGAAGGATTTGAATTTTTTGAATCTTTAAAGAAAGGTGTAGTAATTTTTGGTTCTGCAAGAACTAATGCAAATGATTATTATTACAAAAAAGCCTACAAACTTGCTTATAAATTAGCTCAAAAAAGATTTCCTATTATTACAGGAGCAGGAAAAGGAATAATGGAAGCAGGGAATAAAGGAGCTAAAGAAGCTGGAGGAGTTTCTATTGGTTTAAATATAGACTTACCAGAATACCAAGAAAGAAATTATCATATTACGCATTATTTTAAATTTAATCATTTTTATACTCGTAAAGTGATATTTACAAAATATAGTTTTGCTAGTGTTGTATTTCCAGGAGGATATGGAACAGTTGATGAATTATTTGACCAATTAGCTGTGCTTCAAAATAGTAAAATTCCTCCAAGACCTATTATTATTGTAGGAAAATCTTATTATGCAGGGTTAATAAATTGGATGAAAAAAGTTTTATATAAAAGGAAACGAATTAGTAAAAAAGATTTAAATTTATTTAAAGTTACTGATAATATAGATGAGATTATTAAAATAATAGAAACTGAATATAAAGCAACAAGAAAATTCTTTATATAAAAAATGAAAAAGAAAAATAGATTATTAGAATTACAAAAATATTTAGCAGGGAAGAATATTACTCTTCTAGGCAATGCTCGAAGTATATTAAAAAAGAAAAAAGGTATTGATAAGTATGAGATTATATGTCGAATGAATAGAGGTTATCCTCAAGGTAAAGAAAATTATATTGGTTCAAGAACTGATATTTTATTTTTATCCACTAAAATAAATAAAGAAAGAATTTTTAAAGGGTTTAATCCTAAATATGTAATATGGATGACAAAAAGTCAAGGATTAGCTACAAAATGGATAAAGGAAAACGCAATAAAAAATCCAGGTGAAGATTGGGAAGAGTTAAAAAAGCAAATTCCAAATAAAGTAACTAAAACAGGTAGTTTGATTAAAAAATATCCTTCTACAGGAATATTAACAATTCAATTTTTATTAAAATATATTAATTTTAAATCTTTAACTATTTATGGATTTACTTTTTTTGATGGGACAGGAACATGGTATCATAGGTTAAAAAAACCATCCTGGCATAATGGAGATTTAGAAAAAAAAATCATACTTAAATGGACAAACGAAAAAGAGAATGTAAGGATAATAAAAGAATGAAAACTAATTTTAATAGAGATTACTGCTATGCTTATTTTAATTATATTAGGAGGGAAAATTATGAAAATGTATAAAACTATTTTTTATTATTCCGTAATGACTGGCAATAGAGGGGATATGGCTATTAGGAAAAGTATTGTAGATGCTATAAAGGAAAATCTAAATGTTCCTTTTGCTTTTTTTAATGTTAAATATGAAGAACTTACTGAAAGTAGAATAATAAATCAATTAAATACAGAGAGTTCTTGTTTAATGGTTGCAGGTTCTGGATTATATACCAATTACCCTATGAAATCAGGATGGTATTTTCCTTGCGATACCAAATTATTTAAAAAAATTGAAGTTCCTATTTGTCTTCTTGGATTAGGATGTAATAATAATTTAGGTAAAGATATTTTTAAAGGAGAATTAAAAATAGAAGCTCAAAAAAGTATAAAATTAATTAATGATTTATCTTCAATTTCAACAGTTCGAGACCAAAGAACTTATAAATTATTAAATAAATTAGGAATAAAAAAACATAAATTAATGCTAGACCCTGCTAATTTTTTAAAAGTTCCACAAGTTCCAAAAGAAAAAAGAGTAGCTATTAATTTAGCTCAACATTCCCCTGCTTTAGGAAGATTTGATGGAGGAGATGAAGGGCAGGTTAATCGTGGGAAAAATATAGATAATTTTATAAAGATAGGAAACTATTTAGGAACAAAAGGATATAAAATAGTATTTATAGCTCATGATGCTCTTGAACATTCTATGATTACCGATTTACAAAAAGAATTACCTGATATGGAATTTGTTAATACTGATAATTTAGATAAAATGTTACACGAATATGCTAGATGTCAATTTTCTATAGGAATGAAAATGCATAGTAATATAATGTCATTTGCCTCTGGAACTCCTTTTATTTCAGTTTATTATGATGTTAAGTCTATAGAATATAATAAATTAATTCATTGGTCAGAGTTTGGTCATTCTGTTTTTGAAGATTATTATAAATGGTTAAAAAAGAAAGTAGATAATTTAATTGAGAACCATGAATACTATACTAAACAGTTTAGAAAACTTAAAAAAATAGAACAAGAAGATTTTAATAAATTAACAGAGGATATATGCAATACAATAAAAAGTTCCAATTAAAAAAGTATAATTCTTTTGGTATAAAAGCTATTGCAAAAGAAATATGGTTTCCATACACTCTTAAAGAATTACAAGAGACCGCTATCAAATTAAAAAAGAAAAAATTCTTTATTTTGGCTGGAGGGACTAATGTTCTTTTGAGTCCTTATATAGATAGAGTTATCTGTCTAAATCAAATGCCTAAATATTTACGTCTTGGACTTAAAACTGGAGTTATTGTAAGTGCTAATTATTCTCTTACTTCTTTAATTTTAAAGACTATAGAAGCCGATATAACAGGTTTAGAAGGCTTATATGGGATTCCTGGCACAATTGGCGGAGCAATACTGGGCAATGCTGGAAGCGGTAATTATACTATTTCAGATTATTTATTATCAGTTACAACTATAGATTATAATGGAATTTTACATTTTTATTCTAAAGAATCCTTACAATTTGGAAGGAGATATTCCATTTTACAAGATAAAAAAGAAATAATAATAGAAGCCAAATTTAACTTTAAAACAGGAATTATTAATCAATATAAACTTAATCAAGTAAAAAAATATAGAAAAAATTTCCCAAAAGGATATAATGCAGGAGGGATATTTAAAAACTGGTATGCATTAAAACCTTATGAAAAAGAATTACGAAATATAAAATCAAAAAATTTAAAAATATCTAAACAATTAAATGTAGTTATTAATAATGGAAAAGCTACATCAAAAGAAATTTTAAATTTTATTAATAAAATAAAGAAAATTGTTAAAGAGCCTTTATTCTTGGAGATAAAAATAATTGGATAAAAATATTAAAAAGGATGGGATTATATAATGGCAAATTATGTATGCACATTTACAGATAAAAATTGTATAGAAAACATATTAAAAGTATGGTTGCCTTCTTTACAAAAGAATTTTTCTGGTAAAATAGTAGTTATTACGTTTAATGTAAGTGAAGAAGATAAAGAAAAATTAAGAAATGAAAATGTTATAGTTGTAGAAGAAGACCCGAATATTTCTGGACTTTATAAAACAATCGAAAAAAGATTAGATGCACAGGAAAGATTTATAGAAACTCTTGGAGAAAATGATAAAATAATGCTAATAGATGGTGCAGATGTAGTATTTCAAAGTGAAATCGATTCTTTTTTTAAAAGAATAGAAGATAAGATTTTTTATTCTACTACAGGAACTATATCAAATAAACTTACTATAAAATGGATTAATAGATTAACTAAAGGCTTAAAAGACAGTTTTAAAATATTAGAAAAACTTAAAAACAAAGAAATTATAGCAAGTGGTATGTTGGTTGGAAAGAAAAAATATTTCTTAAAATTCTTTAAAAAATATCGGGCAGTAATGAAAAAATTTAACGCTGTATATTTTACTGGAATAAACCAAGCTATTTTAACATATTTAATAATAAGAAATTCGACATATTTCGAAAAAACTGATATACATAATTGTAGAATAACAAATGAAAATGTAATCAAAGAAGATGGACTTTATAAAATATATAAAACCATACCTATAATACATTTTTCTTGTCCAAACCAGAAAAAAATATATAAAGAAACCTATCTAAATAATTCTTCCTTTAATTGTTCTAAGATAAATTCTTTAAACATTTTATGGTTATATGGTTCTATCCCAAAATTCGATGCAATTAATCATTGGTATCATACTGGATTTGCAAGAGTTCTTGCCAATAAGCCAAATGTAAACCTGCTACTATATGGTTATAATATGGAAAAGGTATATCCTGATATGGCAAAAATACCTTTTAATCCAGCATTAACAGGGGAAGAATTAAAAAAATTATTCGATTTTGATGTTGTTATTATGGATAATAAAAACAGATTTGCCTATGCTCAACCAAGAGAACATCGAATAGCAAGAGCACCAAGAAATTTTTGGTTAAAACCAAAATTTTTCGATGGAATAGATAATATTCCTAAAGTTTTTTTAGAAGGAGACTATCATATCCATTTTCGAATGAATAGACCTGAAGAAAGAGGCTGGTATAAGAAAAGAAAGGTAGATTTGTTATTAGTTCGGCATAAATCATCTTTAGATTATCATCAAGATAAGTCTATACCTATTCAATGGTTTCCCTGTTCTGTTAATGATAAAATATTTAAACCTAACTCAAATATAGAAAGAAAAAATAAAATTTGTCTTATTTCTGGATATGGAACGAAGCTTTATCATTATAGAAATACCGCAGGGAAGGTTTTAGCAACTGAAAACTTAATTGATATTTATAAAAAAAGATTTTTAGGAAAAAAATATATCCAAAATTTACAATCTTATATTTGTCATTTAAGTGGGTCAAGTAATAGAGCAATTACCCCTGCAAAAATGTTTGAAATAATGGCAAGTGGTTCAGTATTATTTACTGATGAAGGAGACGAATACGGATTAAAAGAATTATTTCCAGATGATAGTTATGTTACATATAATAAAAAGGATTATTCAGATGTTATTTCTAAAGCTAAAAAAATAATTAATGAACCAGATTTTCGTAAATATTTAACAACCAAAGCCTTAAAATGTATTAAAGAAAAGCATACTCATGAAGTAAGAGCAGAAGAATTGCTTAATATTATAACTAAAACTTTTAATATACCTTATCAAATACCTAAAGAGGAAACAAGTTTAATAGCTAAAGTTTGTAATTTTTTTATTCCTCAACAAGCAAAAGAAACTACACAAATCAAGAATACTGTTCCTCAAGAAATAAAAGAGGAGGAAAAAATTGACATTGAAAAAAGAAGAAATAAAAATAATAGATTATTAAGAAAACTATATAATAAACAGTTAAAAATTTGTTTATTAGAAAACACCTGCTATGAAGTTGTTATTAATAATAGAGTAGATAGTCCTTTAAATATAGCAGTAGATAATGAGAAATTGGGTAAAGAATTGTTAGGACAAAATTTTATTTTCAAACCAATGCCTAAAATTACTAAAAAATTTGAATATAAAGGGATGACTTTACATGTTCCTTATCCTATTATTCCATATTTAACTAATTATAAAGGCAAAGGATTTGTAGCTATGTTAGTTTCTAAATCGGTTAAATTGGTATTAAAAAATAGTATTTATCAATTTAGAAAGAGATAATTATGATTAAAATCTTATGGTTATATAAAGATATTCCTCATAGACGATATATCCAATGGTTTCATTTAGATTTTGCTAGAATTATAGGACAACAAGAAGAAGTAGAATTAAAAATGTATGGTTGGGAATTAGAGAAAGTTAAAGAATTAAAGAACTGGATATTGAAACCCTATAATGCCCATACAAAAATAAAGGATTTAAAAAATATATTTGATTTTGATTATATTATAGTGGATTGTTATGGTAGATTGTTTAAAGATTCTCATTTTAAAAGCAGTTGGATGCCTTCTGATTTTAATAAATTTAAAGAAACTCCTAAAGTATTAATCGAAGGAGATTATCATAATATAAAAATTCCTAATGAATTATCCAAAATGGGAATAAACTTGATATTACATCGTCATCTTAGTAATACAATTAAATCGAAAAAAGAACTACCTAATATTAAAAGTTTATGGTTGCCATGTTCAGTTGATACTAATATTTTTAAACCTAATCCTGAAATTGAGAGAGAAAAATATATCTATTTTGTGGGAGCAATAAAATATTCCCCTTATATTTATAGAAGAGAAGCTGTAAAACGATTAGAAAAAGCAAACTTAATTAAAATTTGTAAGAAAACTAAAAGAGGATATGATTATCCAAAATGTTTACAAAGTTATGTTTCTTATTTAAATGGGTCTACTGATTGTAATATAGCTTCTGCTAAAATGTTTGAAATAATGGCGAGTGGGGGAGTTCTTTTAACTGATGAATCTAACGATTATGGATTGAAAGAATTATTTTATGATGATAGTTATTGCACTTATAAAAGAGATGGTAGCGATGTGGTTAAAATAGCTAAAGAAATTATTAATAACGATGATTATAGAAATCATATTACTAAACAAGCTATTAAATGTATTCAAGAAAAACATACTCACGAAATAAGAGCGAAAGAATTGATAAATATTATAAAAAATAATTATGGTCAATAATTAATAAAGAAAGTATAAATTATGCCAACAGGAATATATAAAAGAACAAAAAAACATGGTCAGAATATTAGTAAAGCAAACAAAGGTAAAACCCATTGGAATTATAAAGATGGTAAATATTGTAAAAAATATTATTGTAAAATTTGCGGAAAAGAAATTACTGTTTTTTCTGGAGCTTATGGATTAGGTTTTTGTAGTTCTTGTGCAAGGAAAGGACAAAAGAACCCAAAACATAGTAAATGGATGAAAGAAAAATGGAAAAAAGAAATACATCCTATGAAAGGTAAGCATCACACAAAAAAGACTAAAGAAAAAATTAGTAAATCAAATATAGGAAATTTTTTATCTGATGAAACTAAAAGAAATATAAGCTTATCTCTTGGAGGAACTGGAATTCCTTATGAAAATAATAATTATCCAGGAGTATTTTATAAAATAAAACCCAAAATTTACAAAAGGGATAACTGCACTTGTCAATTGTGTGGTAAAAAATTTAATAAAAATTCTGGTAAATTAGACGTTCATCATATTGATTACAATAAAGAAAACTGTAAAGAAGAAAATTTAATAAGTTTATGTCATAAATGCAATATAAAAGCAAATTTTGATAGAGATTATTGGTATGCTTATTTTAGATATGTAATGGAGAATATAAAATGAACAAAATGCCAATTATAACTTCTTTTGTAAGCTTAAATACTCCTTATGAAAAAGTAGCTCAAAATTTTTTAATACCTTCTCTTAAACATTTTAATCTATCTTATGATATAGAATATTTTGAAAATAAAGGGTCTTGGATAGAAAATATACAGTATAAACCACAATTTTGTAAAAAATTATTATTAAAACATAAAGAATCAATTGTATCTTTAGATTGCGATGCTACCATTATACGTTATCCTGATTTATTTACTAAATTAGAAGATTATGATATAGCATATCATGAATTGGATTCTCATAAATTTTGGAAGAATAAAGATGACCATTCATACATGGAAGTTTTAGGAGGAACTCTTTATTTTAATTATAATGAAAAAATCTTGCAGTTTGTAGAAGAATGGATTGTAGAACAAAAAAAGAATAAGGGATTTCCTCAAAAAAATTTACAAAAACTTTTAGAAAGATGGAAAAGCAGGTTAAAGGTATATCTTCTTCCTTTAGAGTATGTTGCTATTGTTAAAGGTGGAGATAAAGTTCCTGATTTTATAAAGAATCCTTGCATTGTTCAACATCAAATATCCAGAAAATATAAACATTTTAAATAGGAGTAAACTTGAAAAATAAAATAAAGAAAAATATAGGATTTATATTCAATTTAGGGCTTGGCTTAATAGGTGGATTATTAGGAGCTTATGGCGGAGCTGATGGGACATCAAAACTTTATAGAAGAGTCGGAATACCTATATTATTAATAGTAATGGCTCTTATTAAGATAAGAATGTGTCAATGTGTATTTTTAGGAGCTATATTCTTACCTTTAACTTTAGGTTATGGAATACCAGAGCCTCCAAATGTTTCTAATCCAGATAAAGGTTCTACATTGGGCAGATTCTGGTATAACATTATTTTTAAATCTTTACCTGAATATAAAAGACATTTTTTTTCTGATATTGCAACTAGAGGAACAATATCTTCATTAATATGCTTATCATTAATTACTATACCTATTTTAAAAGGAAATTGGGTTTTATATTTATGGAATTCTTTATTTATTAAAGTAGTTTATTGTGGATTAAGTTGGAGAAATTTAGGAGGATTTAAATTTTTAGGAAAGAACTTAACCTTTGCAGAAATGATAACTTATTCTGCAATAACCTATAGTGCTATATCTTTAATGTAAGGCGAAAAAATGAATAAACCTAATCAACTTATAATTCTAGGGGGCGGAACTTCTCTTAGAGAAGGAATATCCAAAGGTCTTTGGGATAAACTCCAAAATACATGGACTTTTGGACTTAACTATTCCTATAAATATTTTGCTTCTACTTGTCAATTATTCATAGATGATAAATTTTATACTGGACAAAAAGAAGAATTAGCTAAACTTCCTTTAATTATAGGTAGAAATCGCCAAATAAAAACACTTCCAAATACTATACTGCTTCCTGCTTCTAATAGCAAGTATGATAGAGATTTATTATGTGGGGTATATAAAGCAAGTTTAGTAGGCATATTTGCTTTAAGTTTAGCAATAAAAATTTTAGATAAAGGAGAAATTTATTTATTAGGTTATGATTATAGTGGTCAAGGTAAAGATAATAAAGGAAGAGCGAATACTCATTTTTATCAAGGAGAAATAAATCATAGAGGAATTGGAAAAATAAATTATTATGATATGAAAGGAAGAGCAGGTAAAGATTTTGGTGTATATAAAGATGAAAAGAAAATAAAAATATACAATGTCTCCCCTAAAAGTCATATTAATATTTTTGATAAAATCAGTTATGAAGATTTCTTTAAGAAATTAGATAAAAAACAGTATAATCAGGATTTATTAAGAACAGAAATTAAAAATAAATTAAAAGGTATAAAATGAGAGATATATTTTTCACCGCAGATACCCACTTTAATCACGATTTTATCCGCAAATGCTGTCAAAGACCTTTTAATACTTGCGAAGAAATGGATGAAACTATGATAGCTAATTGGAATCGAATGGTTAAGCCTGGAGATACTATTTACCATTTAGGGGATTTTGCTTTTGGAGGGCATGATATAGTTAAAAATTATAGGAAAAGATTGAATGGAAAAATACATTTAATTATGGGAAACCATGATTACAAGAATAGAATACAAAATATACCTAATTTATTCAGTTCGATTTCAGATATAAAAGAAATAAAATACAATCATAAGAAAATTATTTTATGCCATTATGCTATGAGAACATGGGCTAGCAGTCATTATAATAGCTATCAACTTTATGGTCACAGTCATGGCATGTTACCACCTATTGGAAAACAAATGGATGTAGGTGTAGATTGTAATGGATTTGCTCCTATTCATATAGATAAAATTTTAAGAATTATGTTAATGAAACCTGATAATCCTAATTTTATACAAGAAAAGAATAGACGAAAATAATTCCACCCTATACTTGACACCACAATGTAAAGTGTGGTATAATACTTATAAAGGAAAAACAAAACAATGAAGCCAGGCGATATTCTCTTAATAAAATTTAGATTTGACCTTGTAGGTCTTTTAATACGAAGAGCTACTAAAAGTGATTTTAATCATGTAGCTTTAGCTGTTTCCGATACTCATATTATAGAAGGTCGTGGAAGAGGAGTTATTATTGTTCCTTCTACAAGGTATCTATGGAATTCGATGTATAAAACAAAATTAATCCGTATTCGTAACTTAAATAAAGACAAAATAAAAAAAGTAGTCAATTATGCTAAAACTCAAGTAGGAAAAAGCAATTATTTAAAGTGGATTATTTGTATTTTAATGCTGGCTTGTGGAAATAGAAAGCCTATGAAGCGGAAGACCTGTAGCGGTTTTATTGCTGACTGTTTTGAGCAAATTGATATAAAATTTAGAGGTGATAAATTGTCACATGAAATAACCCCTGCGGATATTGCGAATTATAATAAAGCGGAGAATGTATCAAATGAAATGTAATTTTGCTATTTTAGTCCCTTTCTATAATGAACAACAAACTATTTATCCAGTCAGTGTGAAGTTTATTGAGACAGGCTTGCCAATAATATTTGTAAATGACGGTGGAGATGACATGTCTTATCCTATTCTTTATGATGTAGTTACTAAGTTAAAAGTGCCTAATGTTTCTATAATTAATTATTCTCTAAATAGAGGCAAAGGATTTGCTATAAAAACAGGAGCAGAAGAAATTATAAATAAAGGTTATGATTATATTTTAGTTATGGATGCAGATGGACAGACTTCTATAAACGACATTCCTCAATTTTTAACAGCTCTTAAAATGCGACCAGGAGCTAAAATTATTATAGGAAATAGACTACATAACCCTAAAGATATGTCTTTTATTAGATTACTTACTAATAAATTTATGAGCTGGATTGTTACAATATTAACAGGAACTAAAATTCCTGATAGTCAATGTGGGATGCGTTTAATACACAAATCCGTATTTGATTTGCCAAGTGAAGAAGACAAATTTGGATATGAAACAGAACAACTTTTACAAGCTGGATTACAGGGATTTGAGATAGTTTCAGTTCCCATTAAATGCATTTATTATAAAGAAAGAAAGAGTAAAATAAATCCAATTAAAGATACATTTCGTTTTTTTAAGATGATACTTAAATTTATTATGGAGGGAAAATGATTATAGAAAAAATTTTAAAACCTTTATTCTGCAAAGCTAGAAAAGGAGCTTTTATTACTCCTATACTTCATCTTGCTAAACGTCAATTATGGAATAGGCTAAAGCCTTATTTAAAAGATATTTATTTGAATGGATATGAACATACACATACTGAAAGTCAATCTTTAGAAGATATAAAAGAATTATTTAAATAGAAGAAAGATAGGGGTGTTTTTATGAAAAAGGAAGAAGTTATTGAGATATTAGAAAGCAAAATAGAAATATACAGAACTGCAATAAAAAAACATCCACACCTAAAAGCGTATGAAATTGAGGTAGATGAGAATATTCTTGCATATCAATACGCCATCAAAGTCCTAAAAGAATTTGAGGGGGATAATGATGAGTGCATAGAAACCTGTCAAGAAATTACATTACTTAATGAGCAGATTAAGAAGCTAAAGCAAAGGATTGAAGGGTTGGAAAAAGAACTTGAAGATGAAAAGGAAAAACATGATATAACTGGGATTTAGCCCATACAAATGGAGATACTTATCTTCATAAATTTAAGGAGAGAAATAAAGATGAAATATAGAGATTATATTTACGCTACTAAGAAAACTATAATTAAGATTAGTGCGAAAAGAAAACCCTCTCCCGAAACAATGCCTCGTAGTGGAACTTGGGTAGTCAAGGAACTTTACGAGGGAGCTTGGTGGTTGCCTTGCTGTCCTGAAATTGTATGGGAAACTCTTTCGAAGTTTAACTATTTAGGAGAACTTAAAAAAGGAGAATATAAAAGATGAAATTTCCAATATTATTTAAATTAACTTCTTCTGGTAAAATACAAGAATGGGAAATCTCTACAGAGGATAATGTAGTAGTTGTAATTCAAGGTCAAGTAGATGGTAAGAAACAAGTTTATAGAGATGTTATAAAAGAAGGTAAAAATATTGGTAGAGCAAATAGCACAACTCCTATAGAGCAAGCAAAGGCGGAAGCACAGGCAAAATGGGATAAAAAATTTAAGAAGGATTATTGTTTAACAATAGAAAAAGCTAACTTAAATAAAAAAGAAAAAAGGGCAAATTTAGGCGGATATTTACCTATGCTTGCACATTCATTTAAAAAACATGCTGAAAGACATTTAAAGTATCCTTGTTATGTTCAACCTAAGTTGGATGGATTAAGATGTATTGCTACTAAAGAGAATGAAGAAGTTAAACTTTGGTTTAGGTCAGGTAAAGAGATAACAACAATGAATCATATAATAAAAGATTTAATTCATCTTATGCAAAATGGAGATATTTTTGATGGAGAATTATATGCTCATGGAGAAGAATTTAATAACTTTACAGGAGCAATAAGAGCAAATAAGAATTTAAATCCTGAAATAACAGAGAAAATTAAATATCATATGTATGATTTTCCTAGAATAAATGGATGGATAGAAAGACATCGGTTAGAAAAAAGATTTGAAATTTATTTATATTATAAAGAAACAAGTATTAATTATCCTTCTTTAAACTTGGTTGATACTTACGAAGTTAAAGACTTTGAAGAAGCTATGAAATATTATAAACAGTTTATAGAAGAAGGATATGAAGGTATTATATTTCGTAATATAGACATGCCATATGAACAGAAAAGAAGTTATAATTTATTAAAATATAAAGAGTTTATAGATGATGAATTTATTATAATAGATGCTGTAGAAGGGAAAGGGAAGCTTACAGGACATGTAGGTTCATTTGTTTGTAAAATAGAACCTGGTAGAGTTTTGAACAATATTGGAGAAACAACTTTTAAATTTGGAAATATACAAGGAACAGTTAAAGCTAAGATGGAAGGTAAGACTGAATATTTAAAACATTTATTCGAAAACCCTGATGAATATATAGGTAAACCTTTAACAATAAAATATCAAAATCTTAGTAAAGATGGCATCCCTAGATTTCCAGTTGGAAAGACTATTAGATTTGATAAATAAAAAGGAGAAGAAATGAAAGCCCAAATAAAGAAACTTTTAAAAGAATATAGAGACCTTAATCATACTTCTACTAAACAAGCTGAAGAATACTTAAATGGTTACACCACGAAATTTCTAGCCCTTCTTAACTCTAGTAAGACTAAAACCATAGCTTACAGTCCTATAACTAGAACTAACGCCATATCAGGCGAAACCCCACGAAGAGGAGTATAAAATGAGTAAATGGTTTAAAGACATAGAAACACAGAAATGGTTCAGAATAGATGTAGACAATAATAAATTTTATATAGATGGTATATTAAAAGGAATAGGTCAATAATTAACCCAATAACCATGCTAAAAGCCCCCAGAAGGGGGCGAATTCGTGGCTGAGAGCTTCGCAGGGAAGCGTTTAAAGGCGTAAACGTATGAATAATAGGGTAGAAGAAGTAATAGGAATGATAATTATAGGTTTAATTGTTATAAGTCTATATTACGTAGTATGTTATAATATTTATAAGCTTTACGGAGTGTCACAAAAAGGATATAGTTTTTCTGACAAAAACTGAGAGACCGAAGGGGCACAAAGTGGTGTCGGATAGTATCCAATAGAGACCTTAAATGGTCTCTATTTTTGTTTATAAAGCAAAAGAGACTCGGATTAACCGAGCCTCTAAGCATTAGATAATTTAGTTTTTAATTTTTAATATTAGGAGGAAACAATAGCATCTATATCCATTAATATATTAATTCTTCTATCATCTAAAGCCAAATTTATATCATATCTTTGAGCTCCGCCTCTTATAAAGCGAGCATATAATTTAGTGATATAATCCCATTCTTCTATATCTATTACATGTCCTGTTATATTTCCATCTCTATCATAGTAAGTATTTTCAGTAATTATTTTAGAACCTAAATATCTAGGGAGCATTTCATATGCATAATAATTAGATAATTTATCTGTTAGAATTGGTCTCTGAAGTTCCGCAATGGTCTCATCAGATGTAAAAGTTCTATATCTTGATGTTCCATGTGAAAATTCTAATATATAAGGATATGAAGCTCCATTTGGATTAGGGAAACTCGGACTACTGGCGTGGCAAAAATTATAAGAAGTTATATCAAAAACAGGATTTGTTTGATAACTTGTAACTGTTATAGTTCTTTTAATTTCTCCAGTATCCCAATATTCATAAACTGTATTTGTAGTAGATGTTGTAACTAATTCATAATTTATAGTTTCTACTATAGGTTTACATATTAATTGTTCAATCCAATTAAAAGGAGGTTTAGAAACTAATTGTTCAACATAGCCCTGACCTGGAACATAAACTAAAGTTTTTTGGGATAAAGATTGAATAGGTTGATTAGGTAAGAAATAATTAGGAACTGTCTCATCGTTATATTCAATAGTAGGAATCGTATTTGGTATAAATTGATTAAAGAAAGGTAAATAATCTTTATATTTATATCCTAATCTTTGATAAAATTCAATTATTGATAAATTAGTTTGTGGATGTTGAGGGATATATTCTGGCATTATTCTTCCTCTTCTGGATAAGGTTTAAATACTGCATAGAATCTCCAACATTGAGCATCTTTATCCCAATATACATTAGATTTGTTAAGATTTTCATTTCTACCAGCTATAGTAGCAGAGTCTTCTAAAATAGATAACAAAGGGGCTTTCATTTGATTACCATTAGCATCTGTTTTAATCTCTCTTGTAGCTCCTTCAGTTCCAGGAGGGACTTCATCTCCCCCTAATTTCCAAACATATTGAGCTAAATAAGTGCGTTCTACATCTATAATATTAGAACCTGTAACCCATTTTTTAGAACTTGAGTCAAACTGTATATCTAAATAACCTATTTTTTCTACTTCATTATCTTTAATTATTTTAGGTTGACTATTCCAATAAGATTGACAGTGTTTATTAACAGGATTACCATCTGCTCCTAAAATTATAGGGTCTTCTGCTTCTGGGTCTACAGTTTCATATTCTACTAATTCTAAACTATGAATATCTAATGCTCCTCCTGAAAATCTCGAATGGTTATGTTTATTATAACCTTTTGTAGGAACAATAGGTTGGGTTTTAAATCCTGGAGTTTTGCCTTCTGCATCGTTCCATATAACATTCCCTGCCCTACCATGAATTCTTCCTAATCCAGTTCCAGTTGAAGGTAAAGGCTGTCCTACTTTACTTCTGTTCTCTTGCGAAATTTTTGTTTCAGGCGAAATTCTTTTTGTGGCTGTATGGTTAGTTAAATTATTTAATTGAGCTTGAAGGACTTTTAATTGTCTTTCTAACCATAATAGTCTATCATTTAATTTTTGTGACATTTTTATTCTCCCTTATATTCATAATTTTCAGTTCTTTTATATTCTCGACAACTTTCAACATTAATTGTAGCTGTAAAACTACTAAAATTTAAAGTAATTGATTTTATATTTATAGGGTCTACTACATTATTTATTTTAATTCTTTTATTTAAATCTATTCCATAATATAAATAAGCATCTATAGTAACATCAATAGAACCTTGAGTTTTTATATCACAAGTTTTACTAAGTTGCCAATTAGCATATTCTTTAGCGAATTCCGTATCATCCCAAGAAGGAACATAAGTTACTTCTCCTGTTAGAGGATTAACATTTGTAAACCCTTCTTGAATTGAAAAATTACTAAGATTAAGAGTTCCTATAATAGTTTCTGGATAAGTTCCCATTTTTTCTGTATAAAACATTAATGGATTATTATCAGTATCTTCTGTAGGTTCATCATCTGGATTAATAGCTGGATTATCTGGAGAATTATAAGTAGTTCGTTTCTCCTGAGTAAGATATAATCTTATTTGTTTTCTTTTAAGAGAAGTTACTTCTCCATCATTATTTAATATATATTCACATTGAGGTTCTGAAAATGTTATTATAGGAGTTATATAATAAGAAGTTTCTCCTCCTATACTTTCATATTCTACAAGTCCTTGATAATCTATAGTAAATCCTTCAGTAGTAAAATGAACATCTTCTCCCCAATAAGAACTTCCTGTGTAAGTCTTAATTACTGGAGGAATAAGATTACTCCAACTAGCCCTTTTTGAGGATAAACCAGGTAGTTTGAATTTTCTAAAAACATCTTTATACTCTTCATTAGGGTCTTGATAATCGAATCCATAACCTGTTACCGAAGCATTTGCTAAATCCTCCAAAGAAGAATCCCATACTGGTTCAGCAAAGCCTGAATAAAAAGAAAGCCAAGTATGTTCATTAGAATTGTTTCCTAAACCATAAGCATCGTCTTGATTATAACTATCAGTAGATTTTCGAATGGTTTTAGCTCCCATTTGAACTCTATATTTATTTATAATATCAGCTATGCTTTCACTTAAAGAATGTCTTATAACTTGATATAAACCAAGATTAGTGCCTAAAGACTGTGCTTCCAAATTTATTATATTTCCTTTTCCTTCTTTATGCAATACTTTATTGCCATTTGGGTCAATATACCAAGCAAAATTACCAGTGTTTGAAACTAAATCTGTAATAGCTTCTGAATGTCCCTGTCCATATTCATCCATAGATTGAGGAACAAAATTACCTATATCTGTAGAAAGACCTAAATCAGTAAGAGCGTCATTTATAGTTTCAAAATAATAATCTTCTGAATCTTCAGGTTTTCTTCCTACAAAGAAATATTTTTTGTCTTTATTTAATTCCCAATATTCATCTTGACAAGATATTTTAATAGCTTCTGGACTGTCCGTTGGAGTTATATCTGTTATATAACCTTCATATAATTTTAAGTCTTTATATTTAATTGTTACAACACTTTTTTGCGAAGGTTTGGTATCATCATACGCTCTACCTAAATCAAATGAAGCTGTAGAAGCTCCATTAAGAATTCTTGTTATAGATATACTATCGATATTCGCATCAGTTTGGTCTACATCATCTATATATACCTTTACTTCTTTTTTACCTGCGGATTGAAATCCTACAGCTCCTGCTGGAGGCTGTTGCCAAGCACTTATCATCCTAAAATCATTTTTAATATCATTTCGAGATAAAGCTTTTGTTCTTATATCGTTATTTATATCAGAAATAGTAGCTTTAACCATTGAAAAGGCATTATTTATATTTTTAATTACCTCAATACAACTTCTAAAATCATTATTAAGGTCTTTTGCTTCTCCCTTTGTTGTGCTGATTTTATTTGAAAGGTCTTTAAGTTCTTGTTTTACGATTCTAATATCAGAGTCTATATCTTTTCTTACAATATTTCCCTTCATTCTAAAATCATTAAGAATATCATCTAAAGTTACTCCTGTTATCCTAAAATCATTTTTAATATCGGATAAAACAGTAGTGATTCCTTTCATACGGAAATCATTAAGAATATGAGATAAAGCCCAATTTTTTGCCATACGAAAATCATTATCTATATCTTCTAGTTCTAATGTAGCTAATTGCTCCAAAGTGTCAGTGCTATAAAAATTAGAAGGGTCTAAAATATTATTATATTCTGCATATTTCCAATGTATAGAACGAGCAACGTTCGATATTCTATATTCTTGAATAAGCCCATCAATATAATCAGTTACACTTCCATTATCAGTAGCTGACCCTCTTGCTCCTATTAAAAAAGGATAATGACCATCTCCTTCTGTAATTGTTCCACTTCGTTCTTTAGTAATTCCATTTAAAATATAATAAGCCCTTTTGGATATTCCACTATCATGTTTTTGTAAACCTAAATAATAATAAGTATCTATTATTTGGTCATGACTTTCCGAATCATCTAATTCCTCGCCTATTCTAAAATCTCTATCTCCATCATCTACACCAAAATAAAAAGCATCATAAGTATCTTCATAAAAACCCTGACTATGTCTTACTCCTGCACTTAAATCGTCCCATTTAATAATATTAGAGACATCAATTAATTCAGAATTATTTCTATAATAATCTGTTATTATATATCTATCAGTTCCATTGAAATCTAATCCATTTCCATCTTTACCTGCTCTTATAGCAGTTTTTACAGAATAAGCCCCTGTATCATTTGTTACAGAATCTTTAATAGGAGGGCAGGTTGTTCCAGAATTTTTTGTAAAATCATCGAATTTTATAGTTAAACTATCACCAGCATAATGTCTAGCGTAAAAAGAAACCTGAATTGCTTGATTAAAAGTAGTGACATCTCTTTGTAATAATTGAGTCCAAGAAGTTCCACCCCAATAATATAAAGTAATAGTAGTGGTTGCTCTGGTAATTCTAAATTTTCCAGAAGTATCTGTAGTAATTGAAGTTTGAGAAGCTCCAGATGAACCAGCCTCTGTTGTATTGGCGGTGTAATAACAATTTCCATCGGTATTTTCTTCTATTCTAATATAAGCAGATTGCCCTCCAGTATTATCATCATTTATTGCTCTAATAAAAAGCCCTGCATCGTTATAATTACTTGATGGAGTATCTGCTAAAAAGTCAGAAAAATCTACTTGAATATCAAAATCCCCATCTAATAAAAATTTACTCCTAACATAATCATAATCATCAGTAGATGGTTGTATTCGTAATTTATTACCATTTATTTGAGAATCTGAATCGGTTCTCGACCATCTATCAGTATTCGGAGCATCTCCATCATCTCCTGTAAAGCTATCATCAGTTCCTATATTACTGTCCCAATTATCTACATCATCATTTAGATGATATACTCTTTGAAAAGAATTACTCCAAACATCAGTAATATCTTCTTGATTAGATGCAAGAGGATTACCATAATAAATATAGATTTCTGTATTAGAAGAAGGACTAATAGAAGGGACTTTAACATAACAAGTTACTTTTTGACCAGAAGTATCAAATTTTACTATTTCATGACTAAGTTTAGTTTCCCCATCTGATTGTGTAAAAAGTATATCGTCACCATTTGCTTGAGCTTGTGAGAAGATAGTAGAGTCGAGATTTATTTCAGTTATTTTAGTTGGAAAGTTAGAAAGAGAATCATTTCCTGTTATTTTTGCGTTAGAAGCAACAAGATAACTATTATCAAGATTAGTTGTAAAGTAAATAGTAGTATGAGTTCCAGTGGAAATACTATCTATAGTTTTAGTTTCGGAATTTCCTAATTGGTCATCAGAAATAATTACAGATTCGCCAGCTCTAAATTTATAAAAATTAGCAGTATTACCAGCTAAAGTGGCATAGTCGTTACCAGAAGAAGCGTTTTGGTCTAAAGCTTCTTCGTGCCTTACTTTGGTAGGGTCTATAATTATTTTTTGACGATAATTCCAGTCGTTATTATACCAGCCCATACTTTATTTCCATCCTTTTATATTAAGCCCTTTTATTTTAGGGTCGTTTATATCAAATTTTCTTAAAGTAATATCGCCTAATTTAAATTTATCGGATTGTCTATTAATTAGAGTTATCCGATATGATATTATTTCGTTACCTTTTTTTCCCATAATATAAGCATATTCTATAGTAGGGGTGTTATTTAATTTTTCTATTTTATTTTTGGTAACTTTCATCCAATCTTTTGTAGCTTCTACAATATGGTAATATTTCTCATATCCTTCTAAACAAATATTATCTCCTGTAGGAAGCCTATAAAAAATACGCTTAATAGGTTTATTAGGAATTTTAAGCCAACCAGTATCAAAATAATTATTTTTACCTATATAGTGAGTGTCATCTTTAAAGATTACTATAAATAATGGTTTATTCATTTTTACTCCTTACGTTCTGTTAAAGTTCATACATTATATAATTTATTATAAGTTCGGAATTAGGACTTGATTTTAATATCATCCTAATTCTATTAACTCCACGTAAATCTAGTTGTCAAAATAAAAGTTTCTACAGCAGGTGTAGCATAAGCTGTAGGTATAACAATCTTAATATTAGCATAAAGTTCTTTTGAAACTTCACCAGAAGCTAAAGTTATAGCTCCATTACCATCATTCAACTTTACTATTCTGCTTGCGTCTGAGCCAGCAATAGCAGTTCCAGCCCAACTTGCTCCAGGTAAACTTGAAGTAGTGCAAACAGCTTTTACCATAGAATCAGCAGGTGTTCCAGCACCCAATACATGATTAGCATAAGAATCATGGTCAGAATCATCCCAAGCCTCAAGTTGAGGTTCAGAAGCAGTGTCTCCATCAAAAGAAAAAGCGAAGACGTATCTTTTATTTTCACCCATACCTTTAACTAAATGAGTATAATATGAACCATTCCAATCGTGACTATAATCCATAAGAAAACACTTCGCTACTTGTTTAGGATTATCAGGGTCAATTTGAGTAGCGTCGTTATTTAATTCAGATTCAAGAGGTTCATGTGTCATTAAATCTGAAATCTGGTCATCACCTTCTGACCATATCAAATAATCATTAGTAAGGTCAAGAGCGATGTAATCTGCTGGTGTTGTTTCATAATTTACATCAGCATCCACAGCATTGACTCTCGCAGTTAAATTTGTGCTCATAATTTATTTCCTCCTTTCTTTAAAATTAATAGCTTGTTACGTAAAAAATTATCTCATACTTCTGCGAACTTGTGCGAAGGGATTGTTCAAATCTTATCTCTTCTATTCTTCTACAACTATACGACCAATCATCTACCCAATTTACTCCACTTAAATGTTGAAGTTTTAAAGTAGCAGGGTTGGTTGTAACTTTTGTTCTCATTTCATTAATTAAAGTAGTTAAAGCGTTATAATCATCTGCCATTAATGTTCCTCTAACTATTAATTCATGGGATTTTTTTCCTCCAGGAATGACTATACTTCCCGAACTGCGATTTCCTTGTATTACGGTGCTTTTAATTCCAGGAGTCGGGTCAGTAATTTGATAAACCGCAGGGAAAGTATAAGTATTTGTCCCATCATTAAAATATACTCTGACTGTTGTGCTCATTTTATATTTTCTCCTTTACGAAAATTCTTACACAATATTTCTTCTCGCACTCGACACATAGCAATTCTATATAAGCATTGTTAATCTTTTTTTGTATAAATCTTTTACATCCGCATTTACATATAGCGTCAAGTGTAAAGTTTATTTTTTCATCTATTATTTTCATTTTAAATATATGGACGGAGTAATTTCGCCAATGCTTTCTGTAAAGTTTCGTCTTCTTTTAATCTATTTGTTACTTTATTTCCTACATCTTCTGCCATTCTCTCCAAAGAATTCTCTGGAAGATGGACATGTATACTTTCAATAGGAGTCGTTATATTAGTTTCATAAGCCATAGCTGATATACCTTTTTCTCCAAAAAATCCAGACATAGCCCTACCGAATCCTCCTCTAAAATATTCCTCAAAGGTTTTTACTGCTCCTTTTCCTTCTTCAGCCCAAACTCTCCAAAATTCTACCGATTCATCAGTAGGAAGTAATTTTTCAGGAATAGTAGGCATACCAGGTTGAGCTGGAGCTCCTTGTGATAAACCATACATTCTTTGAATTACATCTCCAACAGCTAAACGACCTTGCTCAGAAAAACTATTCCAATATTGTTCTATAATTTTTTGGTCAAACATATCTCCTTTATATTCTTTCGCTAGTTTTTCAGGAGAAAGCAATCTTAACTCCATCATTCTTCTTATTCTTCCTCTTTCGAATTTATCTGCTTTTTGATATTGCATTGCAAGATTAGTAGCTATTGCCAATTCTCTTTGTTTTGCTTGTGCTACTGCCAATGCTTGCCTTTGTCTTAATTGTGCCATTTTTAATTGGTATTCTTCGTTTTTATTTTGAGCATATTGAATATTTAAATGTTTCTCTTCTATATCTAATATTTGTAATTCAGTAGCTCCCATAGCTTTTAGTATATTTAATTCTGTTTTTCTAAAAGTATCTACTATTTTTTGTCGAAAACTTGTTTCTGCTTCTATTAATTCATTTCTTGCTTTTTGATACTTTAAAGATTCTTCATCTGCTTCCAAAGTTAGGTCGGAAGTTTTTAGAGCTTCTAATTTATATCTAGCTATTTCTAATTCACCAGCTCCTCTAATTTTCATTAGTTTAATTTGATGAGTAAGTTTTGTTTTTTCTTCCTCTTCTAACTTTAAACTTAATTCTTGGATTTTTTCTTTATCTTTAAGTAATTTTGCTCCTTTTTCTCGTTCTTTAGTTACTTTTTTTAATTCTTTATCCATCTTTGAAAAATATTCAGTAGGGGTTTCAAATTCAATCCCAGTAAGAGATTTTTTATACTCTTGAAATCTTTTAATAACAGTTACTGGCATAATGAAACCTTCCCACCATTTAATATCTTTACCAAATGACTTCATTAATCTTTCAGTCATCAAAATAAACATTGATAATTGGGTCATCGCCCAACCAACACTAAATCCAACATCATTAAAAGCATCTCTCGCTAATAGAAGATTCTCATTTAATATTTTTAATGTTCTAGCGTAATCTCCTGCTCCTGTAGCTCCAGCCATAAAATCACCAGCTAAAACAGCCAATATATTTTGTAAACGTCCTGCTTGAGCTCTTACAGTATCCATTCTTATTTCTCTTAATTTTTCAGCGAATCCATCTGCATGGGTTCTAGCATTTTCTAAAGATTCAATTAATCCGTCAAAAGATTCTAATAACAATCTTGGCGATACTGCTCCTCTTGTTGCAAATACTTGTTGAAGAGCTTTCTGCTGTAAAAATGTTAATTTTGTATTTTGTCCTAATACTTCTCTAAGTTTTATCATCGTATTCAAAAAACTAATCGGTTCATTTGTAGCAAAAGTTATACCAAAAATTTTAGACAATTTATGAGAATTTTTAGTTAATTGTAATATAGTTCTAGCTGTTAATCTTCCTGTTCTGCCTCCCCTTAACATACGAGTATTTAAAAACCCTATGATTGTTATTAAATCCGTAAAACTATCACTTAAACCTCCGACAAATGGAGCTAATTTAGTATAACCTCCAATTAATTCGCTCATTTCAACATCTTGGGTTGCAAAAGTAAAAGTCAAAACATCAGCTATTTTAGTAAATTTTTCGGCTGTAGTTAAAGTAGAATCCATCTGTTTACCCATCGTATTAAATACACCAGCAACTGCTCTAGCCATTTCTTTCGCACCTACTCCTGTAGCTACCATTGCATTTACTGTAGGCACAAAAGCAGATTGGGCTTCATTTAAATCTAAAGAAGCGGTTTTTAAGAAATAGAAAGCTTCGGATAATTCTTTTAATGATTTATTAGTTCTAGTTGCCATATCTAAAATTTGCATCTTAATAGCTCCCATTTCAGATTTTATAGCTCCGCCTGTTCCTTGCATAACCGTTTGTATTCTTGCTAATCCATCTTCTAAATCCAAATTAGCAGAGATTACACCAGTAATAGTTCGTATTATTCCCATAAAAACACTACGTAATAATAACCACACTGGAACAACTAACATAGCTCTTCCAGCAAGACTTTTTAACTGACCTGAAAGGTCTTTAGTAGCTTTACTTGATTTTTGAGCTGTTTTAGTGGTTCTGCCAGTTGCTTGTTGCATAGACTGTAATCCTTGCACAACCATTTTATTTCCCTGTATGTTAGCTAAAAATGATATTAAGTAGGTTCGTTCCATGATTTATTCTATCCTTTTATTCTATTTTATTTAAATATTACAGAATCAGACGATTTATCTACTTTTCTTTCGTCTTTTAAATTTTTCGTTCTTCTTCTATATAATAAATAAGCATCGCATCGCATATCATCAATAATAACAGCCTTAGTAAGATAATCTGTTCCTGTTGCTAATTCTTGGTATAAATTGTGATAAATTTCTAACCACATTAAAAATATTATTTGAATCCAGGAAAACTCCATTTCATTTTTAAATAATTTTATACCATTTAAATCTTTAGCTTTAAGATATAATAATTGATACCTATTTGACATAGCCAAGTTCCTAATTATTTTTTCCATTATCCTCACCTAAAATATTTGGTTGATAAATTAATCTATTGGCATTATAAAAAGCTCTATTTATTAAATCAACTTTTTGACTCTTTAAAAACTCTTCATAAGTTTTAAACAGTCTAACAAATTTATCTTTACTTATTTCTTTCTCTAAAACTAAATAAGTATAATAAGAATTTGCTTCATTTGTAAGTTGAGCTTCTATCGAATAACTAAGTAAATCTGTAACTTCTATATGAATGGTAGATTGTTGCAATAGAATTTTACTGATTTCACTTTTTAATTTGTTTACATCTATTTCATTTGCAGTTTTTGCTAAGTTAAATTGTATAGTTTCTTTTTTGGTTTCAAGCTGAATTATTTCTGCTTCCATTTTTGCTATATCAACATCTTTTAACTTTAATTTTTCTATTAACTGTTTTTTAAATATCATTGTAGAATCATTTAAATAATCTAAATATTTTTCTCTTCGAAATTTTTCTAGTTCAAGCTGTTCTTCATAATTAGCTCTACGAACTTGATAATTTTGGTCTTTTACTCTGAAAATTATCTTATTATCTTTAATAACTCTTTCCATTTCAGTAACTTGTTCCAATTCTGAAAGAGTTTTCGCCAGCTCTTTTGCTAAATCTATCTTATTCTTCTTTACTTTTTTCTCGCTCATTTTCTTTTCTCCTCCTTACAGGTTTTGTTATATTTAACTTCTATAATAAAAAATAACCAGATAGCAGAATATACTACTTCTCTGGTTTTTTTGTTATAAATTTTACGCCACTGGAAAAAGCTTCAATAAGCTTCTTTAACTGACGATAATTTTCATAAATAAGTTCTTTTATAGATTTTTTTATAGTTTCTTTATCATCTAAAATCTCAAATCTCTTCATAGTTTCACCTACAAGAGTTCTAGCAGAATCTTTACAGATTTTATCTATATGTTCTTTACTTATAATATATTTTTCCATACTTTACCTCACTTTTTATATTTTTTAAACTATTTTCGAACTTTTGCTCCAATTTTCTTTAGCCCATAAGGGCTGTAAGTTAGTGTAATTAAAGCATTTTCGTTGTTCCTTTTTCTTACTTAAATCAAAACTGCTACAAGGAATAATATGGTCTACATGCCAGTCACCATAATTATCCCAAGTCATACTTTTCTTAAATTGGCATTGTAAATGATATGCCAAATATTCGAAATCGCATCCTATTAGGGACATAGTTGATACGGATTTGGTATTGCTTTTTAACCCGATATTTATTCTTCTTCTTGTATTATCGATTAACTTAAAGATTGGGTCAGTTCTTCTTCGTTCTCTTTTATATTTGGTTTGTTGGTTTTTAAGTTTTTGTTTATATTTTCGTTGGTATTTTTTAGTTCGTTTTTTAATTTCTTCTTTATGTTCTTGATAGTGTATTTTTTGTTGTTTTAAGATTTTTTCTCTGTTTTTTAAATAACGATTTTTATCATATTCTTCCATACATTGTTTACAGATAGGATAATGATTATTTTTTCGAGACTTATCTTTACCAAATTCAGATAATATCTTATTTTTTCCACATCTAAAACATACTTTTGTTTTCATTCTTCTCCTTACTTCGGGTAGAGAAGAAACATAGGCAGACCTAATACCTCTTCTCTTCCTTGTATAAGATAGAGAGAAGCCTTCCATAAACGGTAGGCAATCTCTCTACCAGTAATTACTATAAATTAAATGCCTAATACAGTAGCATCCGCAGTAATTATTAAATTCTTACCTATAAGAGTAGCGTCTTTTTTGACGTATTCTTTAACCGCAGAACCTGGACTAAATTCGCTAGGTGTTAAACCTGTAGCCTTTATACCATATTTGAAATTAGATTTGGTATTATCATCATAAACTTTAATTATAATCGATACTTCGTCTGATAATTTCTGTATATCTATTTTACCATAACCAGCACCAGCACCACGCAGGGCTTCTTCAAGACTAAAATCTTCAAGAAGTCTACCTAATGTAACCGTTATATTCTTATCAGATATACCTCTAAGCACTACATTCTTATTACCTAGTTCCTTTTTGTCTTCTCTTTCAAAAGCAATTTCAAAACCGACACTTTGAAGTCGATAAAGAAAATCGCTTGTAGAAGGTTTACCACTTGCAGGAATATATAGATAAATATCTACGCAATCTCCCAAAATACCAGCTTTATCAGTAGTATTTGGAGTAAACTGGGTATCTGGAGCAGTAGCAGAAGTGTAATAAATTTTAATTACATCATCTGTTAGGACACTAACAATAGTCAATTCTTTAGTTGCATCACTATAAGCATAATCCGTAGTAATAGTAAGTTCTGTAGAAGTTCCAGCTCTAACTCTAACAACTCTAAGCATATAAACACTGTCATCAGGGTCTATAGCAGGAGTTTTATCACTAAGGTCTATTACATTATCATCCCCAGAACCACAAATATGCTTTTTGTAAATAAAATACTTGTTATCTCCTTGCCAAGTAATAGCACTTTCTCCAACAAAATCAAAACTACGTTCTATTACACCATCAGGTTCTCCGATACTTAAAGAGAATCCAGCAGTTCTTAGAGAAGGATAATGTTTTGTCCCTCTAAAAGTTCCATCATCATCTGCTAAATAAGCTACTATATCGAAATAAGATGTTTTAAAATCATCTAAATCAATAGCATCTTGTCCATCATTACCTTTAACAGCAGTATTTACTAATTTCTGATAAAATTCAATACTACCACTCTCTAATTGAGTAAGTCTATACCCAATAGTAGGACTTTTCTTCAAATAACCTACAACATCAGCATTTCCTATTTCATTTACTTCTTCTCTATTAAGAGTTTCAGTAGGGTCTATATTCTGAGCCCTATCAATCTCTGCATCGTCTCCAACACCTAAAATAGGGAATATTCTAGGCTTATAATCACTATAATTTATCATTTAATTTTCCTCCTATGAAAATTATTTTTAAATTAATAATTCTCTCCTTAGAATTACTAATTATATATCTACCTTACAATTATCTTTATTTTTTGCCATGTCTTTCATTACAAATGGCATCACGTCTTACAATTTCTTTTTCAATATGTCCAAGTCTTCTAAAAATTTTGGAAAGGTCAGTTCTTAAATATTTTTTATATTCTGTTTCTCCTTTTTTAAGTTCGGTTACATCTTTTTCCAGATGTTTTAAATCATTACCAAAAATTTTCGCTGTTATAAATTTTCCCAAAAAGAAATTAACAATAGAAAACACAAAAGAAAAAATACTTACAACCCAAAGCCATATTTTCCAATTTGTTATCAGTTCTACTTTCATAATTAAGCCTCCACTTTTCCTAATGAAATTGACAACGTAATTAAATGTCTAAATCTATCTCTTATATCCAATTCAGCTTTTGGTGTGTCAAAATTTACTGGAGTATCATCTATATCTCCAACAGAAATTCTACCCGATTCTGTTTTCGTCTTCGTTGCTCCTTTTTCTATTTCATAGTCATAATAAACAATACCACCTTTAACTTTTTCTATAATATAATCTTTTAAATCAAGTCGATTTCCGTCACTACTGCCAAATATATCGATAAGCACTTGAGGGATTCGTTTAGTCGAAGTTGAGCCAATTTCTACTTTCTCATGTGCGGTTACTCCGCATCGAATACAAACTGAAGGCAGTTCTTGGTTATATATTCTAGCGAAAGTTTTCTCTACCGAAATTCCGCTCCAATCAATATCAAAATTAGTTTTAAGGAAATCTATTATTGACGCTTCTATATTTCTACTTATACGGTATTGATTAGCCATTAGAATTTACTCCCCATACCAAAACGAGCTAAGATAGTATTTATATGGATTTTCAACATATGTTCACTTGCTTGTATATAATTCGTAGGTCTTATCGCTCCAGGATTCATGGCAAATGTTTTTCTAGCATAAGTGAAATGTTCTGTTCCTGCTCCTCTTTTAGAAGAATCTGGTCTATTTCCGCCTCCGAAAAATCCAGGAACTGCCTTGCCCATTCCAGGAACAAAAGTTTTACCAGTTATTGTTTTTCCAAAATTAAGAACATACCAATATTTTGCTCGTAGATTTAAAGTAGGAATATGTCCTATTCCCCAAGAAACCTGTCCAGTAGTAGAAAGCACTTTCATATCTATAGCACGTGCTAAATTGCCTGTTCCACCTGAACGCTTTCTATTAGAATTAATATAACTTCTCATATATTTTAAAAGAGAATGTCCAGCCTCTAAAAAGTGGGCTTGGATTTCAAACCAAGATTTATTTAAATCTTCTTCTATTATTTGACTAGCGGAAAATCTTGGGGTTATTTTTATTTTAGAAATCATTCTTTATTTCCCTTTTTCATTGTTTTAATAAATACCTTAAAAATTTTATCTATAGTTTCATTAGTTCCTTTTTTTAGTTCTTCAAAAGTAGTAAATTTTAAAAATCTATAATCGTCTAATATTTTTCTAAGTTCTTTCTTCATAGTATTATACCTTTTTTAAATAAATATAGCAACGGAGATAGTTACCTTCTTTTCTCGTTTGCATTTTGGAATTCTGTCTCCAACCTTCATAAAATTCTCCGTCAATTTCTATTTTTTGACTCATTTCTAATAAAGATTTATGTCTAATTTTTATCGTAATTTCTTTAGCCTTATCAGCTACAATTCCAGGCATAGCCCATTGTATTTTAGCAAAAGTAAGGTCAGAAATAATAGCTTTAATAGGAATAGGATTCATCGTAGTAAGCGAGACATTCTTCTCATAAGGGTCATCTATATTTTCTTTACCTAAATATATTTTTATAGATTTAGCCATGTCTTTGAATAATTTATCCACTAAAATATTCCTCCCATTTATTCCTATTGTAATTTATAGTAAAAACAGATTCTTTATCTAATACTGACTCTTACCAACTATGTTTTTGAGATATTAATAATTTATAATTCATTTATTAAACTTAATTTTTCATCATCGGTCATTTCAATTTTTATATTTTCTCCTGGTTTTCCTATAGTTTTATAAAGAACATTACTTATTAATATTTCTTCCAATTGTTCCTTTGTTAATTTAATAACATTTTCTGGCAAATAATTTGTTTTATCTTCTAAACCAATACCATAATATCTATTGTTTATTTTTCTGTTTATAAACTTTTTTACAAAATAAGGAATTCTACCAGCATGTAATTTAAATTCTATATATTCCATAATTTTCTCCCTTTAAAATTTATTAAATAAAGCATTAGCACTAATGCTTGGAGATATTTCTGCTAATGAAAATTCATTTATATAGTGCCAATTAGTTTCTGGTGCTTGACTGTGAGGAACTAAATATATTCTATTCTGAGTAGGAGAATATACTCCACCAACATAACCACCTAGAACAGCAGTAACTCCATGAGCGTAAGCAACAACATCTCCAGTTGCACAATCTATATAGTGCCAATTAGTTTCTGGTGCTTGATTGTGAGGAACTAAATATATT